>Ga0137403_10006477_pt1 | contig 13395 bp, 14 predicted proteins | sample CZOMad2_1_16fung_FD_122057 | JGI IMG/M metagenome (GOLD analysis project Ga0137403, IMG submission 122057) | Vadose zone soil fungal communities from Angelo Coast Range Reserve, California, USA - CZOMad2_1_16fungal (Hybrid Assembly) | ecosystem: Environmental > Terrestrial > Soil > Vadose zone... | reverse complement strand
ATGGCGATGAGCGGCACGATAAGGGCCCAATTGTAGATTTCGTCGACGTAGTACTTGTTATAGACAGTGCGGTAGAGGCCACCGAGCCGATTGGCGATGCGCTCCGGTAAAGTGGGCGATTTCAGATACATGAACCAGGCGAGAAACGCCCCGAGCGCCGCGACAAACAGGGAAACCAACTGCAGTTTGAGCTCAACTCCGCTCGCCCCGGGCTCTTCAGCAGCGGTTTGAAACACGGGAGCCAAGAAGCTCAGTGCGGGAATAAAGCCTCCCCCGAGCGAGAGAGCTGCGAGAATCACGAGCGGCACCAGCATGAGCGCCGGACTCTCGTGAATTCCGCTGTGGCCATGGCCGTGACCTGCATCGTGTCCATGATCATCGTGCCCATGACCACCGGATTCGAGGGTTCCGCGATAGTCGCCAAAGAACGTCATGAACAGGAGACGGAACATGTAGAACGAAGTGATGAACGCCGTGATCAGGCCTAGCGCCCAAATAATCTTGCTCGGGCCTTGCGAATAGGAGCGCCATAGGATCTCGTCTTTACTCATGAAGCCCGCAAAAGGCGGAATCCCGGCGATGGCAATAGTTCCGCAGAGCATCGTCCAGAAAGTCCACGGAATCTTTTTGCGCAGGCCACCCATTTGGCGCATGTCCTGTTCGCCGCTGAGGGCGTGGATGACCGATCCGGAACCAAGAAAGAGCAGTCCTTTGAAGAACGCGTGCGTCATCAAGTGGAAGACGCCCGCTGAATACGCCGCGACGCCACAGGCCATGAACATGTAGCCCAATTGGGAAACCGTGGAGTAGGCGAGGACCTTCTTAATGTCAGTTTGTGCGATGCCAATTGTGGCTGCGAACAAAGCGGTGAGCGTTCCGACAATCGCCACGACGAGTAGGGCCGTTGGGGCCTTGTCGAAAATCACGTGCGAGCGCGCCACCATGTAGACGCCCGCCGTGACCATGGTGGCCGCGTGGATCAGAGCTGAGACTGGGGTTGGGCCTTCCATGGCGTCGGGCAGCCAGACGTACAGCGGGAGCTGCGCGGATTTCCCTGCCGCGCCGACCATTAACAGGATTCCGATTGCGGTTAGTACGCCCGCGCCCGCAACTTCGGTAGGGAGTTGCGCGACCCCTGCGGCTATCCCCTGAAAGTCCAGCGATCCGAAGTGCTGAATCATCAGGAACAGGGCGATCAAGAATCCGAAATCGCCGATGCGATTCGTGATGAAAGCTTTCTTTCCCGCAGAAGCGGCGGAGTCTTTCAGGAAATAGAAGCCGATCAGGAGATACGACGCCAGGCCCACGCCTTCCCAGCCAATGAACATGACCAGATAGTTGTTGGCCAGGATCAGCATCAGCATGAAGAACATGAACAGGTTCAGGTAGGAGAAGAAGCGGTAGAAGCCGTCGTCGTCCCACATGTAGGCGACGGAATAAATGTGGATGAGAAAACCGACGCCGGTGACGACCATCAGCATCACGAGCGAAAGCTGATCGAGGTAAAAGGCGAAGTTGACGTGAAACTCGCCGGAGCGGATCCAGGAGATTCCGGATTCAACGTAGGGAAGCGCTAGCGAGGAGAAGCTCAACAGAACGCGCAAGGCGAGCAGGAATGCCGCGCCCGAGAAAAACAGCGCTACGCCCGCGACGGTTTTCTTGGAGAATCGCCGTCCGAAAAATCCATTCACCGCCGCGCCCGTCAGGGGCAGCAGAGGAATCAGCCAAAGGTATAAGTTCTGGTTCATAGCTTCGCAGTCACAGTTTCAGGAGATCGACCCGGTCGACGTTCAACGTGTCGCGTGTACGGTAGACGGAGATGATGATGGCCAGTCCCACGGCAGCCTCCGCCGCGGCGACAACCATCACGAAGAACACAAAAATCTGTCCGCCCAGCGCGTGCCATTGCGAGGCGAACGCGACGAAGGAGAGATTGACTCCGTTGAGCATCAACTCAATCGACATGAAGATGGTGATGATGTTGCGCTTCAGCAAGAATCCGAGGACGCCGCAGGCGAAGAGGATGGCGCTCAAGACGAGGTAGTAGGAGAGGGGTACCATCATCAATTTCCCTTTCCTGCAGTGAGCCCGGAGGCCGGCCCGGATGTCGCTCCGGCGGGCGTAACTTCCGGCTTCGACGCCAGCACGACAGCGCCCATGATGGCGATCAAGATCAGCAGCGAAGTGATTTCAAACGGCAGCAGGTACTGGCTAAAAAGAAGCTTGCCGATGGTCCTCGGATCTCCGTACAGCGAACCAACGCTCACCGCAACCGTGGCGTGGTGCGTAACCGACCACGTGAGCAACGCTCCCACCAGTAGCAGGGAAGGGAGGCCGAGCAGCAGCGCGATATGGCTGCCCTGGGAACGTTCTTCCTCGCCAGCGTTGAGCAGCATGATGACGAAAACGAACAACACCATGATGGCTCCGGCATAAACGATCACCTGCACTGCAGCGACAAACTCAGCGCCGAGCAGAAGATATTCCACAGCCAGCGAGGCCATGACAACAATCAACGAAAGCGCGCTCTGGATGGGATGGTTCTGGATGAGCAGATTCACTGCGCCGGCGACGCAGACGATTCCGAACACGAGAAATAGAGCAAGATGCATGGGCTAGGCTCTCACAGCAACCACGAACGCTGTAATGATGAGATTCGCGATCGCCAGTGGCAGCAGAAACTTCCAACCGAACGCCATGAGTTGGTCGTAACGGAATCGCGGCATGGTTCCGCGCACCCAAATGTAAATGAAGATGAAGGCGAATACTTTGAGAAAAAACCAGAGCACGGGCAGAAGCGTTTGCAGCAGCGGCGGGCCGAAAATTGGACCGTTCCAGCCGCCCAGAAATAAGAGCGTGGCAAGGCAGGCGACGGTGACCATGTTGGCGTATTCGGCCATAAAGAACATGGCAAACTTCATGGAACTGTATTCGGTGTGGTATCCGGCGACGAGTTCGGTCTCGGCTTCGGGCAGGTCAAACGGAATGCGGTTCGTTTCGGCGTAGGCGGAAGTCAAGTAGATAAAGAAGGCGATGAATTGGCCGCCGTGAAAGATATTCCAATTCGGAACGAAGCCCCAGAAGTGGCCGTGCTGCGATTCGACAATCCCACGCAGACTGAACGTGCCGGCCAGAATCAGAACGCCGATCAACGACAACCCCAACGAAATCTCATAGCTGATCATCTGGGCGCTGGCGCGCAGGCTGCCCAGAATCGAATATTTGTTGTTGGACGACCACCCCGCCAAGGCCACTCCGTAGACGCCCACCGACGTAATGCCGAGGATGATCAAGAGACCGGTGTTGACGTCCGTAATTTGGAGGGGGATGTCGTAGCCCAGGATGTGTACGCTGTTCCCAAACGGAATCAGCGCGATCGAAGTTAGCGCGAACACCACGGCGATGATTGGCGCGGCGATAAAAAGTGGCTTGTAGACGTGCGGAGGCGTCAGATCTTCTTTCAGGATGAACTTGATTCCGTCCGCGGCCGGTTGCAGGAGGCCAAATGGTCCAACGCGCGTGGGACCCCACCGATTCTGGATACGGCCGACGACCTTGCGTTCGAGCCAGACGATATAGGCCACCGCCGTGAGCAGCACGAACAGCATCAGCGCAATCTTGATGACCGCCACCAGCGTGTAGATCCAAAAACTCAAGCGATGTTCCTATTCCTAAATTTGCAAGAATGGTTGACGGTTATTAATCTGCCGCGACTTCGGAACCTTGCGGGTGTTTGTTTTCCATTACCGTATTTAAAGTTCTGGAGTAGCGGCTGAGCGAACCCGAGCTGAACAGGCCGTTGTTGGCGGGCTGGATGAGGCTGGCATCGCCGGCGCTCGCCCCACCAACGTTGCCGCCGCCGTTGAGATCGAGCTTGGTGTGCTGATCGTTGCCTGCCATCAGGTTCAGGCGTGACACCCGATAGCCGGGAACCAGAATTTGGATTTCATCCAGGGCTGCCGTGGGATCGAACGGACTGAGCTTCGGTTCCAGATTTTGCGCTTCGAGCCAGACCGCGTTGCGGTCGGCCTCTCCCGATTGCGCTCCGCGCGATTGACCCATGTCGGCGCGTGTGCCCGTGCCGAAAGACACCAGCTTGCGGACGTCGAAGCCCATACGCTCGGCGAGGCGGACGATGATCTCGAAGTCGGACTTGGTGCCGGTGATTTCGCCGGCTTTTTTGACCAGTTGCAGATCGCCAAAGGTGTTGGTGAACGTGCCAGCTTTTTCGTAGGCTGAGGCTGCTGGGAAGACGACATCCGCGACGGCTGCGGTTTCGGAGAGGAAGATATCTTGCACGACGACGAAAGTGTTGGCGAAGGTCTTCGGGTCATTCTTCGTCGGATCAAGGTTCATGCGCGAAACAGGATTCGCGCCGACGACCACGAGGGCCTTCAGTTTGCCGCCCTGCGCCGCGTCGATCATGCCGGGCAGGGTTAGGCCAGCGGCGTCTGGTAGGGGACCCCAGGCGTCCCGGAACTTGCTGCCCTTCGCGAGGGGTACATAGCCCGGAAGCAGGTCAGGGTAGAGGCCCATATCAGCTGCGCCGCGGGAATTGGCGTAGTCGCCGAGGCAGATGAGCTTGGCGCCGGAAATGCCGAGGGCAAACTTGACGAGGCTTGCAATGTCGTTGCCGCGCAACTCGGAGCCGAAGGCGATTACAAGACCTGTTTCCTTACGGAGTTGGTCACGCAATGCGGACCATTCGTCGCGGGAGTTTCCGGGCGCAGCCTGATCGTTGCCCGCGAGGTAGGACGCAAATGCGGCTTCGCCGCCTTGCGGAATCTGCGCGAAGAGGGTCGCCTGCCGTCGCAGCTTGATTGACTCGGCATTCACAACGTAGAGCCGGGCTTTGTTCAGCCGGACATTGTTGCGGATCTGGTAGGCAAGAAGCGGGTGCTGCTCGGTGGGATCGTTGCCGATCATTAGGATCGCGGGTGCGGTGAGAACTTCGCGAACACTGGCTGTCATTCCAGGCTTGCCTGCAAGAGCCGCCGCGAAGGCGGGGAAGTCGGCGGTGCGGACGTGGTCGATGTTGTTGGTTCCCAAAGCGACGCGCGCAAACTTCTGTAGCAGGTAGTTCTCTTCGTTGGTCGTACGGTTCGAACCGATGACACCAATCGACGCGCCGCCGTGTTCATCGCGAATCGCCGCAAGCTTCTGGCCGGCGAAGGTCAGAGCTTCTTCCCAGGTAACCGGAACCAGCTTGCCGTTGCGCCGTAGCAGCGGCTGCGTCAGGCGGTCGGTGTGATTGGCAAAATCGAAGGCGTAGCGGCCCTTGATGCACAGGAAGTCGCCGTTAGGACCACTCTTGTCGCGATTGTCGCCGCGGACAATCTCCATTCCGGTTTCCGAGCGGCGCACACCCAGTGTCGTCTTGCAGCCGTCGCCGCAATGCGCGCAGGCGGTGCCGGTGTGCGTCATTTCCCAGGGTCGCGTTTTGTAGCGGTAGGCACCCGAGGTGAGCGCGCCCACAGGGCAAATGTCGATACACATGCCGCACTCTTCGCAGTCGAGGTGGTCGCCCATGTTCGGAGCAATAATGGAACCCGAGGCGCGGTTTTGGATTCCCAGAGCCGCAACGTCCATGGCTTCATCACACACGCGCACGCACCGGTAGCAGAGGATGCAGCGCGGCCGATCGAAGTACACCACGGGCGACCACTGCTGCTCTTCCTTATGATTCTTGGACTCCATGTACTTCGATTCGGCCGCGCCGTAGGAGAAGGTCATGTCCTGCAGCTCGCACTCGCCGCCAGCGTCGCACACGGGGCAGTCGAGGGGATGGTTGCCCAGCAACATTTCGACCATCGACTTGCGGGCTTGTTCCACTTCTTCGCCGCCCGTGGTCACAGCCATGCCCTCGCTGATCACGGTGGTGCAGGCAGTTTGCAGCTTAGGCATTTTTTCGATCTTCACCATGCACATGCGGCAAGCGCCCTGCAAAGAAAGGCCGGGGTAATAGCAGAACGCAGGCACTTCGACGCCCGCTGTCTTGCAGGCTTCAATGAGCAGCGTTCCCGCGGGGGCGGTTACTTTCTTGCCATCTACCGTTATGTTTACGTCGGGCATGATTCTCGTTTTTATCCTCGAACGCTAGTGGCTTAACACCGGCAGGAGCTGCCGCGCCGTGCCAACCGGATCGAACGGACAGGGCTTGCCTTCCAAGTGGTCTTCAAACTCTTGACGGAATTTCTTCACGATTGAAATCGTTGGCATGGCCGCCGCATCGCCGAGCGGGCAGAAGGTGCGTCCCAGCATGTTCTCCGATAGATACTGAATGTTGTCAATGTCCTTCTTTACGCCGCCGCCCGCGTGGAAGCGGTCGAGTGTCTTCTTCAGCCAGTCCGTGCCTTCACGGCAGGGGATGCACCAGCCACAACTCTCGTGCTGGTAGAACTTCATGATGTACTGCGCGAAGCGGACCATGCAGGTCGAGTCATCAATCACCACCACACCGCCGGAGCCGAGCATGGAGCCGGCCTTCGCCACGCCATCGAAATCCATAGCGATGTCGATTTCGTCGGCGGTGAGAACTGGCGTGGACGACCCACCAGGCACAACGGCTTTCAGCTTCTTGCCGCCGGGAATTCCGCCGCCCACGTCGTAGATCATCTTCTTCAGGCTGTAGCCGAGGGGCAGTTCGTAAACGCCGGGCTTGTTGACGTGCCCGCTCAAGCAAAATAGCCGTACGCCGCCGTTCTTGGGGGTTCCGTAATCGGCGAACTTCTGCGCACCATCGAGAAGGATGTGTGGGGCGCTGGAGAGGGTCTCGACGTTATTGATGACCGTCGGCGAACCCCAAAGGCCAACCACAGCCGGGAAGGGAGGCTTGATGCGCGGCACGCCGCGCTTGCCTTCCAAGGATTCCATCAGCGCGGATTCCTCACCCACTTCGTAGGCTCCGGCCCCGCCGTGCCAGTAAACATCGAACGTCTTCCCGCTGCCGAAGATGTTCTTCCCGAGGAAGCCCTTGGCGTAGGCGTCGCGGATTGCCTTCTGCATGATGATCGTCAGATATCGATATTCGCCGCGTATATAGATGTAGCCGCTCTCGGAGTTCACGGCCAAGCCCGCAATCATCACCCCTTCAATTACGGAGTGTGGATCGTGTTCCAGAATCAGACGGTCTTTGCAGGTGCCCGGTTCGCTCTCGTCGCCGTTGCAGAGAATGTATTTTGCCTTCGGCGAGTCTTTGGGCACGAACGACCACTTCATTCCTGTAGGGAATCCCGCGCCGCCACGTCCGCGCAGTCCGGAAGTCTTGATCTCACCGATGATGGCGTCGGGCGTCATCCCCAGCGCCTTCTGTACTGCCTTGTAACCGTCCAGCTCGAGATAGCGGTCGATATCGGTCGCACCTAGCCCGAAGCGCTTCGAGACTACTTTGACTTCGTCGGGATGGGAAACCAGATCAGCCATGGGAATCTGTCGCGCCTAAGCTTTCTTGTATCGGTCGAGAATGGTGTCAATTTTTTCCGCCGTCAGATTCTCGTGAAAGTCGTAATTCACTTGCATTGCCGGAGCCCAGCTGCAGGCGCCAATGCACTCGACTTCTTCTAAAGAAAATTGACCGTCCGGCGTGGTCTGTTTGTGCCGAATGCCAAGCTTGTCCTGGCAGTGGTGGTAGAGTTCATCCGCGCCGCGCAGAATGCAAGCTATGTTCGTGCAGATCTGCACGTTGTACTTGCCGCGCGGCTTCATCGTCAGCATGGAGTAGTAGCTGATAACGTTGCGCACATCGAGCTCTTTCAACTCAAGGCGCTGAGAAATCTCGGCGATGACTTCGTCGCTCAAATATCCGACCTCATCCTGGGCGTAGAGCAGCGTCGGAACCAGCACGGACCGCTTGCTAGGGTAATGCGTCAGCATCTCGGTGAAGCGCTGCTCGAACTCGGGGGAAAATTTCATTACCTATCGATTTCCCCCAGAACAATGTCAATGCTGCCGATCGCGGCGACCACGTCCGCCAGCAATCTACCCACAATCATGTTGGGCAAGACTTGCAGATTGTAAAAAGAAGGGGCGCGCATGTGAACGCGGTAAGGCTTCGCCGTGCCGTCGCTCACTACGTAATAGCCCATTTCCCCGCGCGGCGACTCGATGGCCTGGTAGACTTCGCCCGCTGGCACCACAAAGCCTTCGGTGACAATCTTAAAGTGATAGATGAGGGCTTCCATCTCGGTCTTCATCTTCTCGCGATCGGGCAAGACCACCTTGGGCGCGTCGGCTTTGACAGGGCCTTCGGGCATTCCCGCCAGCGCCTGAGCCACGATGCCAATCGATTCCCGCAATTCCTGCACGCGGCACATGTAGCGAGCGTAAACGTCACAGTCCTGCGAGACAGGCACTTTGAACTGAAACTTCTCGTAGCTGGAGTACGGCATGTCGCGGCGCAAATCAAAATCCACGCCGCTGGCGCGCAGCGTCGGACCCGTCGCCCCAAGGGCAATCGCGTCTTCGGCGGCCAGCTTGGCAACGCCTTTCGTGCGGCCCTTCCAAATCGGGTTATTCGTGAGCAGGTTTTCGTATTCGTCGACGTTGGAAGGAAAGCGGTCGGCAAACTTCCTCACGCGATCAAAGAAGCCGATTGGCGGTTCGAGTGCCAGACCGCCGACGCGGAAATAGGAAGTCATCATGCGCTGCCCGGAGACTGCTTCGAACAGGCGCAGCACATCTTCGCGCTCGCGGAAGCAGTAGAGGAACACCGACATAGCGCCCATGTCCAGCGCGTGCGTCCCCAGCCAAACAAGGTGCGAATTGATGCGCGTTAACTCGTTCAGCATCACGCGCACCCACTGTGCCTTGGCCGGAATCTCGAGGCCGAGCAACTTCTCCACCGCCAGCACATAGCAGAGGTTGTTGGACATCGGGCACAGGTAGTCGATCCGGTCGGTCAGCGGCACCACTTGCTGGTAAAACTTCGCCTCGCAGGTCTTCTCGATGCCCGTGTGCAGGAAGCCGATATCGGGCAGGACGCGAATGACAGTTTCGCCGTCTATCTCCAGCACCAACCGCAAGACGCCATGGGTCGAGGGGTGCTGAGGACCCATGTTCAGGATCATGGTCCTGTCTTCGCCGGCTTCAGGAATATTCGGAGTAAGTGTCAGGTTCCCCATCAGCGGTAGCCCTCCACCGGGTAATCCTTGCGCAGGGGATAGCCTTCCCAGTCTTCCGGCATCATCAACCGCCGCAAGTAAGGATGGTCTTCAAAGCGGATGCCGAATAGATCGAAGACTTCGCGCTCGGGGAAGTTCGCCGACGGCCATACCGAGGTCACCGAGGGCACAGCCAGATTCTCACTTCCCAGCTTCACCTTCAGCCGCACGCGGTCTTTCTTCGACATCGAAAGCAGGTGGTACACCACCTCAAACCGCGGCTCGCTCGGATACCAGTCCACGCAGGTGACATCTTCGAGGAAGTTGCAGGGAAAGTCTTTGCTGTCGCGCAGCACGAAGCAGGCTTGCGTGATCATTCCAGCGGGAATCCAAACCGTCATCTCATCGCGGTCAAACTTCGCAGCTTCAACGCCGGATTTATTCCACGCCAATAGAACCGCGAGCGCGGGATGGTCCTTTAGCAGCTCGATATCCGCAATTGGGGGAGCGAGCGCCATCTAGACTCGTCCTCGTTCGGCTGAGGGGCGGGCATTCCAGTCCAAAACGCCCTTCTTCCACACGTAGAAAAAACCCACGAGGAAGATAGCGATGTACACGAACATTTCCCAGAAGCCAAACATCTTCAGATCGCGCAGAACGACTGCCCAGGGATACATGAAGATCGCTTCGACGTCGAACAGGATGAACAGCATCCCGACCAGGTAAAACTTGACGGAAAAGCGGCCACGGGCGTCGCCGGTGGGTGTGATGCCGCATTCATAGGCCTGGGATTTGAGCTTGCTGGGGCGCCGGTAGCCCAAAATCGTCGACAAAGTGACCATGCCCGCCGCGACGGCAAACGCCACCAGGAAGTGGAGCAGCAGGGGCAGGTATTGGACGAAGTAATTGTCGGGCATAAAAGGGGGCAGCTATAATCGCGGCAGTACGGGTAACGTTCTAGACTATTTTTCGAGCGCGGAAGTGTCAAGCGTCGAAGCGAAGTTCCGTGTGGATTTCGCGAGAAATGCGAGAGCGTCAACCCCAAGGCGGGAAACGGCATGATTTTTGGCTTCAATACCGACATCAAGCACGAAGGTACGGTCTATCACGTGCAAAGCGAAGCCCGCCAGCAGGAGACGCTGCTGCAAACGCAAGTCTTCCTGCGCGGCAGGTGCATCGGCAAACGCGCCTCCCACTATGGTGATCGCGCTACAACGCCTGGTTTCGCCGAGGCTCAGGTCGAACAGCTTCTTCGCGAGCAGCACAAGCTTGTGTCGGACGCGGTGAAGGAAGGGCGTCTCGAAAGCGTCCTCGACAAACACGAGACGCCGGAGAGCCTTGCTGCCGTACGCCAGCTCGATTTGCAGTGGGTGAATACCGATGACGTGTTCCCGGATTCCGAACTCGTGTTGCGTTTGGTGGTAACGGATGCGGGCATGCCGGCGTCTGGCGTCAAGTTGGTGTCTCGCGTCAACCTGCCCGAGCAGAAAGCATCGTTTTCCGACGCGACCACGGACGCGCAGGGTGCGGCTGAGATGAAATTTGCTCTCGACGAGTCGGCTTTGTCAGAGGCTTCGATCTTAGTGCAAGCCAGTCTAGCCGGTCGAACGGCGACTCGGAAGTTTTCCTTCCGTAAGAGCGCCAACTAGAGAACGCGTCCACCGACCCATGCAGCTCACCATCAATGGCGAAGCCCGCTCTTTTGAAACGCCTCTCACGATTGCGGGGCTCCTCGATCAGTTGGGCCTGAAGCAAGACCGTGTCGCTGTTGAATACAACCGGACGCTTCTCCAGCGGACGGAATGGGCGTCGACCATACTGGCCGAAGGCGATAGCCTGGAGATCGTGCAGTTCGTAGGCGGCGGGAGATAGTTCGTGTAGTTGCAGGCGCTCTCGTCCGCAGCCACACAGACTCAAATGTAACTCATCTGACAACCCCGCAACTGCACTCTTTCCTTGACTCTCAACAACATAGCTCTAGAATGTTTGAAACATTTGTGCGTTTTTTGTTCTCGGAAAACAAGAATGACCAGCCACTTTCACAGCCACGAGGTCGTGCGACTCACCGGCATCACAGCCCGTCAGTTGCAATGGGGGACGAACAGGGAATCGTCGTACCTGCCCGCGAAGGTCATTGCCGCTTGTATTCGCAGGCCGATGTGACGGAAGTCGCCGTAATCTGCCGGTTGCGCAAGAAGGGGTTTTCCCTGCAGCGCGTCCGCAAGGTCATGCGGTTGCTGCAGAAGAATTTCGGCACCCGCCTGGCGGAAACCGTCGACGGTAAGTCGGACTATCACTTGCTGACCGACGGCGAGCGCGTCTACCTGGAAACCTCGCCACGCCAGATCGTCGACATTCTGAAGAACGCCCAACAGCCGATTTTGGCCGTATGTATCAGTGATGAAGTGAGGAGAATTCGCGCCACGCTCCGCACCAACCCACAAACCAAGCAGTCCAACCGCAAAGCCCCAGCGCGTTCCACGCGCTCTGGTGCCGCGCACAAGGTAGCGTAAGGCCGTAGCGTTAGACCGTAGCGTCAGACCGTACCCAGGAGCATGCTCAATGATGATCGGTGAAGTGACCGTGATGAACGAATGGATTCCCGAGCAGATGCAGCCGGGCACGATGTTCGTGCTGGAAAATGCGGGCGAAATTGGCGAGCAGGAAGACCCGTATTGGGCGGTTCTGGCTTGTCCTTCTTGTGGCACGTTGGGGTTGATCACGAAGAAGCAGATTGCAGGGATCTTGCCGGTGATCTGCGGTTCCGATAAGTGTTCGGCGCAGTTCTTCTTGCGCGAGGACGAGATTGTACCGAGGAAACCGTTTTAGGTCGTTGTCATTCTTGAGCGGAGCGAAGAAACCCCGGGTGCCGGCATCTCCCGGTACTTTCCGGCTTTCTCACAGGGACGTTGGGCGGCAAGAAAGCTGGACACAGTTCGGATGAATTAAGAGTTAAGCGATCCTTCGCTGCGCTCAAGGATGACAGGTGTAACGAGTGATTCGCGGCAAACCGATCGCAACAAACCCGATCGCTTCAAACCTGATGGACTAAGCTTGATCGACTAAACCTTGACCCGGGTGGCGGTCACGGGTAACTGTTCTACGATGTCGATTCCAAACCCTTCCAGCGCCGCCACCTTCCTCGGGTGATTCGTCAGCAGGCGTATCCGGCGCAGTCCCAAGTCAGACAAAATCTGTGCTCCAATGCCGACCTCGCGTTGCGTCCGGCGTTCGTGTTCCGGCAAGGGCGGAAGTTGGGCGTCCCGATGGAACGAGACTCCTGGCTTCCCCGCCGCGTGAGAATCAACCGAGAAGCTGCGCGCGGTCTGATGAAGATAGATAATCGCGCCGCGGCCTTCTTCGGCAATCCGGCGCATCGAGCCTTCCATCATCTCGTGGCAGGTGCAGGTGGTGGCGCCAAACACATCTCCAGCGACACAATGCGCGTGCATGCGAACCAGAACGGGTTCGTCTCCGGAGAGATCGCCACGCACCAGCGCAACGTGCGAATCTCCGCCGTCCACTTCGCTCTCGTAGGCGATGAAGCGGAAGTCCCCAAAGCGCGTGCTGATCGTCGTCTCGCCCACGCGCTGGATGTAGCGCTCGTTGCGCAGGCGGTAGCGTATCAGTTCCGCTACGGTGAGTATCTTCAAGCCGTGCGTGCGGCAGAATTCGATCAGGTCCGGAACCCGTGCCATGGTTCCGTCTTCCTTCATGATTTCGCAGATCACGCCTGCGGGAATCAGTCCCGCGAGGCGCGCTAGATCAACGGCTGCTTCCGTTTGCCCGGCGCGCACCAGTACTCCGCCCTTTCGTGCCCGCAGAGGGAACATGTGCCCCGGCCGAGCCAAATCAATAGGGCGTGTTGCTGGGTCAATCGCCACTTGAATCGTCCGCGCCCGGTCGTGGGCGGAAATGCCCGTCGTCACGCCTTCTCGCGCGTCGATCGCTTCGCAAAACGCAGTCCCAAACTGCGATGTATTCTCCACCGACATCATGCCAATTCGCAGGTGGTCAAGCCGCTCGCCGGTCATCGCGAGGCAGACCAAACCACGCCCATGCACGGCCATGAAATTGATGGCTTCGGGCGTGATCTTTTCGGCTGCTAGCGTCAGGTCGCCCTCGTTCTCGCGATCCTCGTCGTCCACCACGACGATCATCCGCCCCGCCTTGATTTCCTCAAGGGCGGTGGGCACATCGGTAAATGCGGCGTTCGTCATCATCGTGCTGAAATTGTAGCAAACATGGTGCAGTCAGAGCCCGCGCGAACCACTGATGCCCTTGATGTCACTCCCAT
>Ga0137403_10006475_pt1 | contig 13396 bp, 7 predicted proteins | sample CZOMad2_1_16fung_FD_122057 | JGI IMG/M metagenome (GOLD analysis project Ga0137403, IMG submission 122057) | Vadose zone soil fungal communities from Angelo Coast Range Reserve, California, USA - CZOMad2_1_16fungal (Hybrid Assembly) | ecosystem: Environmental > Terrestrial > Soil > Vadose zone... | reverse complement strand
GTACTGCGGCGTCTGCATGACGATCGAGTACGACACGCCATTGTCGGGATTGAGGTAGTAGGTCGGCGCGACCTGCGCACTGCCCGCCAGATTGACCACGAGACTGTTGGTCACATCACGCTCCGTCAGCCCGACATATTGCGCCCGGGTGCGGTCGACGTCGATGTTGAAGCTCGGGTTGTTCGGCGACTGCTGGATCCGGGCATCGGCGATGCCGGGGATGCGGCGAATCCGGCTCAGCAGTTTATTGGCGTAGACAAAATTCGCGGTGACATCCGCGCCGCGGACCTGGAGGTCGATCGGCGCCGGCGCGCCGAAATTCAAAATCTGGCTGACGATGTCGGCGGGCAGAAACGCGAAAGTCATGCCGGGAAAGGCACGCGGCAGTTGCTCGCGCAGGGCCTGAACGTATTCGTCGGTCGGCCGGTGACCCTCTTTCAGCTTGATCTGGATATCGCCATCCTGCGGACCGATCACGCCGGTGTTGTTGTAGGTCATGTTGATGCCGCTGATCGGCATGCCGATGTTATCGGCGAGCGTTTCGATTTCATCGGACGGAATAACCTTGCGGATCGCCTTCTGCACATCGGCGAATTGATTGGCGCTTTCCTCGACGCGGGTGCCGACCTGGGTGCGCACATGCATCAGGATCGATCCGGCATCGACGTTGGGAAAGAAATTCCGCCCCAGAAACGGCACCAGCAGGAATGAAAGCCCGACGAAGCCGAGGAAGCCGATCACGAACACCGGCCGCCGCCGCATCGCCATCGACAGCAGATCGCGGTAACCGCCGCGCACGCGCTCGAACCGCGCCTCGAAGCCGCGCTGAAACCATACCAGCGGGTTGCGCGACGGCGGCGGCCCCTCGCCTTCGGCATGATGCAGATGCGGCTGCAGCAGATATTTCGCCATGGTCGGCACCAGCGTGCGCGACAGCAGGAACGACCAGATCATCGCGAACATCACCGCTTCGGCCATCGGCACGAACAGAAAGCGCGCAACACCCTGCAGGAAGAACATCGGCACGAACACGATGCAGATGCAGAGCAGCGAGACGAAAGCCGGGGTCACGATCTGGTTGGCGCCGTCCATGATCGACGTTTCGACGTCCTTGCCGTGTTCCAGATGCCAGTTGATGTTCTCGATCGTGACGGTAGCGTCATCAACCAGGATGCCGACCGCGAGCGCCAGGCCGCCGAGCGTCATGATATTGAGGGTCTCGCCGATCGCGGACAGCATCACGATGGCGCCAAGCACCGAGAGCGGAATCGAGACGGCGATGATAATGGTCGAGCGCCAGCTGCCGAGAAACAGCAGGATCATCACGCTGGTCAGCAAAGCCGCGATGATGCCTTCAAAGGCAACCCCGGTGATCGCGCCACGGACGAACAGCGACTGATCGCCGATGAAGCCGATCTTGAGCGCGTCCGGCAGCGCGTCCTTGACGTCGATCACCTTCTGCTTGATGCCGGCGATGATATCCAGCGTCGAGGTCGATCCGGCCTTCAGCACCATCATCAGAACCGAACGGTTGCCGTCGACATGAACGATATTGGTCTGCGGCGGATTGCCGTCGCGCACGCTGGCGACGTCGCGGACATAGACCATGGCGCCGTTGACGACCTTGATCGGCAGATTGCCAAGGTCCTGCATCCGGAGCGGCGAGTTGTTGAGCTGGATGTTGTATTCGAAACTGCCGATCTTCTGGGTCCCGACCGGGGTGATCAGATTTTGCGCGGCGAGCGCGTTGGCCACGTCCTGACCGGAGAGACCGCGCGACTGCAGCGCCGAGGGATTGAGATCGATCTGAACCTGGCGCTGCTTGCCGCCGAACGGATAAGGGATCGCCGCGCCGGGCACGGTGACCAGCGGCGTGCGCAGCTGGTTGATGCCGATGTCGGCGAGGTTTTGTTCGGTGAGACCCTCGCCCGATAGCGCAACCTGGATGATCGGAACCGTGGACGCGCTGTAATTGAGGATCAGCGGCGGTGTCGCACCCGGCGGCATCTGCTTGATCAGCGTCTGCGAAATCGCGGTGACCTGGGCATTGGCGGTGCGGATATCGACATTGGGTTGGAAGAAGATCTTGACGATACCAAAGCCGTTGTAGGAATTCGCGACGATGTGCTCGATGTCGTTGACCGTCGTCGTCAGCGCCCGCTGAAACGGCGTGGTGATACGCCCGGCCATCTGATCCGGCGGCAGCCCGGTATACTGCCAGACCACGCCGATCACGGGGATCCGGATGTCCGGAAAGATGTCGGTGGGCGTGCGCAGCGCCGCCAGCGGTCCGATAATCAACAGAAGCAGCGCCAGCACGACGAAGGTATACGGCCGGCTTAGCGCGATACGGACCAGTGCAATCATAAACCAAGCATTCCTCGGCCCCGCGGCAAGGCGGAGATTGGCGCGGCAGGATCAATGCGTTCGCATCGATTTAACCGAACCGGGGCCAAAAAGCCAATATCCGGGACGCGGCCCGCCTTCACATCCCTGGCACCCGCCTGAGGTGACGCCCGCCGCCTAAGGAATCGGCAGCCGCGGCGGCCGGGCTTGTCAGGCCGCCCTTACCGAGTTGAGGAACTTGCCGACTTCCAGCTTGAGGCGGTTGCTTTCGCCGGACAACGACTGCGCCGCGGAGAGAACCAGCGACGAGGCGGATCCGGTCTCGCTGGCGCCGCGTTGCACGTCGGTTATGTTCGAACTCACCTCCGTCGTGCCTTGCGCGGCCTGCTGGATGTTGCGGGATATCTCCTGCGTTGCCGTACCCTGCTCTTCCACCGCCGCAGCAATGGTCGAGGAGATCTCCGACATCCGGCCGATGGTGCCGCCGATCTCCTTGATCGCACTTACTGAGTCCTGCGTGGCAGCCTGGATTCCGCTGATCTGCTGGCTGATCTCACCGGTCGCCTTCGCGGTCTGCTCGGCGAGCGCCTTCACCTCAGACGCCACCACCGCAAAGCCGCGGCCGGCCTCGCCAGCCCGCGCCGCCTCGATCGTGGCATTCAGCGCCAGCAAATTGGTTTGTCCCGCAATGGTATTGATCAGCTCGACCACGTCGCCGATGCGGGCAGCGGCCTTCGATAATTCACCGACGCGGTCATTGGTCTTCTGTGCCTGATCCACCGCCTCGTTGGCGACCCTCGACGATTCCTGGACCTGACGGCTGATCTCGTTGACGGACGAGGTCATCTCCTCGCTCGCAGAGGCCACCGACTGGACATTGGCGGAGGCTTCTTCGGACGCTGCCGCAACGGCAGTTGCGAGCTCTTGCGCCCGTTCGGCAGTCGCCGTCAGCGTGCTGGCAGAAGCTTCAAGCTCTGCCGCAGCCGACGATACCATCTCGACGATTCCACTGACCGCGCCTTCGAATGCATCGGCGAGCTTGTGCATATCCGCCTTGCGCTGTTGCGCCTGCTTCTGCTCGGCTTCCGATTGTTCGGCACGCAGCCGATCGGTTTCGATCATGTTGTCCTTGAACACCTGTACGGTGGCACCCATTTCGCCGATTTCGTCCTTGTTCTTCATTCCCGGGATTTCTATCGTCTTGTCGCCTCCGGCGAGTCTTGTCATCGCACCCGTCATCGCGTTCAACGGTCCAAGGATGCGGCGGAACGCAACCCGGAAGCTGATGACTGTGAGTATTATACCGGCGAACAGCATCGCCGCGTTGAGCGTGAGGCTCGACGTGCTCCTCGACGCCTCGCCATTGGCTTCATCATTCGACGCATTGCCCATCTCGTTGGCGAGATGGAGGATCGAATTGATAGCGGTCGTTGCACGGGCGACGTACTCGCTGCCACTGAGCTTATATTCTCCGGTGTTGCCGGCCGCGAACACGGCATCGCGGACTTCGCCGTACTTGCCAAAATATTCGCTCTCGACGCCGGCGATCGCGGCGACGATCTTTGCCGGGGTATCGGCGCGCCGGCGGATCGGCAGGATCGTTTCCCAGGCAAGCTCGACCTGGCCGCGGAAACCGGCAACGGTCCGTGCACCCTCCGTGGCGAGCTTGCTACGTGCGCCTATGATGCCGCCGAGGAACCCACGTTCTTTGCCAGCATTCTCTGCCATTTGCGCGGTCAGGTGACGAAGACCGACGAGTTGCGCAAGCGCCACCGAAGGCGGACTATTCAGCGTCTCAAGCGTTAATCGCAGCCTGTTTCCGGCAACCAAGATCAGATTGGTCAGGGCGGGGAAAAAGCCCTGCACGATTTCAGATGTCCGTTCGGCGCCGGGCTTGGCGAGGTTTTCATCGACCTTGGCGCGGAACGCCTCGAACTCGCGAAAAACACGTTCGGCGTCGGCGATGTCCTTCTCGCCAGCTTTCATAGCCGGAACAGCGCCCAAGCGCTGCACTGCGTCGCGGAAGGCCTGATCGGCAGCAGCCCGCAGCTTTACAATCTCCGCACGACGCTCCGGCGACGGCACCTCGGACGATTTGAGCGACGCATTTGTCATGCCGCGCTCAATTGCCCATTGACCGGCACTATGCAGCAGCAATTGCGAAATTTGATTGACCTTGAGGAAGGCTTGGGTGTCTTGCCGCCTACCGATCGCGTCATAGGCGGTGAGCCCGGCGGAAACTACCAGCAGCAAGGCGAGGGCGGAGATGACCAAAGGCAGGATCGTGCGGATTCTGAGATTCACTTGACCGTTTCCTTCTGCAGCGGTTCGTGCGTTCGAAGATTGTCAGGCAGCCCTTACTGAATCGAGGAACTTGCCGACTTCCAGCTTGAGGCGGTTGCTTTCGCCGGACAGCGACTGCGCCGCCGAATGAACCTGTGCGGAGGCGGATCCGGTCTCGCTGGCGCCGCGTTGCACGTCGGTGATGTGGGATGAGACCTGCTGGGTGCCGTGCGCGGCCTGCTGGACGTTGCGGGAAATTTCCTGGGTCGCGGCACCCTGCTCTTCCACCGCCGCGGCGATGGCCGACGATATTTCGGACAATTTTTCGATGGTGCCGCTGATTTCCTTGATGGCATTCACCGAGTCCTGGGTCGCGGCCTGGATTCCGCTGATCTGCTGACCGATTTCGCCGGTGGCCTTGGCGGTCTGCTCGGCGAGGGCCTTCACTTCCGACGCCACGACCGCGAAGCCGCGGCCGGCCTCACCGGCGCGCGCCGCTTCGATCGTCGCATTCAAGGCGAGCAGATTGGTTTGCCCCGCGATGGTGTTGATCAGTTCAACGACGTCCCCGATCCGGGCTGCGGCCTTCGACAACTCGCTGACGCGATCATTGGTGGTTCGCGCCTGGTCGACGGCCTCATTGGCCATCCGCGCCGATTCCTGCACCTGACGGCTGATCTCATTGACCGACGATGCCATTTCCTCGGTCGCCGACGCCACCGACTGCACATTGGTGGAGGCCTCCTCGGATGCTGCGGCAACCATGGTGGTGAGTTCTTGCGCGCGCTCCGCGGTCGATGTGAGCGTGCCGGCCGAAACCTCAAGCTGCGTCGAGGACGAAGACACAGTCTCGACGATCTGGCCGACCGCGCCCTCGAATTCGTCCGCGAGCTTGTTCATGTCGGACTTGCGCCGCGCGACGGCCCGGATCTCCGTCTCCTTCTGCTCAGCCTCCAGCACCTGGCGGGCGGATGCATTGCTCTTGAACACCTCGACCGCATCGGCCATCTCGCCGATCTCGTCGTGCCGGCCGATACCGGGCACCTCAACATCGAGCTTGCCGCCAGCGAGATCTTTCATCGCGCCCGTCATGCGCTGCAGCGCCCCGCTAATGCCCCGCGCGACGAACATCGACACTGCGAGCGCGAGCAGCAGGACCAGGCCGGCCGCGATCAGGGATCGCTGGGTCGAGGCCCATGTCTGCGCATTGAGGTCGTCAATATAGACACCGGTGCCGATGACCCAGCTCCAAGGAGCAAAGCCGACGACGTAGGAAAGCTTCGGTTGCGGCTGATTGAAACCCGGCTTTGGCCATTCGTAGGAAACGAAGCCTGCTCCATCCTTCTTGACGACGTTGACGAAGTCGACGAACAGGGCCTTTCCGTTCGGATCCTTGTTGGTCGAGAGATCGCTGCCGTTCAGCTCCGGCTTCATCGGATGCATCACCATGCGCGGCTGCATGTCATTGATCCAGAAATAATCGTTGTTGCCGTATCGGAGCGCCGCCAGCCGCACCATCGCCCGCTTCTGCGCGTCGGCGGCCGCGATGTCGCCTTTCTGCGAGGCTGCATGCTCTTCCTTGATGATGCCGAGAGCCAGCTCGGCAAGGTGCTTCAGTTCGATCTGCTTCTGCTGCATGAGGCTCGACGCCAGCTCACGCGAGTCGAGGATCGCAATTCCCAGCAGTCCTATGAAGCTGAGGCCGATAAGGGCATAGATCTTTCGGCCAACAGTCATTCTGAACCGATGCTGCATTGCAGACGCCATCTCGATCTCCACAGGATGGTAGGCATTCATCGGACCATCGAACTGGAGTTCGTCTTCGCCTGCGATGTTCGCCGCACCGGACAGAATCGTAATCGGCGCGTGCTCGATTCGCGTTAATTTCTCGTACCGTAGATTTACGGGGTTTGCAGGTCCACCTTATCAGGCGGCCCTTACCGAATTGAGGAACCTGCCGACCTCGAGCTTGAGACGGTTAGAGTCGCCGGACAGCGACTTTGCCGCCGAGAGGACCTGCGACGAAGCCGATCCGGTCTCGCTGGCGCCGCGCTGCACGTCGGTGATGTTGGCGGAGACCTGCTGGGTGCCTTGGGCGGCCTGCTGGACGTTACGGGAAATTTCCTGGGTCGCCGCACCCTGCTCTTCCACCGCCGCGGCGATAGTCGACGAGATCTCGGACAGTTTTTCGATGGTGCCGCTGATTTCCTTGATCGCGTTCACTGACTCCTGGGTCGCGGCCTGGATTCCGCTGATCTGCTGGCCGATCTCGCCGGTGGCCTTGGCGGTCTGCTCGGCCAAGGCCTTCACTTCGGAAGCCACAACCGCGAAGCCGCGCCCGGCCTCGCCGGCGCGCGCTGCCTCGATGGTGGCGTTCAAGGCCAATAGATTGGTCTGCCCGGCGATGGTGTTGATCAGTTCGACGACGTCGCCGATGCGGGCTGCCGCCTTCGACAATTCACCAACCCGATCGTTGGTGGTGCGGGCCTGGTCGACGGCCTCGCCTGCCATCCGGGCCGAATCCTGGACCTGACGGCTGATCTCGTTGACGGACGAGGACATTTCCTCGGTTGCGGAAGCCACCGACTGCACGTTGGTGGAGGCTTCCTCGGAGGCAGCCGCAACCGCCGTGGTCAGCGCCTGCGAGCGCTCGGCGGTGGCTGTCAGCGTGCCGGCGGAAGCTTCAAGCTGCGTCGAAGCGGAGGACACGGTCTCGACGATCTCGCCGATCAACGATTCGAAGTCGCGCGTGATGCCGTCCACCCGGCGTCCGCGTTCGATCTTGGCATCGGCGTCAACTGCCGCCGCCTCATCGGCTGCCTTCTTGGCAATGAGCGCCTGCTTGAACACCTGCAGGGTGTCTGCCATGGCGCCGATCTCGGTCGTCTCACCCTGGTGCGGCACCTGCGCAGTGAGGTCTCCGTGACCCAGCGCCTGCATCGGCGTGACAATGGAGGCAATGCCGCGCGAGACATCGCGCACCAGATAAATGCCAACACCAATTCCGAGGATGATGGCGCCGCCCAGTATGGCCGCGAGCATCGCGAAGGCCGAGCTGTAATTGTCGGCTGCGTCGCTGGCTGCCTTGTCGGCTCCGGTGTTGTTGAGTTCGATATCCTTCTTGAGGACGGCGTCCGCGTCGATCCCGATCTTGTTCACGGTCTTGGAGTTCAATTCATGCGCGTCATGGGGAATCTTGCCGACGTCCCTGCGGGACAGTGCCATGACATCCTCGGTGCCCTTCTTGTAGCTCTCCCACAGCCGGACCCATTCGCTGTAAAGTGCGCGTTCTTCCGCAGACGTAATCAGCGGCTCGTAGGTCTGGCGGATCTTCGTGTTACCTTCGACGACGGTAGCCAAGATCTTTTCAGCCGCCTGCTTTTCTTCCGCCGTCTCGGCCAGCATGTGCTCCCGGACCACGTTGCGATAGGTGATGAGGCCGGCGCGCAAATCGCCCAGCACGCGGACGCTGGGTAGCCAGTTGCTGCCGATATCCACCGTGCTGGCGTTGAGCGCTCGCATATTCCTGACCGCAAGCAGGCCCATGCCCGTCATCGCAACCAGCAGGAACGCGATGACGGCGGTGATTTTGGCGCGGATGGAGAACTTGGCGAGCATAATTAGAATCTCTCGGTTTTGAGCGCGTTGGGGCCCGACGTGATCGGGCTGTGGAGCGGCAGAGCGGCGACATGCCTGTCGGCATAAAACCTCGCCGTTCCTGTGCTTTGGTTAATTTAACGCACCGTAAGATTACGGGAGAACACGGAAGAACACGGATTGGCCGGCGGATGAACGCGACGGCGATGCTCGACGCATCAGCTTGAGTACATCCGAAGAAAAACTCCGAAATTGCCGGATTTCAGCGCCAGCAGTAGCTCGCCGACGCGGCGGCGGCGCCGCCTTACCGCAATTTTCCACGCCGGCGTCGATGGCCCGGGCGCGGCGAACAGGACGGTCTCGATTAACGTTTCGGCACGACATGAAACGTCCATCGGCGCCGCTCTTATCGGCTAAGAGCTCTTCAACTCATGATCGGGAGCGCAACTCCCGTCATGTTGAGGCCGCGCTCTTTGTAGATCAGGCCGCTCTCACCGAGTTGAGGAATTTGCCGACCTCGAGTTTGAGGCGGTTGGAGTCGCCGGACAGCGATTTTGCCGCCGAGAGGACCTGCGAGGAGGCCGAGCCGGTCTCGCTGGCGCCGCGCTGCACGTCGGTGATGTGAGAACTCACCTGCTGGGTACCCTGCGTTGCCTGCTGCACGTTGCGGGAAATCTCCTGCGTCGCAGCACCCTGCTCTTCCACCGCCGCGGCGATGGCCGATGATATTTCGGACAATTTTTCGATGGTGCCGCTGATTTCCTTGATCGCGTTGACCGACTCCTGAGTCGCAGCCTGGATGCCCGAGATCTGCTGGCCGATCTCGCCGGTCGCCTTCGCGGTCTGTTCGGCCAAGGCCTTCACTTCGGACGCCACGACCGCGAAGCCGCGGCCAGCCTCGCCGGCGCGCGCCGCTTCGATGGTGGCATTCAGCGCCAGCAGATTGGTCTGTCCCGCGATGGTGTTGATGAGTTCGACAACGTCGCCGATGCGGCTGGCGGCCTTCGACAATTCACCGACGCGGTCGTTGGTCTTGCGCGCCTGATCGACGGCCTCATTGGCCATTCGTGCCGAATCCTGGACCTGACGGCTGATCTCGTTGATGGACGAGGTCATCTGCTCGGTCGCGGAGGCCACCGACTGCACATTGGTGGAGGCCTCCTCGGACGCCGCCGCGACCATGGTGGTCAATTCCTGCGAACGAACGGCCGTTGACGTCAATGTACCGGCGGAAGCTTCCAACTCGCTCGATGAGGCCGACACGGTTTCGACAATTGCGCCCACCGCGCTTTCGAAGTCGTCAGCAAGCTTGACCATGTCCGTCTTGCGCTGCTGCGATTGGCGCTGCTCGTGGTCAGCCTGCTCTCCGTGGAGTCGCGATGCATCGATAATATTTTTCTTGAAAATAGCGAGCGCACCCGCCATCGAGCCGAGTTCATCGTTGCGTCGCATTTTGGGAATTTCCACCGCCGTATCATTGTCAGCGAGCCGCTGCACCACGATTGAAAGCTTCGTCAGGGGACGGGTGACACGCAAAATCACGACCAACATCGACCCGATCGTGATGACGAGGCCCGCTGTCAGGAGTGCCGCAGCGATCATCAATTCCCAGAACGCCCGATCGATGGTCGCGGCGGCATGAGCTTCGCTGGCGACGCCGGCCGCCTGCATCACCTCGAGCAACGTGCCGAGCTGGGGCGTCGATTCGTCGACAAATTGCGGAGTCGTCATCGGATATTTTGCGCCATCCGCCCCGATTTTTCGCATCTCGTCGGCACGCCCGCGAAAGCCCTTGAAATACTGCTCACGGGCCGTGACCATGGCCTCCTTGATTGCGGGATGTGTATCCGGATCGTAAGTCAAGTGCTGCAGCAGATCCCACAACATGTCGACCCGGGCACGGTATTGGGTGTTGGCAGCGATCATGTCTGGGGTCAGCGCGGCACCTGCGGCGATCGACGAGGCGACGTTGGAACGCTCCTTGCCCGCCCAATCCCGCATCTGGAAGCCGATTTCCTTGATCGACGCCAGCACAGCCAGTTGCGGATCGTTCTTGGCGGTGGTGTAGAGTGCGGAGAACCAGACCTTCAGCGCCGCGTTGACGCTGTCGGTCACCACCGGGATGAAGGTCTTGCGCAGGGTTTCATCGCGCTGGTCGCGGCCCTGCTTGAGCGCGGCGTCGGCGCGCTTGCGAAAATCATTGACCTTGTCCAGCGCGGTCTGAAGCTCCTGCATCAGGGCCGACTTGTTGGGGAAATCGTACTGCGCCAGCGCGGCAAGACCAGGGTCGAAATCGGCCTTCACCGCATTGCGACGCTTCTCGATCTCGGCAAGGACGGGCGCCGGAGCGGGGTCCGCGCCCTGCAGCCCATTATTGGTGGCAAGCCGCTCCATCAGGACTTCAAACAATCCCTTGATGAAACGATTGGCGCCGCGATCGAATTCCTTCTGCGCGACAGCCGTGGAGTAAGCAGAGAATGTTGACTTGCCTTTCCACACAATCGACGCAACGAAAAGTACCGCAAGCACACCAAGTGCGGCGAACAGGACGGTCTTGATCGATGTCCTGGCACGAGCAAGACCGTGGCTGGCGGCGACATTCATCAGACAATTCCTATGCTGAAAGGGATTCGGGAGCGGCGGGCAAAACAAGCGAGGCCAGTCGGCATTAAAGCCGGTGTGTCCGACACTTGCGTTAACTTAGCTCTCCGTAAGACTACGTGAGACAAAACGGACTAACTATCGACATCTGCAACCGACCGAACGCTGAGCGCATCAGCTTGAGGGCATCGGACAAAAATTCCGGCCTTTGTATATCAGGCCGCTCGCACCGAGTTGAGGAACTTGCCGACTTCGAGCTTGAGGCGATTGGAGTCGGCGGACAGCGACTGTGCCGCGGAGAGAACCTGCGACGAGGCCGATCCGGTCTCGGCGGCGCCGCGCTGCACGTCGGTGATGTTGGCGGAGACCTGCTGGGTGCCGTGCGCCGCCTGCTGCACGTTGCGGGAGATTTCCTTCGTCGCGGCGCCCTGCTCCTCCACCGCCGACGCGATGGTCGCCGAGATCTCCGACAGTTTTTCGATCGTGCCCGAGATCTCCTTGATCGCGTTGACCGAGTCCTGGGTGGCGGCCTGAATGCCGGAAATCTGCTGGCCGATTTCGCCGGTTGCCTTCGAGGTCTGCTCGGCCAGCGCTTTCACCTCCGATGCCACGACCGCGAAGCCGCGCCCGGCCTCGCCCGCGCGGGCCGCTTCGATGGTGGCGTTCAACGCCAACAGGTTGGTCTGGCCGGCAATGGTGTTGATCAATTCGACGACGTCGCCGATGCGGGTGGCGGCTTTCGACAATTCGCTGACGCGATCGGTCGTGGAGCGGGCCTGGCCGACGGCTTCGTTCGCCATCCGCGCGGAGTCCTGCACCTGCCGGCTGATCTCGTTGACCGAGGAGGTCAATTCTTCGGTGGCGGACGCGACCGACTGCACATTGGCGGTGGCCTCTTCCGAGGCTGCGGAGACCGTGGTGGCCAGTTGCTTTGAACGCTCGGCCGTATTCGACAGCGTGCCGGCGGAGGCCTCGAGCTGGGACGAGGCCGACGAGACGGCGTTGACGATCTCGCCGATCATCGATTCGAAATCACGGGTGATGTTGTCGACCCGGCGGCCGCGCTCGATCTTGGCTTCGGCGTCGTGCGCTGCTGCGTCGTCGGCGGCCTTCTTGGCGATCAGCGCTTCCTTGAACACCTGCAGGGTGTCGGCCATGGCGCCGATCTCGGTCTTCTGGCCCTGATGCGGCACCTGGGCAGTGAGGTCGCCCCGGCCCAGCGCCTGCATCGGCATCACGATCGAGGCGATGCCTTGCGAGACATCGCGGATCAGGACGAGGCTGACGCCGATGCCGGCGATCACGGCGACGCCGAGGATGACCGCGAGCATCACAAGGGCCGAGCTGTAGCTGCTCGCGGCGTCGGCCGTGGCTTTTTCGGCACCTGCGTTGTTGACGTCGATGTCCTTCTTCAGGATCTCATCGGCCGAGATTGCAATCTTGTTGACCGTCTTGCTGTTCAATTCATGTGCCTCGTGTGCCACACCGCCGGCGGCCTTGCGCGACAGCACCATGACTTCATCGGTGCCCGTCTTATATTCTCCCCAGAGCTTGGACCATTCGGCATAGTGCGCGCGCTCTTCCGGAGAAGAGATCAAGGATTCATAGGTCGCCCGGATCTTGGCGTTACTTTCGCCAACCGTAGCCAAGGTCTTCTCGGCCGCCAGTTTTTCGTCCAGGGTTTCGGCGAGCATGTGCTCGCGGATCACGTTGCGATAGGTGATGACGCCGGCGCGCAATTCGCCAAGGGTGCGGACGCTCGGTAGCCAGTTGGTCGCGATGTCGAGCGTGTTGCCATTGATCGACCGAATGTTTTTCACGGCGAGCGTTTTTAATTTTCTGCGCTCATGTAGGAGACGTCTTTAGGCAGTCTGGTTTCGGAGACGTCTTTCGGCAGCGGTCGGCTCCTGACTCCCATTCATGGAATCGAGAGGCCTTCGAGCTGCGGCCACTCACAACCACCACCGACAACGAAGAAAACTACAAAGACCACCTCGACGTCAATCTGTTTATGTTTCATAAATATACATACATAATAAATATATCTTCTATATTTATATTATCTTATGCCAAAAAATATGCACAAATATGGGTTGAGATGTTTTATTCATTGCAAAAGTTTCTAAAGATAATGAATCACTACCGACTGCCGAGTGCAACGGAGATTCGAAGCTTGCTGATTTGGTTTCTAGTAGACGAAGGCAGTAAGCGTTATAGGCTACACTGCGACGACGGCTTCAACGCGATTCAGCACACCACCACCATTACCACAATACCCATCACAAACGGAACCGACGTCCGTCCGGCACTTATCTGCAGTTTTGCAATTTTCTTCATCACTAACGGCAGTCGAATCTTCGGCGACGGTGGGCCTCAACCGTGGGCCGCCACATTCGGTTCGGCGGTGCACTTCACAATCGGCGTAATCTTCATCGAATTCATCATCATCTCGCCGGCACAGTGGAAATTGCTGCCCTAAATCGCATCGCACCACATCGCCAACGAAACCGTGCCGCTTCGTGCGGCGCAGTGTACTGTCGTGGGGTTGCGAAACAACATTTTGCCGCAT
>Ga0137403_10006474_pt1 | contig 13398 bp, 12 predicted proteins | sample CZOMad2_1_16fung_FD_122057 | JGI IMG/M metagenome (GOLD analysis project Ga0137403, IMG submission 122057) | Vadose zone soil fungal communities from Angelo Coast Range Reserve, California, USA - CZOMad2_1_16fungal (Hybrid Assembly) | ecosystem: Environmental > Terrestrial > Soil > Vadose zone... | reverse complement strand
GAGTTCCACGACAGCGGCCCGGGCATTCAGGACGCGAAGAAGATTTTCGACCCGTTCTACACAACCAAGGCAGTAGGCAAGGGCACCGGCCTTGGGCTCAGCATTTGCTATGGCATCGTGAAAGAACACAACGGCGAAATCAGCGCCACGAACAGCCCTGACGGCGGCGCCGTGATCCAATTGCGTTTGCCGGCGGTAGACCGGGCGGCGCCCGTGGCCGCCGGAGTCACTCCGGTGCGACATGATGGCGTCGTTCAGGGCCGGCTGCTGTTTGCCGAGGATGAGGAAGCGGTTCGCGAATTCGCCAGCGCAGTGTTAGCGGGAGCAGGCGCAGAAGTGACCACCGTCGGCAATGCCGAGGAAGCCAAAGCGCGCCTGCAGCGGGAATCCTTCGACGGCGTCATCATGAGCGGGCGCATGCCCGGCGGCATGACGGTGGCCAGCATGTATGAGTGGATTTCCCAAAAGCATCCTGAACTGGCGCACAAGGTCTTGTTCACATTTGCGCACGTAGCGGACGAAGATACACGCGCTTTCCTGGAAAAGAACAACATCCCATCTTTGTTGAAGCCTTTTGAAATCGCTGATTTGCTGAATAACACACGAAATCTGTTACGTAAAGCGCGCTCCGCCGCCGCAGTGTAGGGAAACCCCGATCGGGTCGTGAACCCACTTTCTCTCTGTCATCTTGAGCGCAGCGTTTGCGCGCGCCAGCGACGCTAAGCCTGCTTCTTGACGATGGGGTTGTATCCAGCCGCCACCAGTTTCGCCCGAAGTCCTTCGACGTCTTTCTGGTTGCTAAACGGGCCAATCTGCACGTGGAAGAGCTTGTCGGTGGGCACGCTGTTCGTAGCGAAGACAGCGTAGTCTTTTTTCTTTAAAGCCGATACCAGCGCTTCTGCATCTTCCTGCTTGGTAACGGCGGCGACTTGCAGAAAGTAAATACCAGCGGCCGTCGGATGCGTATCCGAGACGGCATCGTGAATTGCCGATGCCGGAGTTTCGGCGCTGGTAGCTTCCGCCAGTGCCGGCGTCTTGCCAGGTGCCCTCTCCCCTAGCACCACGACTGCGGGCGAGGAGCCTTCAAGACCATTGGCGCTGGCCGTTGCGCCTCTGCCCATGGAATATCCGAAACCGAAAATCAAAGCACCAACCACAACCAAAGCCACGAAAAGGCCGACCATCTTGCCCGTGCTGACGATAATTTCAGGATCTTTTGCCATATATCAATCAGTCTCCGCTGATTCTTGCTACTATTTTGAAACGTCTCCCCATCGGCCCAGTCTCAAAGCTGGGTCTTGCCTCGCGGCGATGGCCACTCGAAAACCGTCATCGTCGCGCTGCGCCAACCAAAACCTAGTCACCCGAAGACTTGGTGGGGACATCCTTAGCGCCCACCGCCTGTGCCAGCAGTTTGTGCATACCGGAGAACAGGTCCATCGGTATCGGAAAAATTACAGTTGTGTTTTTCTCCACGCCAATCTCGGTCAGCGTCTGCAAGTAGCGTAATTGCACGCTAACGGGTTCCGTAGCCAACAATGCGGCCGCATCGACGAGGCGTTGCGCCGCGGAGAATTCGCCTTCCGCATGGATGATCTTCGAGCGCCGCTCGCGTTCCGCTTCGGCTTGCTTGGCCATGGCACGCAGCATCGTCTCCGGCATGTCTACTTGCTTCACTTCGACGTTGGTCACCTTCACGCCCCAAGGCGCCGTGTGCTGGTCGAGAATGGTCTGCAGGCGGAGATTAATTTTTTCGCGATGCGCAAGCAGTTCGTCGAGTTCGACCTCGCCAAGAACCGACCGGAGAGTGGTTTGCGCGAACTGAGAAGTCTGGTAAATGTAGTTCGAAACTTCATTGATCGCCTTGCGCGGTTCAATGGCCCGCAGAAAGATTACGGCGTTCACCTTCAAGGTCACGTTGTCGCGGGTGATGATGTCCTGCGGGGGAACTTCGAGTGCTTCCTGGCGCAGCGACACTCGCACCATCCGGTCCAGGGGAGTGAACACGAAGATCAGCCCCGGTCCTTTGGGTTCCGGGAGCAAGTGTCCCAGACGGAAAATTACCGCCCTCTCATACTCCGCCAAAATCTTGATGGAGCTGAGGAAGTAAATGCCGGCGATGATAACTATGATGCCAATAGGGCCGAAGAATTCCACGATGCCTCCCGGAGGGAAACTGCTCCCAGCCGGATTTTATCCCATGCAGATGGGGTATCGGCATCTTCGCTGAGGCGTATCCGTATTGAAAATGGTTCCGTCAGGCGAATGACCTGCACGTCAGAGCCAATGTCGCCGCTTCATTCTGAGACAGGGTCAACCCTCAATCGCAGTCCTTCCACCTGCTTCACGGCAACGTGCCCGCCTTGTGCGATTGGTGACGAAGCAGTCGCATCCCAAAGTTCGCCATGCACGAAGACTTTGCCGTTGGGAGACAACGGTGTCTCGGCTATTCCGATTTCCCCCACCATTCCCTCCATCCCGCTGACTCGTTTCCCAGCGCGCGCTTTTAGAGCAATGGTCATCAGAAAGACGGTGATTGCGCCGACTGGCAGGCTGACTCCAAGCGCGGTGGAAAGGCGCACTCGCATTTCCGGGATTGGGCCGTCGACTAAGAACAATCCCCCAAGCGTGAGAGCCACCACGCCGCCGAGACCCAACACTCCGTGGGATGCCAGCTTCGCTTCCAAAGCAAATAGGACAAAAGCTGTCGCGACTAGCGCAAGTGCGGCAAAGCGAACCGGCAATAGGTTGAGCGCAAATGCCGCCAGCACAATGAGAATCACCCCAACCGTGCCCGGAAATACCGTGCCTGGATTGTTTAACTCCGCGTAGATGGCGAAGAGTCCAAATACCAAAATGATCAACGCGAAATTGGGATCCATGAGGACGCCAAAAATCCTCTGCTTTAGGGTCCTTTCCAACACACGGATAGGTTCGCCAGTCAAATCGAGCACAAATGTCTTGCCGTCAAACCGTTTGATGGGCTTGCCCCGCATTTGCTGAAACAAATCCTGCTCGTTTGCTGCCACGTAGTCGATGAGATGTTGCGAAAGCGCTTCCTGCTCGGTAAACGACTTCGACTCGCGAACCGTACTCTCGGCGACTTCAACATTACGACCGCGTTTCAGAACCACCGACCGCATCAACGCGGCCGCATCATTCTCCATCTTCTTCGCCATGATCTCGTCGAGCTTCACTCCTGGTATCACCGGATGCGCCGCCCCGGTATTCGTCCCGGGAGCCATCGCGCCCACGTCGGCGGCCTGCAAAATGAAAAATCCCGCCGACGCCGACCGGCTGCCACTCGGCGTCACGTAAATAATCACGGGCACCGGCGAGGCGAGAAGCTTTTCGATAATCTCGCGCGTGGCATCAAGCATGCCTCCGGGAGTGTTGATTTCGATCAGCAGGGCTTTGGCGTTTTCTTGCTGCGCTTGCGCGATGGCCCGCTCGATATACTCCGTCGTCATCGGATGAATGGTGTCGTTGATGACAATCTTCAGGACTTCGGCCCGAGCCGATCTGGCGAGAACGCAGCCAACCATCAGAATGCCAATCAAAAGGAGGCGACCTTGAAATCTTGGAATCATCATGGCTTGTTCATCGCCTCCTGCGCAGCTGCAATTCCAGCTTGCGCGTCAGCGTTGCCGGGGTCAAGAGCGACGGCCTCGCGGAAATCCTTAACAGCCTCAGCCGCGAATCCTTGCGCCAGCAATTCCCTTCCGCGCCTCACATGGAACTGCGCGTGAGTATGGGGATCGCTGGTGGCCAGGCGCTGCTCGTCGGCAGCCTGAATTTGCGCGGCAATCTGGCGAAAAGAATCTTCATTGTAGGTCCGCTTGATCCGTTCAGCCGGAAGCGTAGGCGGATCGGCACTGGCGGCATACTTCGGATCGCTGGCCGCGACCAAAGCCTCCAGCAAGCTCTTCGCTTCAGCGTCGTTGGGATTTGCCGCCAGCAAGGCTCGAATCTCGCGCGTTGATCCCGTCGCATCTCCCTTGCGAAACAGCGCAAGTGCCAGATTGAACTGATAGTCCGGATCGGCGGGATCCGTGTCCGCCGCTTTTTGCAGAGGATCGAGAGCCGTAGGTTTGCCCAGCCGCGCTCGAGCTACTCCGAGGTTGTTGTAAACCTCCGGCAGGGGCACTCGCGTAGAAAGATCCGCCAGCGTGGGCTCGGCCTTGTCGGGCTGACCGAGGTAAAGGTCGCACAGACCCAACAAAAACTGTGCCCGCCCCGCCAAAAAGTACGTGGGCGGAACCTTCGCCAGCGCCGCAGCGGCTGGGTCGTACTGTTTCGCGTCAAAGTAGGCCTCGCCGAGCGCCATTTGTGCTTCTGCATAGGAGGGATTGATCCGCAGAGCTTCCTTGAAAAATCGTATCTTGTCGGCCGAGGATCCGGCGATCACACCTCGGGTGTAGTTTTCGAGTGAATCCAGTCGAATCGGCGGAGCGGCCGCAACGAATCCATCGCGGCTCGTCGTCAAGGCGGCGTCTTCCAGGCGGAGCAAGTCCCACGCCAAGGCGGTCTGGATATCGATCAACTTCAGCAAAGGCCCAGACTCGCTCAACTTCTTCGAAAGATGCGCATGCTTCACGTCGAGCCGCTGGCACGTGGCTGTAAACGTATGGCCGTCGAAATCGTAAGTTCCGATCACCACATAGTCGAGATCGAGTTGTTCCGCCGCCCTAAACAATGTAGCGCGGGATGGATGCAGGCCGGAGGGCATGCCGGCCCGATCGAACGCGTGCAAGCGATCGTTGCGGGACATCGTTTGCAGATCGGCTCCCAAACGCTGACCGACGACCTCCGGAAAAGACTCGCCAATCCACTCAATGCCGGGCGCTTTGGAGACGTTTTCGAAGGGAGCGATGAGCACAGATTTCCGCAGCCCGGAGCTGGAAGGTGCGGGAGCAGCCTGCGAAAACAAGGCTGGACTCGACAGGAGGCAGAAGGCGCACACAATCCGGAGAGAGCGGTACACAGCACGATTATAGCGGCGCGTTGGGCACCGTTACTTCTCGGGCCTCGGATACGCGAGCGTCAGGAGCGAGGATTCCGCCTGTTCTACTTCGCGCCGCGTTCACCGCAGGAGCATGCCAACCGGGCAAGTTGTTGTCCCCCGTGATCAATCGCGCACCCCGCTCGTACGTGATATACGACCACGCCCACTGGATCATCACGATCAAACGATTGCGGAATCCGATCAAGAACAGGATGTGAATCAAAAGCCACGCCATCCAGGCGAAGAAACCGGAAAGCTGGAGCTTACCAAAATCCGCGACCGCCGCGGCGCGTCCGATCGTCGCCAGGCTGCCTTTGTCGAAGTAGTGAAAAGGTTCGGTCGCCTGCCCCTGGACCAGCCGAAGAACATTCTTCGAGGCCGCAACCCCTTGCTGCATAGCCACGGGAGCCACGCCCGGGAGCAGCCTCCCATTCGCGTCCGTCATGCTGGCAAGGTCGCCGATCACGAACACTTCCGAATGCCCCGGAATCGAAAGATCCGGCTGCACGTGGACGCGACCCGCCCGGTCAGTCGGCGCTTCAAGCAGTTTTCCCAGCGGCGAAGCGGCAACTCCCGCAGCCCACAGCGTTACTGCAGACGGCACCCAGACGTCTCCGAAACGAACCCTGCCGGGTTCCACACCCGTAACCATCGTCGAGGTCCGAACTTCCACTCCCAACTTGGCCAGTTGGTTCTCCGCGCTGTGGGAAAGGCGTTCGGGATAGCTGGCAAGAACCCGAGGCCCGCCTTCGACGAGCAAAACCCGGGTGTGTTTGGGATCAATGGTTCTGAACTCATTCGCCAGGACGTGGCGTGCAATCTCTGCCAGCGTTCCCGCCAGTTCCACGCCCGTCGGCCCTGCCCCCACCACCACGAAGTTCAGTTCGTTGGCAAGGACGCCGCGGGCAGCATCCCTCTCTGCCAGCTCAAATGCCAGAAAAACGCGGCGGCGAATTTCCGTGGCGTCCTCAATCGTCTTCAACCCTGGTGCCAGCGGCTCCCACTCGTCATGCCCAAAGTAAGCGTGGCTCGCACCCGCTGCCACAATCAAGTAATCATAGGGAATCTCATCGTCCGCCAGCTTGACGACTCTTCGCTCCAGATCGAAGCCTGTTACTTCGCCCAACAGAACTTCCGCGTTCTTCTGCGAATGCAGAATCCAGCGAATAGGGGCAGCAATCTCCCCGGGAGAAAGCGCAGCCGTCGCCACTTGATACAGGAGCGGCTGAAAGGTGTGGTGATTCTTGCGATCAATCAGCGTAACTTTGACGTCGGCATTCCGCAATTGCCGAGCAGCCTTGAGGCCGCCAAACCCGCCTCCGATGATCACTATCCTGGGCTTTCCGGATTGTGACTGAGCCATCACATAACTTAGATTCCACCGGCCCCGCCGAGGTGCAAGAAACTTCGCTTTCCTGCGGCCCTGTTCCGGTAAGATTCCGTGAGCGTGAACCCGACCCCTCCGATGCGTCAAGGCCACCTTTCCTCCTACCTCCTGCCGTCGCTCGTCGACGTCCTGTTCATTAGCCTCGTATTGGCGCTGGCCTATGGAACACCGAGCCTCCGGCTCCTGAACGATCCCGGCATTGGCTGGCATATTCGCACTGGCGAGTGGATTCTGGAAAACCACGCCATCCCGCATCACGACCTGTTCTCGAATGTCACAACACGCCCGTGGTTTGCCTGGGAATGGCTGTTCGATATTGGGGTTGCCAAAGTTCACGCCTGGTGGGGCTTGAACGGAGTGCTCGCCGGAGGCGCAATCGTAATCGCCCTAACCTTCGCCCTGCTCCTACGCATGACCCTGCGGCGGGGGGCGCCGCTGCTGCCCGCAATGGCGTTCGTCGTCCTCGCTGCTCTCGCATCCACTATCCACTGCCTGGCCCGGCCGCATCTGCTCACGTGGTTTTTCACCCTGCTGTGCTGCTACCTGATCGAGGAGAAGCGCGCAACCAGGTGGCTATGGGCGATTCCTGTGATCGTGTTGGTTTGGGCCAACGTTCACGGTGGGTTCCTAATTGCCTTCGCGCTCATTGGGCTGACTCTGATCGGCGAATGCTGGGCCGCAGCAACCGATGACCAAGACAATCAGGCAAGGAGCCGAGCCGTACAGATCGCCCGCGTGCTGGCCGCATCGGTTGTAGCTGGCCTGTTGAACCCCTATGGCGTTGCTCTTTACAGCCATATTTACCAATATCTTACCGATTCATTTCTGCTCCATCACATCCAGGAAATGCAATCTCCGGATTTCCGCACTATCGCAGCCAAGTGCTTGTTTGTCTTGCTATTGCTCACTGCCTGCGTGGCGGTCACGCGACGCAGCCGCCTCCGTCCGGAGGAGGTCTTGATTCTGGTTTTCTTTGCCTACGAAGCCCTCTTCGCAGCACGCAACATCCCGCTCGCATGCATCGTGCTAACGCTAACCGCCGCCCCTCTTCTAGCGTCGTCGGACGCCTACTCGGTCCATCCTCTTCGCCAGCGTCTACGCGGATTTTCCGATCGCATGGGAGCGATGGAGTTACAGGCGCGAGGACATGTGTGGGCGGTGGCGTTTGCTGTCGTGACTCTGGGCATCTGCGCGAATGGCGGGCGGTTCCTTGGAACGCAGGTTATCCATGCCAACTTCAATGCCGACAAGTTCCCCCTGAACGCTGTCGATTTCCTCACGCGGCACCCGCCCGCGGGTCCCCTTTTCACTACCGACGCATGGGGCGGCTATGTCATCTACCGCGCTTGGCCGACTGTACGCGTTGTCGTGGACGACCGGCACGATATGTACGGCTCCGAATATATGAAGCGTTACTTGAAGATTGTCGAGGGCAACTGGGACTGGCAGCAGAAGTTGCAAGCGACAGGAGCGCGCTCAGCACTAGTGTCACCGAAGAGTGCCCTCGGCAGCCTGCTTCGCCTGAGCCCAGAATGGAGGCTGAGTTATGACGATGGCCAGGCACTGCTTTTCGAAAGCATCGCGCCCACAAACTCGCCGCCACCACTGCCCGCGAAATGATCCCGATTCATGAGAGCGCGAACGGCGTCACGTTCGCTATCCGTGTTCACCCGCGCGCCAGGAAAAACTCCATCACCGGTGAACTTGGCGACGCACTGAAAGTCGCCCTCACGGCACCGCCAATTGATGGCCGCGCCAACGAAGCCTGTATCGAATTCTTCGCCAAACTCTTAGCCGTGCAACGTTCAGCAGTGTCGATTGTTTCCGGCGAGACCAGCCGCAACAAAGTCATTCGTGTGACCGGTCTGTCCGCGGAGGCAGTGCGATCAAAGCTCTCAGGATAGAAAGAAAGCTACGAAACTTCGAACTCACTTTACCGCTGTGTGCTGCTTTGCTATAAACCGAGCAGTGACCTTGCGCTTCGAGAAGCAAATCTGACGCCTTCGCTCACATTCGATTTCGCGAATCAGGACGAGGTGTTTGCGCGTGGATTCACAATTCTGCAACAGGCGGTTGCGAACCGGGCTTTCCCCTGCGCGTCTCTCGCTATCACGCATCGCGAAAGGCTTGTCGCCCTCAAAGCTTTTGGGCACTTCACGTACGAAGTTGATTCCCCTGCCGCGCTTCCTGAAACCATCTTCGATCTCGCGTCAATCACCAAAGTCATGGCCACGACCAGCATGGCGGTCCTGCTCTACCAGCGTGGGCTGCTCGACGTCGAGATGCCTGTCGTCGGCATCGTGCCCGAGTTTGCAGACGACGAATCCGGCGCGTCCGACATGCGCCGCGGCCAGGTCACTCTTCGCATGCTGCTCGCCCATTCGTCCGGCTTACCCGCGCACCTCAGGCTCTACGAGCGGGCAGGCACCCGAGACGAAATCACCCTGTTAGCGGCAAGTACTCCTTTGACGCACGATCCCGGAACGCGCGTCGAATATAGCGACATCGGCTTCATCGTCCTGGGGGAAGCCCTGGTGCGGCTGGCGGACGAACGTCTCGACACGTTTTGCCAGCGCGAGGTCTTCGGGCCTCTCGGATTGGCGCGCACGGGCTTCAATCCGCTTCCGGAACAGCGCGCCTTGATTCCTCCCACACTCAACGACCAGGGATTCCGCCCGCGAATGATTCAAGGCGAAGTGAACGACGACAACGCAGCCGCCATGGGCGGGGTCGCCGCTCACGCGGGGCTCTTCGCCCCCGCCGAAGACCTTGCGCAGTTTGCCCAAGCCATTCTGAACGGCGGCGCTCCCGTATTCCGTCGCGAAAGCCTCGCCATTTTCACGAAGCGGGAACTCCACCCGGCGGAAACGACTCGCACCCTCGGATGGGACACTCCAAGCCAAACTTCGCTGGCCGGGAAACATTTGTCGCCTGGCTCTTTCGGCCACCTCGGATTCACAGGTACCTCGTTGTGGATCGACCCGGAGCGCCAGATTTCGATAACCTTGTTGACGAACCGCACCTGGCCTGACGGCAACAACACAGCGATCCGGCAAGTCCGGCCCGAGTTTCACGACGCGGTAATGGAAAGCCTGATCCACCTATGAAGCAAACACCGCACCCTAAGCCCGCGCTCGGCCATCTCCGCACGGAGCAGCGCAACCGCGCCTCCACCCGTCTTGACCAGGAATCGACACTGAACCTCGTCAGCATCATCAACCGGGAAGACGCCAAGGTGGCTGGCGCCGTCCGCGATGCTCTGCCGCAAATCGCCAAAGCGGTGGACATCATCGCCGACCGTCTTCGGCGCGGTGGCCGGCTGATCTATGTCGGGGCGGGAACCAGCGGCCGCATAGCCGCACTCGATGCTTCCGAGTGCCCACCCACTTTCGGCACCGATCCCAAGCAGGTCCAGTTCATTATCGCGGGCGGCCCGAACGCCTTGAGTGGCGCGGCTGAATTCAACGAAGACTCCCGCGAACTCGGCGAACGCGAGATCGCGAAACGCAGACCAGGAAAGAACGACGTGGTCGTCGGGATCGCCGCCAGCGGACGCACTCCATTCACTCTCGCGGCTATCGAATTCGCGCGCAGGCGAGGAGCCGCAACCATTGCAGTATGCTGCAATCCCGACTCGCCGCTGGAAAAGGCGGCGGACGTCGCGATCGTCGCCGCCGTTGGTCCAGAGGTTCTTTCAGGATCCAGCCGGATGAAAGCGGGCACCGCGCAGAAAATGGTTCTGAACATGCTCACCACGGGGGCCATGACGCGGCTGGGCTATGTCTACGGAAACCTAATGGTCAATGTGCACCCCAGTAACGGCAAGCTCATCGACCGCGCAATTCGCGTGCTTCAGGAAGCCGCAGAAATCGATGCGGCCGCAGCTAAGGACGCCTTGGATCGCTCAGGGAAGAGTGTGCCGGTCGCGCTCGTTATGCTAAAAACCGGCCTGAGCGCCGCGCAAGCGCGCCACCGCCTGAAAGCGCACGCCGGCCACGTTCGCCAAGCCATCGAAGCGCCCGTGTAGGCCGGGACGGCAAGCTCATGTAGGCCCAGGCGCCCTCGCCTGGGCGGGAAGGATTTTGAATTCCCGCTCCACACCAAATCACAAGTGCAAGTTCCCTTTCGATACTCTCCAGCCCTAAAGAATCCCCGCTAGAATGTCTTCAAGCGCCACGGGCGGCACGGCAAGCTCATGTAAGCCCAGGCGCCCTTGTCTGGGTGGCGAGGATTTTGAATTCCCGCTCCACACCAAATCACAGGTGCAAGTTCCCTTTCGATACTCTCCGGCCCTAAAGAATCCCCGCTAGAATGTCTTCAGAGCCACAGGAAGGATTTCCATGTGGGCTTCGTCTCGAGCTCAAGGCTCGACAGAAATAAAGCTCGACGCAAAAAGGACTGATCCGGAAATGGATAAACTTGTAATTCGCGGCGGCACTCCGCTGCTGGGCACGATTCGCGTAAGCGGAGCCAAGAACTCCGCACTGCCGGCCATGGCTGCTGCCCTTCTCACCGAAGAGCAGGTCATCTATGAAAACATCCCTCAGGTCCGAGATATCCAGACCGAGCGCAACCTGTTAGCCGCCATGGGCGCGCATGTCGAACTTGGTTACGGACGCGCACAGCACCGGACCATCATCCAGTGCGACAAAATACTCAGCCCAGAGGCTTCCTACGACCTCGTGAAAACCATGCGCGCCTCGACGCTTGTATTGGGTCCACTGGTAGCTCGCTTCGGCCGCGCCCGCGTATCCCTCCCGGGAGGCTGCGCCATCGGTGCCCGCCCCATCGACCTGCACATCAAAGGCCTGGAGTCCCTGGGCGCGAAGATGACAGTCGAGCATGGCTACGTCGAAGCCAGAGCTGACCGTCTCCGCGGCGGCGAAATTGTTTTCGACAAAATCACCGTCACCGGAACTGAAGATTTGCTGATGGCCGCGACGCTCGCCGACGGCGAAACCGTAATGAAAAATTGCGCGCGCGAACCGGAAGTTGTCGACCTTGCTAACCTGCTTATCAAAATGGGTGCAAAGATTGAAGGTGCAGGCACCTCAACAATTCGCGTGCAGGGCGTACCGAGACTACATGGCGCGAAGCACCGCATCATTCCCGACCGCATCGAAGCCGGCACGTTTATCATCGCGGGCGCGCTCACGGGCGGAGATCTTCATGTAACCGGATGCGACCCAAGCCACCTGACCGCGGTCATCGAGAAGCTCAGAGAAGTTGGCGTGCGCATCACCGAAACTGCCGACGGCGTCCGCGTGCAAGGCGACGGCCCGCTCAAGGCCACTGACATCGTCACCGAAGAATATCCCGGCTTCCCCACCGACATGCAGGCGCAGTTCATGACCCTGGCAACGCAAGCCGAAGGCACATCGGTCATTACAGAGAACATCTTCGAGAACCGGTTCATGCACGCGCAAGAGATGCTGCGCATGGGCGCAAACATCAAGATCGAAGGCCGCAGCGCGACCATTAAGGGCAAAACTCCACTCAGCGGTGCAGCCGTCCTGGCATCGGATCTTCGCGCTTCAGCCTCGCTGGTGATCGCCGCCCTCGTAGCCGACGGCGAAACCATCATCGATCGCGTTTACCACATCGACCGCGGCTACGAGCAAATCGAGGAAAAGCTCAAAGCCGTAGGTGCGCAGATTCGCCGTATCGGTGAACTATTGCCGAAACGCGCGGCGGTACCCGCAAAAGCTTAGCCAGGAGCTGGCAAAGCTACTTCCGCTCCGTCAGCCGAGCATCGTAGCGGAATGGAACAGCTTTGCCAAACTGCAGTTTGGCAAAATCCGGGTGTTTCGGATTTAAAAGAAAATTCTGTTCTGTGGGAATCACCACGCTCGGTACGCACAGCGCAACGGACACCTCGGATGCAGCCCATGCGTCTCCCATCCTTCGGAGTTTCGGGGGCGGCGGATCGGATCGCCAGTTCCGCGGCAAATCTGCCTCCGCGAGAGCGCGGATCAGAGTCTCTTCGATTGTCACCTCAAAGAAAGCGTACTTGCCCAACAAATCCGCTGCGTCCAGATGCACCAGCATTTCCAGAGCCGCCAGAGCTTGCGACCCTGCTGTGTACACCATCGCCGTGCCCGGTGAGTTCCACCGCCCGCCATACAAACGCGCGCCTTCCCCATCGAACGCTTTCCGGGGCGGTTTCTTCTGCTTGACGATTCGCCAAGCCGTCACACTCAAGCAAAAACTCCCTCTTCCAGCCTGCCAATGAGGTTCTCAACCTCCCGGGCACCCACCTCAGTACGGGCATAAGCCAGAGGCGTATTCCCTTCCAGAGCTTTCCTGGGCGCGGTCAGCCAGCGCAACGCGGCGGCATTGTCGCCCTCAAACAGCTCCACCGCCAATTCGAACACCGTGGAAAGCCGTAGCAACCGCTCCGATTCCTCCGGAGTAAATTTCCCGGCCGCCTTGCGCCGAGCCAGCGTCCGCTCCGGAATTCCCGCCATGCCCGCCAACGCGGGACTCGGAATTCCGATATTGGACTCTAAAGCGTGCAATGTTTTATATGAAAACCCGCGCTCCACCTGCTGAATCAACTCCGCTGCGCTAGCCGGAGTCAACCCCAAGCCAACCCCACGCTCTCCACCAGACACCTTACGATGCACCGGGACTTCTGCCACCGGAATGCTGAGCGGCGCAAAACCTGCGTGACCCATAACACCCTCCTCAAACTAAACAATCCTAGCACAACTCCGCCACATTGTCACATTCAGCCTGCCACATGGCAACAAACTCTTTAACGTACCAGAGCGCCTGACTCTCTCTTGCATCGCACTCTGGATGGGGCTAGGCTGGAAATGCTCTCGCGATTCTCCCCGCCTCCGCAGTAGTCGACCCAATCTCTGGCAGGATGCTGCATTCGATGTGCAAGATGGCAGGCTTGAGGAAAAGTGGCCACAATCTGTGGTGTTTGCTGCTTGACCCGACAGCCCATCCCCTTTACATTGAATTCACGTTTTTCCTCCCAGCCGGGGCCTAAACTTGC
>Ga0137403_10006473_pt1 | contig 13399 bp, 11 predicted proteins | sample CZOMad2_1_16fung_FD_122057 | JGI IMG/M metagenome (GOLD analysis project Ga0137403, IMG submission 122057) | Vadose zone soil fungal communities from Angelo Coast Range Reserve, California, USA - CZOMad2_1_16fungal (Hybrid Assembly) | ecosystem: Environmental > Terrestrial > Soil > Vadose zone... | reverse complement strand
ATGTATGAACAGGCCAATTACCGTTATGGACGCGCCACCGCTTATGGCTCGGATGTCAAGCTGAAGATGGCGCCCGGCGACTACATGAAACGCCACGCTTGGTTCACTTTCCAGGACGATCGCGCGGGGATGCTTACAACACCGGTTTTCGGCGCCGACAATTTCATGTGGGCGAGCGACTATCCGCATGGCAACACGACTTGGCCCTATTCCCAGCAAACGATGGAGCGGATTGGCGCCGGAGTCGATTCTGATATCAAACGCAAGGTCGGCCGCGAAAATGCCAATCGGCTGTATCGCATGGGACTCTAGCGGGTCACAAAATCTAAACCGTCGGAATTTTGCATCATGAGCACGCGTGCGCTGGCGGAATTTGCCGCCGCAATTCGCTTTGAATCTCTTCCACCGGAAGTAGTGGCCAAGGCGAAGACCAGCATTAGGGATTTTCTCGGCGTCGCCCTGTACGTCAGCCGCAACACGCCGTGGGGAAAGACCGTCGCCGAATTCGCCATCAAGCAAGGTTTTGGCGCTTCGGCTGCAACCGTCATTGGGTTCGGTAAAAAGACCGTCCCTGCGCGCGCTGCTTTGGCCAACGGTACTTTCGGTCTCGGATTCGAGTTCGAAGATTTTCACCCATGGGCCGGAATGCATCCGGGTTCGTTCGTCGTGCCGGCTGCGTTGGCAACTGCCGAGGTCGAAAGGGCCAGCGGCAAAGCGCTCATCAGCGCCGTGGTGGCAGGACATGAGGTCGCGCCCAGAGTGCGCATGGCTGCCAACAAGACGCGGGACGGTGAAGGTCTGATGGTGCGGGGGCTCTATCCGCAAGCGATCTTTGGCAGCTTTGGTGCCGCCGCTTCGGCCGGAATTATCCTCGGGCTGGATGCAGAACGGATGGCGATTGCCTTCGGCCTTGCCGGGGAACAGGCCGGCGGCACTATGCAATCGCACAAGGAAGGCGCGTGGTCGCGGCGCATGCACTCGGGGCACGCTGCTGAACGAGGAGTTTCCGCCGCATTTCTCGCGGCCGAGGGGTTCTTGGGTCCAAAACAGATTTTCGACGGGGAGCAGAACATCTACAAAGCTCTCGCTTTGCAGGAGCATGATCCGGCAAAACTCACCTATGCTCTCGGCAAACACTGGGCCATGATGGACATAGGCTACAAATCGTATTCCTGTGCCATTGGGTTTCACTCGGCGATCGATATCTTGCTCGAGCTCAAGCGCGAGATCGGCTTTCGCCCAGAGGATGTTGAAAAAGTGACGGTGCACAAGCCGGGCACTACGCCGATTCACCTGCGTACGGACTTCCCCACCATCATTGCCGCCCAGTACAGCGCTCCATTCTGTATTGCCACGGCAATCCTGAAAGGCCGCGTCACGCCGCGCGACTTCACAACAGACGCCTTGCGTGACGAAGAATTGACTCGCTTTGCGCGCGAGGTAGTGGAAATCGTTCCCGACGCGGCTATGGAATTGCAAAGAGAAGAGGAACGCAAGGCGAGCCCGGATACCCTGGTGCTGCAGAAGAACCCGGGCCGGATAATTTTGCGCTTGCGCGACGGCCGAGTGTTCGATAGGCGGCGCGACTATCCTACGGGACATCCCATGCAGCCTATGACCCACGCACAACTACTTGACAAGTTCATGGGGCTGGCGACGACAGTGCTCGCGTATAGCAGGGCGGAGGAGATTTGGCGAGTTTGCGGGGATCTCGAACGGGTCGAAGATTGCTCAACCTTGATGGATTTGTTGTACCCTCCTGACACGCAGTGACTGTTCGGAGGTTGGCAACGAGTCAGGAGGAAAAGATGGGTAAGCGATGGCGTGATGTAAACTCCAGGCGTCGGACGATCGTGGGACTGTTAGTTACCGCTCTGCTTCTCGTCCTGTATCCACAGCGCGCGTTTTCCGCGGAGAAGCTCATCTGCATTCTCGGCGGCACAGGGACGAGGCATGCCATTCCCGTGTTGGCTACAGCGTTCGGCCTTTATCCGAAATATGGGCTCGACGCCACCATAGTACGGATCGGCAGCGGAACGATTGCAACCGCCGCGCTGTTAGGCGGCGAGGCTGATGTTATCAACACTTCGGGCCCCGCTTTGATCAATGCCCGGCTCACCGGCACGCCGGTTGTCTACGTGAGTAATTTCAACAACTGGAGCGATGCTCATGTCTTGGTTCGGCCCGAAGTCACGAGCATGGAGCAGCTGCGGTCGGGAAAGTTCGCCGTTCCCGGCCTGGGCGGGGGCTATGCGCATATGTTGCGGGCTTTCGTTTTTCCCAAGTACGGCCTTGATAAGGGTCCAAAGCAACCGACCATACTCTCTGCAGGCGATACTCCGTCGGCGCTCGGCGGCGTTGTCAGCCGTCAATACGATGCGGCTCTTGCCTCCTACGAAAATTACATGGCTTTTCGCAAACGCGGACTCAAGGCGCTGGTGGTGCCGGAAGATATCAATGTGCGGTGGTACACGGGTCTCATTACCCTGGAAAGAAAAGTGAAAGAGCGCCGCCGGGTGATGATCCAGTTCATCAAGGCGCAGATCGAGACCATCAGCATCATCAAGAAAGATCCGGCGCGAGCAAGGGTTGCGCTCAAGACGTATTTCCGCAGCAACGACGACGAGCTCATGGGAGAATATCAATCTTACCTTGCCGCCAAGTTGCCGCTCGTGACCAGAGTCGACGTGGAAAATATCAAAACGTTGCTGCTGACTTCGACGCATCCAGCGGCGAAAAGCGGCAAGCCCGAAGAGTTCATCGACAATTCAATGGTAGAAGAGATTGTGCGTGAAGGTTTCGTGAAGCAATTCGAGCAGTGAGAACAGGGTAGCGTGGTGCTTCTATGACGATGACCGAAGATATCGCTGCTTTTGTTGCGTCGTTCAGCCTAAAGGCGGCGCCCGCGGAGCTTCTGCCGCGGGTTCGTGAAGCGTTTCTTGATTCCTTCGGCGTCATGCTGGCAGGGTGCCGCGAGCAAAGCGCGCAAATCGCGGCGCGCTGGGTTCGGAGTCAGGGAGCGGTCGGACACTGCTCGGTGATCGCAGCCCCCGACTTTCGCACATCTCCGGCAAACGCTGCGCTAGCAAACGGCGTCGCTGCACACACGCTCGACTATGATCATTTCGGCCATCAGAGCGCGGTTATGGTGCCTTGCGTGTTGGCTGCCGGCGAAGCCACGGGGGTCAGCGGGCGCGCGCTGATCGAAGCTTATGTGGTCGGCGTCGAGGTCAGCACGTTGCTGGCCAAACGCATGAGTAAATCGGCGCAAGAGTTGGGGCTTCACCCAGCCGGCGTGTGCGGTTCATTGGGCGCGACTGCGGCAGCCGCGAGAATATTTGGTTTAGCGCCTGAACAAACTCGGGTTGCTCTAGGGATTGCCGCCTCGTTGACCGCAGGGCTAAGCCAGAATTTTGGCACGATGGTGAAACCGCTCCACGTTGGCAATGCGGCGCGAAACGGAATCGTGGCTGCGGAGTTAGCGACGTTAGGATTTACCGCCAATTCAAATATTTTCGATCAGCAAGGCGGCTTCTTCGGAGAACTGACCGCTGCCGACACTCGGGAAACCCTCGGCAAGAAATTCCGGTTTTCCGACCCTGGCATCGCTTTCAAAGCGTATCCTTGCTCCTACAGTTCGCAGCGGGCGGTGGATGCCATGATCAAAATTGCCGAACGCCACAGCGTAAGGCCGCACGACGTGATTCAAATCACCTGCGCTGCCGCGCCGAACACGTTCCGGGTGCTGATCCATCATCGACCAACCACGAGCCTGGAAGCAAAGTTTAGCCTTGAATATTTGCTGGCCGCCGGACTCGCGCTGAAAACGATCAATGAAGAGTGTTTCGAACTCAAACATGTCAACGATCCGGTGATGCGCGAACTCGTAGCGAAGGTCCGTGTTGTCGATGCGCCCACGAAGCGCGAAACTCCCGGCGAGGGAGCGGTGACGGTGCAGGTCCGCACGCCCGCCGCTGTCTATGAAGAAACAGTAAGCTACGCTCCAGGGCATCCGAAAAACCCGCTGTCGCGGGAACGCCTCGGTGCGAAGTATCAGGCGTGCGTGCGCCAGGCCGCAATCCACGAGCCGGCTCTTTCGCGCTCCTTAGAAATGCTGAGTCGAATCGATGAAATCGACGATGTGAGAGAGCTGCTGCAGCTTTTTGTTAGGTAAGATTCGCTGGGCGCGAGCAAGTGAGCGAACGATGAAGACCAGAAAGATTCCCCGCCTGATTCGATCGAAGAGCTCGCGCGATTTTGGGACACTCATATCTCACGGAGTTCAAGGACAAGTTGCAGGAGTTTCGTGAGCCTGTCTTAACGGGTAATTGAGTTGTGCAGGGTCGCAGTTGTATTTTGTGTCGTGCTAACCAAATAGTTCTAGAGGCGACAGCCGTTCAAATGAGGAAGGAACAGCGATGAAGCGTGACCTGGTTGGCTATGGAAAAAACATACCCCGAGTTGAATGGCCTGACGGTTGCCAAATTGCCGTCTCCCTGGTGGTCAACTACGAGGAGGGTTCTGAACTCACGCCGGTGTATGGAGATAAGCGACACGAGACCAACGGAGAAATACCGTCGCGCAAGCCGCCTGAGGCACGCAGTCTTCAGACGGAAACCCAGTGGGAATATGGCGGACGAGCAGGCGTTTGGCGGCTGTTGCGCCTGTTCGAGCAGTACGAAGTCAAAGCAACTTTTTTCGCATGTGCCATGGCGTTGGAACAAAACCCGCCCCTCGGTCGTGAGATTACTGCTCGAGGCCACGATGTTTGCGGGCACGGGTTGCGTTGGGTGGAACAATGGCAGCTTGACCGCGAGAGCGAAAAGGAGAGCATTCACAGAGCCGTGGCATTGATCGAGAAAATGACAGGTCGCAGGCCGCTGGGCTGGTTTACGAAATCCGGGCCTAGCCTCAACACGCGAGAGATTTTAGCGGAAGAAGGCTTCTTGTATGATTGCGACGGTATCAACGACGATCTGCCCTACTATACAGAGGTGAAAGGGAAACCCTGGCTGGTGGTCCCCTATGCTTTCGACAGCAATGACGGCAAATACTGGCGCGGCGCTTGGAGCAATGGGGATCAATTCTTAAGCTATTTAAAGGATAGCTTTGACATGCTCTACAAAGAAGGGGCAACCCATCCTAAGATGTTGTCAATTGGGTTGCACTCCCGTGTGTCAGGGCGTCCAGGCCGAGCGCTGGCTGTGGCGCGGTTCATCGAGTATGCGAAAGGTTTTCCGAAGGTTTGGTTCGCCGGGCGCGATGAGATCGCGCGCTGGTGGCTGGAGCGATGCCCGCCGAGTTGAAAACTCACAAGGGCCACCAGGCGAACTAACGAAAGGGGAATGAGGATGCGGATCATGTTTCTCAGCCATCTGCCGGAGAATCCGAAGGCCAAAGAACGATATGCAAAGATTCAAGCCCAACTCAACGGTTACGCATCCGCGGGTACGCAGGTCGAGTTGTGCTTTCCGGATGATTACCCCGGAGCCAGGCTTTCTTTGGATCTCGGCGCGCGCAACGAAGTCCCCGGAATTTATCACGTGCTGCAAACGCCGGCGATTATTCGGAAGATCGTTTGGGCTGAGAAGAACGGTTACGATGCCGTAGTCCAGAGCAATACATTTGACCCGGGCGTGGAGGCGGCTCGTCAGGCAGTGCGCATCCCCGTCATTGGCGTATTTCGCACGGCGCTTCACGTGGCTTCGGTTCTTTCCAACTCGATCGCGATCATCGCGCCCCTTGAAGAGCACATCGCATACGCATGGCAGATTGTTCGCTCCTACGGCATGCAGGGCTTTGTTAAAGATATTAGCGCAACCGGCCTTTATGATGAGAACGCGGAGAAGCGAATAGACGACATATTCGCTCGTGCCGTTGAAGTCATGCGCGCCACCATCAAGAAGACCGGCGCGGGGTGCATCATTCCTCTCGGTGGCGCAGTTGTTCCAACCCTTGTCTCTCCCAAGGACTTAGAACGAGAAGTGGGTGTGCCGGTCCTGAACACGAAAGCCACCGGTATTCGATTTGCCGAGATGTGCGTCCAGCTGGCAATGACCCAAAGCGCTTTGAATTATCCCCTTGCGCAACTTCGTTACGAAGATTTCACCGCCTTCGCCAGGTGAGAGCAAATCTCGTCATGCGGAACCGTTGCCAGAAACCCGCTTCCAGGTAAGTAGTGGTTCATTTTCAATTGCAATGAACCTTCAAACAAGAAAGATTCCTCGCTACGCTCGGAATGACAACTAAATGAGCGCTTGTCATCTCGAACGAAGTGAGAGATCTTTCTCTAACTGAACCACAACGTCAAGTTACATCAGGGACGGACGGAGACGACGCCACGGCGTTGCTTGCTCATAGGCATGCGCGATGCGTAGGATCGTTGCTTCATCGAAGGCTCTGCCGACGATTTGCATGGCGAGCGGCAGGCCCATCCGGTCAAAACCAGTGCGGATGGAAATCGCCGGATTGCCGGTCACGTTGAAGACCGCGGTCAGGTTTGGCCGCTGAAAAAAATGGGTCGGTTCGTCCGTGCTCATTTTCGGAGCCGGCCCGTAGGTGCAAAGCGTCACCATGGCGTCATAGCCCGCGAATTTCGTCTGCATTTCAGCCACTAGCTTCTGGCGCTGACGTTGCGCCTGGATATAATCAACCGCGCGGATTAGGCCACCTGGGAGGGCGCGAAATCGCAAGTTGGCACCGTAATCTTGAAGTCTTTCGATCAGATCTTTTTCGTGGACGGCAAAAAATTCCGCCTCGGAAATAATCACTTTACAGTCGTCGTAATCTTCTAGCTCTCGGAGTTTCACTTCCTCGAGCAGCGCGCCAAGTTTGGTAAGTTCCTGTAATGCGGTTTCGAATGCGCGCCGTGTTTCGTCTTCCAGAGGCAAGTGCGATTCATAGAAATGACGGATAACGCCGATCCGCATTCCGCGAATTCCCTCGTTCAGGGCGGCGGTATAATCGGGTACCGGAAGATTGGTACTGCCAGGATCGTCCGAGTCATAACCGGCAATCGCCTGGAGCATAATCGCGCAGTCTTCAGCAGTCCAAGCCATGGGCCCGCAGTGATCGAGGGAGAAAGAATAAGGGATCACACCTTTTCGGCTGACCCTTCCATAGGTCGCCATGAGCCCGGCGATACCGCAGAAAGAAGCCGGGTTGCGAATAGATCCACCGGTGTCTGTCCCCAGTGCTCCCATAACCAATCCGGCTGCCACCGCGGTCGCCGACCCCGTGCTCGAACCGCCGGTGAATCCATGCTCCGGGTTCCACGGGTTCCGCACGGGCGGCCAAGCCTGGTCGGAAGAGGGACTGCCATGAGCAAACTCCAAACAACCGAGCTTGCCCAATAAGACGCTGCCCGCCTCTTTAAGGCGGCTCACGACCGTCGCGTCCTCGGCAGGAATATGATCGATGAGAACCTTCGAATGGGCCGTAGTTCGGATACCCGAAGTTTCGATTAAGTCTTTCAGACCGATCGGTATACCGTGCATCGGGCCACGGTATCGGCCTGAGGCAATTTCTATCTCTGCTGCCTTAGCCTGGCGCAGCGCTTCTTCGCGAGTAACTAAGACAAAACTATGAATCCGAGAGTCGATTGCTTCGATGCGATCAAGGAAAGCCTTGGTTAATTCCACCGGCGACAATTGTTTCGATTTCAAGAGCGGCCCGGTCTCAGCGATGGATAGGTTGCAGAGTTCGCCGGTCATGGATTTTATCTCCGAATAAGAAAAACACTGGCCGGTTCGTCGTTGCGTTTGAGATCCTTTCGTAGCCGGCGCGCCGCTGCCTCAAGTCTTGCGACCACGGCGCAACACCTCTCCAACTGCTCGGCCGGGAGCGTGACACCCGCTCGTCTTAGCATCAGGGTGATCTCCTCCTCGGATAGTTGATGATTGTGATCGGCCATGATTCTCCTCCCTAGGGGATTGTTGCCCGCCTTTGATTGTTAGCGAGATCATCTCAACCTGTTTACGCTAATCCGGACGTGCCGCTTAACCGCTAAAACCGGTGTCAAAGCCGTCGGGCATCTCCAGATCGGGATGATCCTTGAAGTAACGGAGCCAGATTTCCCGGCTCATACGGTCCGCTTCGCGAATGACCTCTTCCTCGTCCATCGATAGCACTTTACCATCCCGCATGAGCCAGCGTCCGTCGACCATCACCGATTCCACGTCGCGGGCCTGTCCTTGGTACACGAAAACCGCGACGGGCCGTAACGTCGGGACCAGATGAGCGTGTCTAGCGCTTACGACGATCAAGTCCGCCTTGCTGCCGACCTGCAAGAATCCGCAGCCTTTTAAGTTCAAGGCACGGTAGCCGTTAACCGTCCCCCAAAGCATTGCCTCCTCGGGTCTCGGGCGTTCACTCTCTTTCAGACGCAACCGCTCGATCAGCACCGCGCTGCGCAACACCTGCACCATATCCTCGGTGAATTCGTCGGTGCCCAGAGCGATCCTGCAACCGGAGGCCTCCAAGTCGGTAATGCGCGGACTGTTCCCCGAACGCGCCGCGACCACCGGGTTGAAGCTGACTGAAGCCCCCGAAGCTCCGAGAATTTTTTCTTCTTCCGGCGTCATGCACCGGCAGTGAGCAGCAACGAGCCGCTCCTGGAGAAATCCATGGCGGGCCAAATATTCCGTGGGAAGCATTCCGTAAGTGTTCTTGATCACCTCTACTTCGCCCCAATACTGATTCAGGTGGATGGTGGCGATGGTGTCGAGCTTTTCTCGCAAGTCGCGCAGCGCTTGCAAGAGCGCTGGGGAGACCATATCCGGAGCGTGGGCCGCAACCGCGACGGTGACGAGGCCGTTTCCGGCGCCGTGCCACTTGGCGTGAAGATCGGCAATCCGCTGTAAGCCCTTGTCGGCGAGTTCTGGGTCAGCCTCGAAGACGCCCGGCTCGCCGACGCGAACTCCTTTGGCCCGGTCCGATACCTGCTCGGCCAGGACAAGACGGAGCCCCGTCGCGACGATGGCTTCAGCGTAATCCTGGATGTTGTTGGTGATATCCATGGCAGCGGTGGTGCCACTGCGCAGCGCCTCAAGCACGCCAAGGCGTGCCATGGCCGCGCGTTGTTCCGGCCTGAGCGGCGGAAACGGAACCCGCCTTTTGCGGGTGAACGGGGGCCGGTTAGGCGCGTTTTGATCTTCGAAGATTCCGCGCGCGAGGATTCTGACAAAGTGCGTGTGACAGTTGGCGAATCCAGGCATCACCAGCTTGCCTCGCCCATCGACGTTCTCCGCATTAGGAAAGCGCGCCATGACCTCATCAGTCGGACCAATGGCTGCGATGAGATCGTTTTCGATGGCAATGGCGGCATTGAAATGAATGGATAGGTCGCGAGCTCCAGTTACGATCGTGGCGTGGTGAATGACCGTGGTCATGCAGCTCTCATCTCGACGATTGGAGGCGCATCAGCAATCAGCGGATGTTGAAGATCTCTTGATATAGTCTTATGACCTCGGAGAAATTTTCATACCCGTCGGGGCTTTCGACGATCCGCTTGTATCCACCGAATAGTCGGGCGGGCTGCGGTTTCACATCTTCACGAACCGGTATCCGACTGAGGCCAACCAGCTGCTTTTGCCCTTCTTCGGAAAGCACGAAGTCGATGAAGAGTTTGGCCGCGTTTGGGTGAGCAGACTTCGCTCCAAGCAACAGAGGATTGACCTGCACTGAAACCGGCTCCAGAGGAACCCAGTCGATGGGCGCGCCCTCGGAAGTCGCCCGCTGAATAATCGGCGCGAAGGAAATAATCAGCGGGAATTCTCCGGCCGCAGCGAGCTGGACTCTGTTGGTGTCGCCGCGCATGACGGATGGCTCCTGGGCGGCGAGTCTCTTGAAGTAAGCAATAGCCTTGTCCTTGCCCCAGGCGGTGATGAGGCCGGCAAGCAGGTTATAGGAGGTATTATCAACGGATATCTTTTGCCCTTTCCATTTTGGATTAAGCAACTCCTCATAGGTCTTGGGCACCTCTTCTTTCTTGACCCACTTGGTGTTGTAACCCAAAGTGTAGGGGTTGACATAATATCCCGTCCAATAGCCGTTCTTATCGAAAAGATCCGCGGGAATTTTCTTAGTCTCGGGAGAGCGATAAGAAGCGAGGAGATTTCTCTTCATTAAGGGAAGAAACATATCTCCTCGAGTGAGGATCACATCCCATAGGTGGCTGCCGGCGCGATCCTCGGTGAAGATTTTATTGAGCATCGCATCACCGCCGGTGCGAAAAAGATCCATCTCAATGAAAGGATATTTCTTTTGAAAGGCATCCACGACCTGTTTGCTCTGGCTTAAGGTCATCGTCGTCCAATGGACTAAACGTTTTTCCTTTTTTGCGCCTTCTATCAGCTTTGAATCCAAGCCTCCCTGCGGCCGGGCGAAAGCAGGGAATAAGACTAAAAAGAACAGGACCAGAAACGAACGCGCCAACGCCTTCATCAAGGTCCTCCCGAGATTTGCGTTCAAGAGAAAAGCCGCTAGAGCAAAAAGCCAGAAGACTAGAATCGGCAACATTCTTTTCGGTCCAACCTTATAGTACAGGCGCGGCGCCAAAGCCAATCTCCGCGGGGGGTCCTCAATCTTACTCTTGAGCTTTCCGGGAAGGTAGCTCTTTGTCAGTACTGAAAGTCCTTGATGGCGAGCGCGCTCAGCCTGCCTCAGCTAAGAAAACATCTGGGCCGTCCTTCCCCGCTCGGCGGTCGCGTTATGAACGAATCGCGATCGCGTGGTCTTTTCACGCGTCTCGTATCATTTGCACATTGCGTAGCTTTTGATGCACGCACCTTCCCTAGTTAGTATTATGTCACGGAGACGTATAAGTAGTCTTCCAGCCAACCGAAAGTGGCTTTGACATTGGGCGCAGGGGAATGTTAGGGGTGTCGCTTAGATTTTATCCCGCATCGATTACACCGAATGCATAGCATAGCGATTACGATCGACCAGAAGCGGATCTTTGGAAAATATATAAGACGATCGAGCACACTTAATCTTCTGGTCTTAGGCGTCATCGTTTTTCTTTGTGTCGGTTTCCTTCCGAACTTCGTACTGGGCCAAGATAATGCCACTGCCAAGCTCATCGAGGGTGCAAAGAAAGAAGGGAAGATGGTTTTTTATTCTTCCCTCAATATTGAAGATAACAACGGCCTCCTCAAAAAATTCGAGGAGAAATATCCCTTCATTAAAACAGAGCTCAATCGCCTCTCTGCCGACCGTCTCTTGATCAGATTCCAATCTGAAGCGAGAGCAAAAAAACATGCGGCGGATGTCTTGCTGAACGGCGGGGCACGCACGTACATCACCAAGAAGGAAGGCCTGTTGATGAAGTATGTGTCGCCGGAAAGCAAATTCTACGGTCCGGGATTCAAAGACCCTGACGGATACTGGACCGATGCTTATCTGAACGCGCACGTGCTCGTTTACAATACGCGTATGCTGAAAGCGCAGGAGGTTCCGCGCAGCCACGCCGATCTGCTGCAGCCCCAATGGAAGGGCAAATTTGCCATGGTTTCAAAGGCGTATGAATGGTTCTTGAAATATCTAAAAGTCACTGGAGAGGAACAAGGCTTGCAATTTTTCAAGCGGCTCGCGCAACAAAAACCAGAGTTCAGAATCGGGTCGAGTCAAGTCGCTGACCTGGTAGCTGCCGGTGAGCATCCGATCGGCATCAACACCTATTCGACCAACGTTGAGGATCTGAAGACTCGCAGTGCTCCGGTCGACTGGGTCCCGCTTGACCCGGTGATTGCTACCCTGCATCCCATTGCCGTTAGCGCTCAAGCTCCGCATCCGAACGCGGCCAAGCTATTTGTGGACTATGTGCTGTCCAAGGAAGGAATGACCTTGCTGCGCAGTTTCAAAAGAATTCCGAGCAGACTCGACGTGGAACCGGCCGTTTCACGTCTGACCAAAGGCATTAAGTTCTATGCCAGCGAGCCGGAACTTGCCGAGGAGTTCGACAAGTACGCGCGTACATTCCAAAATATCTTCGAGGTAAGATGAGTGGATCGGAGTATTGGAGTGGTGGAGTAATGCATTGCAAACCCAACACTCCAGTACTTCCACACTCCAACACTCCAATTTCTTCGGTTTTCTTATGGCTCAAATCCGCATAGGCCTTCACCTGCACCCTCCTCCGAAACAAAGCCTGGATGCGTTTTCAGACGCGGTGCGGCGTGCGGACCGCTACGGTTTTGCGCGCATCGGCACCGGCGACACACAGTGGCACAATATGGAGTGCTTCGTGGCGTTGACGCTGATGGCGCTCAACAGCGAAAGAGTAGAGATCGGGCCACGCGTGACGAACCCGGTGACGCGAGAGCCGTCTGTGATGGCGAGCGCAATAGTCAGCCTAGAATTGATTTCAAAGGGCAGAGCCGTGCTTGCCATTGGCAGGGGCGACAGTTCGGTTCACAATATCGGGCTCAAGCCGGCCACGGTCGAGGAAACGCGTGACTACATCATTGCTGTCCGTGAACTCTTAGAGAACGGGCACACCGTGTATCGAGGACGGCACAACCGCTTCATCTGGCCGCGCCCTGAGATGCGGCGGCGCATTCCTATTTGCGTGACAGCGGAAGGACCAAGGATGCTCCGCTTGGCCGGGCAGGTCGGCGATCAAGTTCTCATCGGCACCGGTTTGACATCGGATATCGTCGAGACTTCCTTACAGCAACTTCATGAAGGTGCAAAAGCCGCGGGGCGGGATCCGGCCGAGCTGGAAGTTTGGTGGGCGCCGCGGCTGAGTATTGCCGTGAACAGAGAAAAAGCGTTGAAAGACATAAGAGCCAGCATCGCATCTTCGGGAAACCATGCGTTGCGATCAGGCCTTGCGGGAAAACATGTTCCGGGCCGTCTCAAGGAAAGCATCCGGCGATTTCATCAAGGATACGACTATTCTCAGCACGGCGACAAAACCGGAAAGAACGCTCGGCTCATTGACGAGCTGGGGTTGACTGAATACCTGGTCGACCGCTTCGCGGTCGCGGGCACGCCTGGGGATATTGTTCAGCGAATTCGGAGTCTGGCGCGTTTGGGGCTCAACAACTTCTGGCTAAGCTCTCCCGGAGATGACCCAGCGAGCCTCGATCTGATGGGAACGGAAGTGCTGCCGCACATCCGCAGTGAAACTGCGACCGCGGTGTAACCTTTCGGATGGATGCCAAAGCAACTTGTGCCAATCGAGAGTTCAAGGTTCAAAGTTCAATGTTCAAAGTCGGAACCGGATCTGCCGTTGAACCTTGAACCTGGAACTTTGAACCAAGTATTGGGATTACACTTCGATCGAAACAGCGGCACGAGTTTTCCTCCTGGTATGATAATCCGGTATAGGCGGTAAAACGATGCTGTACGAATCAGAAAAAGGTAATTGTAAGATCGCCCTCGGCGGGGATTCAAT
>Ga0137403_10006472_pt1 | contig 13399 bp, 9 predicted proteins | sample CZOMad2_1_16fung_FD_122057 | JGI IMG/M metagenome (GOLD analysis project Ga0137403, IMG submission 122057) | Vadose zone soil fungal communities from Angelo Coast Range Reserve, California, USA - CZOMad2_1_16fungal (Hybrid Assembly) | ecosystem: Environmental > Terrestrial > Soil > Vadose zone... | reverse complement strand
ACGAAGAAAATTCCTCATCCTGAGGAGGCCGCGAAGCGGCCGTCTCGAAGGACGCGCGATGCTGATCCAGCGTCTTTGCGGATTTCCTCACAGCCTCGAAAGCGGGGGTCCAGGGCAAGCGGCGGTGCAGTTGCCCTGGATTCCCGCTTTCGCGGGAATGACATTCGAGAAAGTTTGGAGAGCCAGACTCCCTAACCTAGCGCCTATGACCTTAATCCTCCCCCACTGCGTGGGGGAGGAAACCGGATCGCGTTCGGGGAGCGAGTCACTTTTCTGTGTCATTGGGGACTAGCGATCGATCACTCGAAGCCGAATTTCACGGCGTCGATGAGGCGGTGCACATCGGCATCCGAGACCTGCTCGGCCTGCGAGGCGCAATAGAACCCGTACACGATGTGCCGAAAGCCCGTGGTGCGCGCGACATGCCCGGTGAAGCGCGAGAAGCCGAAGCAGGAGAGCGCCAGATCGGGCTGTCCGCTGAGCCAGCCCTTGAACCGCGCGACCATGAACTGATTGCCGCCGGGCGCCGTCGCCCAATCCTCGATCTTCGCGAAGGCGGCTCCGCTGTCGATGAGGGCCCGCGTATCCCGGCGCTCGAAATAGGTCCGCACCCCGGCCACGACGTGGCGAATGACGAAGAGCGCCTCCGCGCCGTGCGCGACTATACCCTCTTCGGCCTCTGAAGGGCCGCCATGCATGAAGCTGCCGCTGTCGCACTTGACATCGGGGAGCTCCGCCGACGACTCAAACGTGATATCCAGGGACCCGCAATCCGTTTCGGCCTGCACCGCCGAGAGAGGGATTGCGAGGGCGAGGGCGAGCGCGGCCATGAGCGGGCGCAGCGCGACTCCGAACGGCCTCGATGTCGGCCCAGGGAGCCGATCCAGCTTCCGACCCATTGCAGCGAACACGCGCATGGCCTCCCTCCATCCCTCCCGTAGCATATGCGGGCGATCACGCAGAACTGTGATCCAGATCACAGATCGGCTCGAGAACCTCCGCCCGATGGGCAGACGTACCCATGCGCGACCCGCCCGGGCGCCGAAGGCCCAGGTCTCGAGCGCGGGCCGTCATTGCTTCTCGAACCGCTGGATCGCCTGCAGATCCATCGCCCAGTCCAGCGCCGAGCGGCACCAGTATTGCCTGGCCGGGCGCAATTCGGCGCGCTGGCGGATGGTGCCGACGCGGAGGCCGTATTTCTTCGGGCCGTCGCCGGCCGAGGTGGCGTAGATGGGCGTGCCGCAATCCCGGCAGAAGGCATGCGCGCGCCTGGCCCCGCTTTCCGCCGTCTTGACGTAGATCGCCGGCTGCCCCGAGAGCAGCGCGAACGAGCCATCCGCCGCGGCGACGGTGACACGGAAGGCGGAGCCGGAGAGGGCCTGGCAATCCGTGCAGTGGCAGAGCCGCACGCCGCTCGGATCGATCTCCGCCGCATAGGTGATGGCACCGCAGTGGCAGGCGCCGTCGATTTTCATGGTCGATCTCCCTGGCGATGCTCCATGATGAGCGTTGCCGTTCAGCCTATCAGAGGTCTCTCGATTCCCATGGATTTCGTTGATCCGCAGGTGCGTCGCGTCACGCGAAGGTTTGTTGTACGCGGATCCGCGGAAGGCGCGGACATTGCGTCGTAGGGGCGAGCGGCGCTCGCCCTGCCCGCCGCGCCAAGATGTCGGCGGATCGAATCCCGCCCCTCGAAGGGCGAGCGCCGCTCGCCCCTACATCGGTCGCCGCGCGTTTCTTCTTGATTTCGCGGAATGGCCCCCATAAGCCCAGGCTCTGATTTCAGCAGGAGCCGGCCATGCCGCCCGACGACACCTCTGCCCAGATCTTCACGCATGTCCGCATCGTCATGGGCATCGCGCTCGGACTCGGCATCACCCGGCTGCTCACGGGCACCGCGCAGTTCGTCCAGCACCCGCAGCGCCGACGCGTCTACTGGGTGCATCTGGGCTGGGTGCTGTTCATGCTGGTCTCGCTCAGCCACTTCTGGTGGTGGGAGTTCTGGCTCTATGCGATCACGGACTGGACCTACGAGTTCTACTTCTTCCTGATCGCCTATACGGTGCTGCTCTATTTCCTATGCGCACTGCTGTTTCCCGACGATGTCGACGAGTATGGCGGCTTTGAGGAATACTTCATTTCGCGCCGCAAATGGTTCTTCGGCCTGCTGGCGCTCACCATCGTCTTCGATTTTGCCGATACGCTGCTGAAGGGCGCGGCGCATTTCGAGCGCTACGGCGTGGAGTATCTGGTGCGCACGCCGATCTACATCGCGCTTTGCGTGACCGCCATGTTCGTGGCCAACAGACGGTTTCATGCGGCCTTCGTCGTCGGCAGCCTGATCTACGAGGCGTCCTGGATACTGCGGCTGTTCCGAACGCTGACATAATTCTGCTATAATGGGTCGAGTGTTACGCAAGGAATCCTGGAATGCCATCAGCGAGCGAATGGACGGTCTCGGCGGCCCTGCAGCCGAAGGCGGGGGACTACGGGTTCGATCTCGACAATGCCCTGGCGGCGGTCGTGGGCCTGCGGTCGGCCGTCCCCGACGATGCCTTCACCGCCGAAGCGCTGGGCACCGAGCGGGCCGGCAACGGCGTGCTCATCCGGGGCGACGGCGTCGTGCTGACCATCGGCTACCTGGTCGTGGAGGCCGAATCGGTGTGGCTCACTCTCAGCGACGGGCGCGGCGTGGCCGGGCATGTGCTGGCCTATGACCAGGAATCCGGCCTCGGGCTGGTGCAGGCGCTGGCGCGCGTCGACCTGCCGGCGCTGGCGCTCGGCGATTCCGGCGGCACGCAAGTGGGCGAGCCCGTGGTGGTCGGCGGCGCCGGCGGGCGCCAGCGCTCGGTGGCGGCGCGCATCGCGGCCAAGCAGGAATTCGCCGGCTACTGGGAATATTTTCTGGAGGAGGCGATCTTCACGGCGCCGTCCCACCCGCAGTGGGGCGGCAGCGCGCTCATCGGCCCGGCCGGCGACCTCCTGGGCATCGGCTCGCTGCAGCTCCAGCGCGATGCCGAGGGTGGCCGGCGCGAAGACCTCAACATGATCGTGCCGATCGACGTGCTCAAACCCATCCTCGACGACCTCCTGACGCTCGGCCGGCCGAACCGGCCGCCGCGGCCGTGGCTCGGCCTCTATGCCACGGAGATCGAGGACAAGGTCGTGGTCGCCGGGCTGGCCGGCCGGGGCCCGGCGAAGGCGGCGAAGCTGCGGCGCGGCGATATCGTGCTGGCCGTGAACGGCAGGGAAACGCGCGGCCTCGGCGATTTCTACCGGCGGGTGTGGTCGCTGGGCGAGGCCGGCGTCGAGGTGCCGCTGTCGATCTTTCGCGACGGCCACGCGGTGGAGCTGCGCGTGGCCTCGGCCGACCGCAGCCGCTTCCTGCGGGCGCCGCGCCTGCACTGAGGAATAAAACCGCCGATGCATTTCAGCGCGCCGTCGACGCGCAAGAAGACCATCTCAGTTCATCCCTTCTAATCTGTGTTTATCTGCGTTCCTTGGAAGGTGAGCAGTTCCAGATTGAGCGGGAGGGACTTGATTCTCCATGCAAAGACGCATGGCGCGGCCGCATCGAAAGAACTCGCTCAAATCCAACACAAGTTCTTCTAGAGAATTCCGGTATTCCCGGGTAATGCCGGGGTTGCCGTATTCTCGCGACAACTTGCGGCTTTCTGTCGCGATAATCTCTTGTTATGCAGTTCCGGGGTATTGGAAATGGAGATCGTTCGCTCCAGGCCCGCACTCCTCGCGCGAACCGTCCGCGATGCTATCGTCCGCAGGATGAGGAGTGATCCGTGGCTCTACCGGGATTCAACTGGCTCACGCGCCAGACTCCGTCGAGCAAGACGTCCTCGACGGCACGGCCGACCGTCGCCAGCAAGCCCGTCTCGCGGGCCGCCAATGCGGGAGCGCGCGGCAGCCGCGGCGTCGTCGACGCCTATGACGGCGTCCATCCCGACTACGACCTCACGGTCGGCATCTTCCCCACGCCCAAGGGCAACTACGGTTTCCTGCTGCATGATCGCATCAGCGGCGAGACGGCCATCGTCGATCCGATGGACGCCGGGCCGATCGTGGCGCTGGCGCGCGCGCGCGGCTGCGGCATCCACCACGTCCTGAACACGCACCATCACAACTGCGCCGGCAACCTCGCGCTCAAGCGCGCGACCGGCTGCACGATCCACGGGCCGGCGGCCGAAGCCGACCGCATCCCCGGCATCGACATCGCCTACAAGGGCGGCGAGAAGTTCACCCTGGGCAAACTCACCGGCGAAGTGCTGGCGGTGCCGGGACACACGTTCGGACATCTGGCCTTCTGGATGCCCGGCGCCGGCGTGCTGTTCTGCGGCGACGTGCTGACGCCCATGGGCTGCGGCCGCCTCGTCGAGGGCACGCCGCACGAGATGTGGCGCTCGCTCGACCTCATCCGCAACCTGCCGCCGGAGACGCTGATCTATTCCGGCTTCGAGTGCGCCCAGGCGAACGGCCGCTTCGCCCTCACCATCGACCGCAAGAACATGTGGCTGCAGTCGCGCATGAAGCGCGTCGACCAGGCCTGCGGCGCCGGCCGCGCCTCCGTGCCCGTGAAGCTCGAGGACGAGCACACCACCAACCCCTTCCTGCGCGTCGACGACGATCGCATCGCCGCCGCAGTCGGGCTCCCGGGCGCCGGCCCGGTCGACGTCTTCACCGAGCTGCGCAAGCGCCGCGACCTGTTCCAGCTGCAGGCGTGATGCGGGTGGCCCGGCGCCGCATTGACCGCTCGCCCACGACATCCGCTCGAAATAGGGCCGCACTCGCTATTCCCGAAGGAGCGCGAGTAGGCTAATCTCGTTTTCGGGGTCAGGGATGGCGTCCCTCGGCAGCAATGCCGGCAGTGAGGGGTGCGATGCCTGGTGTCTTGGACCGTCTCGCAACGGGAATCCTATCGATATTCGTCGCGAGTGATCGAAGGCTGTCTGAGACCGTCACCGCCTTGGCCCTCGCCGCGGCGGTCGGCATCGGCTATCTGGTATCGGCTTGGTTCAGCCTCCGGCTCGTCGCCCGGCCGGAGAACGTCGCGGTGTTTTGGCCGGCGGCCGGTGTCGCCAGCGGTATCTTCATTGCGCTCGGCGGCCGCCGGCGCGTCCTGCCGGCGACCGCCGTATTCGTGGCCACCCTCATCGCCAATCTCGTGAGCGGCGGCGACGCCATCGGCACGTTCGTCTTCGCCGTCGCCAACACGGTCGAGCCGGTCATCATCGCCTATGCGCTGGAGGCGGTCGCCGGCCGCCCGTTCCGTCTGGACAACCTGCAGGCCGTCGGCAGCTTCACCGCCATCGCCGCCATCGGGGCCGCCATCGCCGCGCTTTGCGGCGCCCTCGGGCTGCCGCTCGCGGGCCACAGCGCGGCGCCCTCCTGGATCATCTGGCGGACCTGGTTCGTCGCCGATCTCGTCGGTATCGTCGCGGTGGCACCGCTCTTCGTCACTGTCGCGCCCATGTTCGGCGCGAGCCGCCCGCCCATGCGCGAGTGGATCGAGGGCACTCTGCTCCTTCTGGTCCTGGCGGGCGTCGCCGAGTATCTGTTCGGCCAATCGCCTGGCGCAGCGTCCTGGCCCTCGATGATCCCGCTCGCTTTCTTGTTCCCGTTGCTGCTGTGGATCGGCGCCCGCTGTGCGCCCGCTTTCGCCGCTGCCGGCTCCTTCCTTATCGCGCTTATCACCGTCTGGAACACGATCGAAGGCCGGGGACGCTTCGCCGACCCGCACTACTCGCTGGACGAGCGCGTGCTGGCGGCACAGGCCTTCATGTTCACGACGAGTCTGTGCGCACTGAGCCTGGCGATAATCATCGGAGAGCGCCGGCGCGCGGAAGCGGCGCTGCGGGAGAGCGGCCAACGGCTCCAGCTGGCTCTGTCCGGGGCCAACGCCGGGAGCTACGAGTGGGACCTGGCCAAGGGCCGGGTCGTCGGCTCCCCGGAATACTATAGCCTCTATGGCCTGCCGCCCCAGCAGGGCTACTCGCCGACCGAAGAGTGGCACAGAAGCATTCACCCGGACGATCGCGCCCACGTGGCGGAGCGCCTCCGCGCCCTCTTCGAGGGCGGGGCGACCAGTTACGAAATCGAGTTTCGCATCGTTCACCCGGATCGCGGGACCCGATGGATCCTGAGCCGCAGCCGCATCGATCGCGCGCCCGACGGCCGGGCCGAACGCGTGCGCGGCATCAATCTCGACATCACCGAGCGCAAGCAGGCCGAAGCCGCCCTGCAGGACAGCGAAGCCCGCCTCAGGCAGGCGGAGAAGATCGCCCGGATCGGCTATTGGATCTGGCACCCCGACCGCCCGGGCTCGATCATCGGCGGCACCGACTACTCGCCGGAAGGCGCGGCCATTCTTGGCCGCGGTCCCGGCGACCTCGCCATTGCCGATGCCGAGTTCTACGACCGCATCGTGCGGCCGGAGGACCGCGCCCGGGCGCAGGCGGCCTTCGAGGACCGCATAAGGGAGCGCAAGGGCTCCTTCAGTGTCGAGCACGGAATCGTCAGGCCGGACGGCACCGTTCGCACGATCCTCAGCTTCGGCGAGAACAGCTATGACGAATCCGGGCGAATCCATCACTCGACCGGAGCCGTCCAGGACGTCACGGAGCGGCGGCAGACGGAAGAGCAGCTGCGGCAATCGCAGAAGATCGAAGCCGTCGGGCGACTCACCGGCGGGATCGCGCACGACTTCAACAACCTGCTCACGGTCGTGATCGGGAGCCTCGATCTCGCCGTCGGCCGGGTGCAGGGCGACCTCAAGGCGGCGGTCGAGGGCGCGCTGCAGGCGGCAGAGCGCGGTGCCGGGCTCGTTCGCCAGCTGCTGGCGTTCTCGCGCAAGCAGACGCTGATGCCGGAGACGATCGACCTCAATCGCCTGGTCGCCGGCATGCGGAACCTGCTGCGACGCACGCTCGGCGAGAACATCGAGATCGAGATGAAACTGCATTCGACCTTATGGACGGCGCTTGCCGACAAGGGCCAGATCGAAAATGCCCTGCTGAACCTTGCGCTCAACGCGCGCGACGCCATGCCCTCGGGCGGCCTTCTGATGATCGAATCGGACAACGTGCGCCTCGACGAAGACTATGCGTACGGCAATGTCGAGGTCACCCCGGGCGACTACGTGATGCTGGCGGCGACCGACACGGGGTCGGGGATGGCGCCGGAGGTGCTGGACCGGGCCGTCGAACCGTTCTTCACCACCAAGGAGGTAGGAAAAGGTTCCGGCCTCGGCCTCAGCATGATCTACGGTTTCGTCAAACAGTCGGGCGGGCACCTCAAGATCTACAGCGAAATCGGCCACGGCACGACGGTGCGGCTCTATCTGCCGCGGAGCGTGGCGGCGGCCACGACCGACGCGCCCGGCGCCGCTGTGGCCGGGGACCTTCCGCGCGGCAGCGAGACGGTGCTGGTGGTGGAGGACGATGCCGACGTTCGCCGCTTCGTCGTCGCACAGCTGCGCGACTTCGGCTATCGCGTCCTCGAGGCTCCGGATGGGCCGCAGGCGCAGATGATCCTCGCGGGCGACGACCGCATCGACCTGCTTTTCACGGATGTGGTGATGCCGCGGGGCATGACCGGGCGCGAGCTGGCCGAGGCCGCCCGGCGCAAGCGACCCGAGCTGAAGACGCTGTTCACGTCCGGCTACACCGAAGACTCGAACGTCTATCAGAGCAAACTCGACGCCGGCGTGCATTTCCTCTCCAAGCCCTACAGGCGGCGGGACTTGGCGCTCAAGATCCGGGAGGCGCTGACCAGCCGTCCCTGAACCGCATCGTCGCGAAGCGGGCGCCATTGCCAAGGGTGGAGTTCCCGGCTTATCTGCGGCCGCGGAGAATCGCGGCTGGCGGAGGGACTCATGTGGCAGGCGGTGCGCCTGGTCGCGCAGGTGCTGCTGGGCGTGGCGCTGCTCGAGATAGCGCTCGGCGCGCTATGGCCGCTGGTATCGCTGCAGCTCGAGCAGCAGCAGGTCGGCACGGAGATCACGAGCATCGTCGGCGCCGCCTACTATGCCGGCTTCGTGCTGGGCACGCTCACCTGTTTTCCGATCATCGACCGGGCCGGGCATGTCCGCGCCTTCAGCGTGTTCGCCGTATTCGCGGTGAACGCGACGCTGTTGCATGTGGTCCTGCAGAGTCCCCTCTCCTGGGCCGTCCTGCGGGCGATCATCGGCTATGCCCTGGCCGGCCTCTTCACCATCGTCGAGAGCTGGCTGAACGACAAGGCGACGAAGCAGACGCGCGGCCGCATCTTCGCGCTCTACACCATGATCGCCTGGGGCGTGAGCGGCATCGGTCCGCTCGGCCTCAACATTCCCGATCCCAGCGGAACGATCCTGTTCTGCCTGATCACGGTGGTGATGGCCTTCGCGATAGTGCCGATCTCGCTCACCACGGTCGGCAATCCCGACATCGGCCACCGCACCCATTTCGGCATCCTCAGGCTCTACACCATCTCGCCGCTCGGCGTGCTCGCCTGCTTCTCCTCCGGCCTCATCAACACCGGACTGTTCGTGCTGCTGCCGATCTATGCCAAGCGGCTCGGCCTCGACCAGGCGCACATCTCGATCCTGCTCAGCGTCGCCGTCACCGGCCCGCTGTTCATCCAGTTCCCGGTCGGCTGGCTGGCCGACCGCTTCGGGCGGCGGCCGCTCATGCTGACCACCACGCTGATCGCGATCGCGCTGTCGGCGGTGATCGTGAATCTGCCGCCGCACAATTTCTACGGGCTCGCCGGCCTGATCGTGCTGCTCGCCGGCATGATCTCGCCGCTCTACGGGCTCGGCGTCGGCCAGACCAGCGACTACATCTCGAAGAAGGACTTCGTCGCCGTCAGCGCCGGCCTGCTGTTCGCCTGGGGCATCGGCGCCTCCATCGGCCCGGTCGTGGCCGCCCCGGCCATGCGCCTGTTCGGCGCCAACGGGCTGTTCTATTTCGTCTCTGCCTGCCACGTCGTGCTCGCCGGGTTCATCGCCTACCGCATGATCGCGCGCCGTGCCCTCTCGGCGAAGGAGCAAGGCAATTTCGTGGCGGTGCCGATCACCCAAGGCACCTATGGCGCCCCCGAACTCGACCCGCGCGGCGAGGCCGAACCGAGTCCGGCCGCGGCAGGCCGGGCGATCGCGGCAGCGGTCGACTGACCCCTTCCGACTCGCCGCGGCGCCGGCACGGAACGAACGAGTCGAAAGAGGGTTTGAAACCGCAGATGAACGCAGATAAACACGGATATCGGCCTCCATCGTGTAAGAGCAGTTGAGTTCCCGCCATGGCGACGACGATGAACAAGCAGGTGCTGATGGCCAACCGGCCGACCGGGTGGGTCAAGGAGAGCGACTTCCGCATCGTCGAGCAACCGCTGCCGAGCGCAGGCGACGGCGAGGTGCTCGTCCGCAATCTCTTCCTGTCGCTCGATCCCTATATGCGCGGACGCATGAACGCCTCGAAGTCCTACGCGGCCGGCGTCGAGCTGGGCGCAGTCATGGTCGGCGGCACGGTCGGCGAGGTGATGGAGTCGCGCAACCCGGCGTTCAAGGCCGGCGACATCGTCGTCGGCTCCTCCGGCTGGCAGCAATACGGCGTGAGCGACGGCAAGGACCTGCGCAAGGTGGCCCGCCGCAACTTCCCGCTCTCGCTCTATCTCGGCACCGTCGGCATGCCCGGCGTCACCGCCTGGATCGGGCTCAACAGGATCGGGCAGCCGAAGGCGAAGGAAACCGTCGTCGTCTCCGCCGCCTCCGGCGCCGTCGGCAGCGTGGTCGGACAGCTCGCGAAGAGGCAGGGCTGCCGCGTCGTCGGCATCGCCGGCGGCGCCTTGAAGTGCGCCTATACGATGGAGGATCTCGGCTTCGACGGCTGCGTCGACTACAAGGCCGGCCACATCGCCCACGATCTCGAGCGGGAAACGCCCGACGGCATCGATATCTATTTCGAGAACGTGGGCGGCGAGGTGTTGGAGGCCGTCATCCCCCGCCTCAATTCCTTCGCGCGCATCCCGCTCTGCGGACTCATCTCCGACTACAATTCGACGACGGCGCGCGGCATTCCCGACATGCGGCAGTTCCTGATCAAGCGTGTGAAGCTGCAGGGTTTCATCTGCTCGGACACGATGGAGCTGTGGCCGGAGGCGCTGAAGCAACTCGGCGATCTCGCCGAGAACGGCACGCTCAAGTATCGCGAGACGATCGTCGAGGGCATCGAGAACGCACCCAAGGCCTTCATCGGTCTGTTCAAGGGCGAGAACTTCGGCAAGCTGGTCGTGAAACTGGCGTGAGTCCGAGGAGTGGCATGGTTCTGCCGCGGTGATATCGACAAACAGGAAAGACTGTCATCGCCGGGCCCCCGGGTCCGGCCTCCGGCCGGCCCGAGGACAGGCCTGACCCGGCGATCCACGGTGCGGCGGCGCGATGGATGCCCGGCTCAAGGCCGGGCATGACATCGCGTGGGGAACCGTGAATCTCGATCGGACACGAACATGAATACCGAACACATCGACAGCTACTACGCGCGCACGGTCAATCCTTCGCCGGCGCGGCCGCCCCTCGATGGCGAGGTGGAGACCGATGTCTGCGTCGTCGGCGGCGGGCTGGCGGGGCTGTCGACGGCGCTGAGCCTGGCCGAGCGCGGCAAGAGCGTGGTCGTGCTGGAGGCCCGCCGGGTGGCCTGGGGCGCCTCGGGGCGCAACGGCGGCTTCGTCGGGGCCGGCTTTGCGGCCGGCGTCGACAGTATCATCAAGCGGGCCGGGCTCGAGCCGGCGCGCAGGCTCTATGCGCTCACCCGCGAGGCCGTCGAACGCATCCAGGAGCGCATCCGGCGCTACACCATCGCCTGCGAACCCATCCATTCGGGCATGCTGCGGGCCTGGTGGACCGACGACGCCGACGAGCCGCGCCGCATCCGCGACCACCTGCACGACACGCTTGGGATCGAGCTGGAGTTCTGGCCGCGCGAGCGCGTGCGCGAAACGCTGGCGACGCAGCGCTACCACGATGCCCTGCTCTATCCGCAGGCCTTCCACTTTCATCCGTTGAACTACGCGCTCGGCGTGGCCGCGGCGGTCGAGGCGAACGGCGGACGGATCTTCGAGTCCTCGCCGGTCATCGAGCTGCGGCCCGACGGTCCGGAAAAACACGCCCGCACCGCCCGCGGCCGGATCAAGGCGCGCAGCATGGTCATGGCCTGCGGCGGCTACATGGACGGGCTGCATCCGAAGCTCGGCGGCGCGATCCGCCCGATCGCCACCTGGGTGATGGCCACGGAGCCGCTGGGTGAACGGCTGAAGGAGGCGATGCGCGGCCCCCACTCCGTCATCGATTCGCGCTTCGACTTCGATTACTACAGGCCGCTGCCGGATACCCGCATCCTCTGGGGCGGCGGGATCACCATCCGCAGGAGCGATCCGGCGAAATTGAGCGCGATCATGCTGCGGAAGCTGCTGACGGTCTATCCGCAGCTCCGGGGCGTGCGCGTGGAGACGGCCTGGTCGGGCCTCATGGGCTATCCGCGCCACGCGATGGTGCAGATCGGCGAGGTGTCGCCCGGCGTCTGGTATGCCATGGGCTTCGGCGGCCACGGCATGGGCACGACGACGATGGCGGGAGAACTGGTGGCGTCGGCCATTGCCGAGGGCGATGCGCGCTACAAACTCTTCGCGCCGTTCGGGCTGGAGTGGACGGGCGGCCCCGTCGGCCTCGCCGCTGCGGAGGCGATCTATCGCTGGTATCGGTTCAGGGACTGGCTGAAGGGGTGAAGACGCTGCGGCAGCACCCTGCGTCCTTCGACAGGCTCAGGATGAGGTTCATTCTTCATGGCACAAAGAAAGCACCTCATCCTGAGCCTGTCGAAGGACGCACAGCGCCTGTCCGAGTCTCCTAGGAAACCCGCGACTCGCATTCCACCGCCAGCACGCGGGCCGCGGGGAAGCGGAGGGTGACGGTGGTGCCGGCGTTGGGGGCGCTGGCGATGGCGAGGGAGCCGCCATGGAGCTCCATGAGGCCGGCGGCCAGGGAGAGACCGAGGCCGACGCCTTCATATTTGCGCGCCAGCGAGGCATCGGCCTGGTGGAACGGCTTCACGACCTTGTCGAGCTGGTCCGCGGGAATACCGACGCCGTTGTCGGCGATGGCGAGCAGGCAATCGCCGACCTCATCGATCCCGACGCTGACGGCGATGCGGCCGCCTTCGCCGGTGAACTTCACGGCGTTGGACAGCAGGTTGGCCAGGATGTGCTGGATCGCCCGCGCATCCGCACGCAGCGCCGGCGGCGCGCCGTCGAGCCGGCTCTCGATCGCTATGCCCTTGTGCTGCGCCGCTTCGGCGATCGCGCCGATCGCCGCGCCGATGGCGTCGCGCAGCGCCACGGCATCCTCCTCGAGCTGATAGCGGCCGCCCTCGATGCGCGCGATGTCCAGGATGCTGTTGAGCGCATCGCGCAGGCGCACGCCGGAGGTGTGGATGTCCGCGGCGTAGGAGACATAGGCCACCTTGCCGATCGGCCCCAGCATCTCGTCCTTCAGCATCTCCGAAAAACCGATGATGGCATTGAGCGGCGTGCGCAGCTCGTGCCCCATGTTCGCGATGAACTCGCTCTTCGTGCGGCTGGCGGCGACGGCCTGCTGCAGCGCCGCCTTCTGGGCCTCCTCGGCGCGCCGGCGCTCGGTGATGTCGCGGAAGGTCCAGATCGCGATGGCGCGCGCCTGGTCACGGCGCTCGAAGCGGTGGCGGCTGCCGCGCAGCTGCGAGCGGCTCACGACCAGCTCGACGGGCAGCCGCGAGCCGTCGACGCGCTCCAGTTCCGTGGCGCGCGGCTGGCCGGCCTGGCCGGCCGCCGACAACTGCTGCCCGAACAGCCTGGCGACCGGCCGCCCGAGGAGCGCATCCGCCGCTTCGCCGAGCATGCGGGCGGCGGCGGCGTTGGCATGCTCGATGCGGCCGCCCTCGTCGGCGATGATGATGCCGTCGAAGCTGTCGTCGAGCACGGCCCGCATCGTGGCGCTGCGGTGCAGGAGCGCCATGCCCTTGCGGAAGATGCGCGTGGCCAGCGCGTCCGTGCCCTGCATCAGGGCGGCGAGGTAGGACACCCACAGGACGATGATCCAGACGACGATATCCAGGCTGATGGGCGCCGCCGCCTGGAGGGCGACGCTGGCGCCGACCAGCGCGCCGCTGCCGACGAGGGCCGCCAGCAGGCCGGCGCGCCACGGCCAGCGCGCGAAGCGGGCGCCGGCCACGAGGGCCAGCAGCAGGGCGACGCTCCAGGTCACCCAGGGCGATGTCCGCAGCAGCATGCGCCCTTGCGCGATCGACTCGTAGCCGAGCGCCTGCACGACGACACCCGGCAGAACGCGATGCACCGGCACGGCCGCCTGGTCGCCGAG
>Ga0137403_10006471_pt1 | contig 13400 bp, 11 predicted proteins | sample CZOMad2_1_16fung_FD_122057 | JGI IMG/M metagenome (GOLD analysis project Ga0137403, IMG submission 122057) | Vadose zone soil fungal communities from Angelo Coast Range Reserve, California, USA - CZOMad2_1_16fungal (Hybrid Assembly) | ecosystem: Environmental > Terrestrial > Soil > Vadose zone... | reverse complement strand
CTGCTCCGCCACCACTGCCGCCGCCACGCTGCGTTGGCGTACCCCACAAATTTCCTGCGTCAACCGCGGCGCCAGGTCCGCCGCCCGAACCTCCGCCACCGCCGGAGCCTCCGGGTCCATTCGTGCCTCCACCGGTGCCAGAGCCACTACCACCGCCACCTGGAACGCCGCCGCCCAGGCCGAAACCTGGCCCGGTGCCGCCGCCTCCTCCACCGCCGCCCGTGCGGCTGCTTTCCGCGGCGAGAATCATTTGCAACATCTTGTTGGGATCTTCAAAAAAGTCGCGGTATTTGTCGCCTTGCGCGCCGAGCACCTTGGCCGTCAGTTGCGCGGCAACCTTGATTCCGGCTACGGAGGAATCTTCGGCGACGTAACGAATCTCGTTTACCTTGATGCTGGTTTCCCCGGCGAGCGCGGATTTCAATTGCTCCGCGAGCGAAGTCGGCTTGGAATTTCCGCTGGGGAACGCGCGAACGAAACGTGCCAGCTGCGGTTGCGTCAACGTTGGAGCGAAGTGAATGCTGGCGATGCCCGAGGAAATCAGCAGTTGCGCGAAGCTGCGCTCTCCGGCAGCCGATCCCAGGGGCACGCCGTCCAGCAAAATCTGAGTGCCCGACGCGCCAAGCAGTACGCCGCTGCCTCCGCTTTCATCGAGGGCGCTGCGCAGCTCTTTCCACGTGGTTTCAAATTGCGCGGTGGTGCGCACGTGCCCAAACTCATAGAGGCGCGCGAACTTCAGGAGAATGTTGAGACTTCGTACGAATGCCCGCGCTGAAGCTCGTGTGTCAGTAGCCATAAATTACACAGACGTGCAGCCGCTCCCCGGGTACTCTTGGGCGTTCTACTACAGTATGGTGGACCCGTGGAAGAGACAAGCCTCGTATGCCTTAATTGTACCCACTTCAATAACATTTTTCGCGGAATAAGCACACGCAGACCTGCGTAGGAAGAGCACGTTTCCATCCCCCGTTGCCCGCTCCCTTCGCTGGCACTACAATAGCGTGCCGGAAGTGGCGGTGCGCGCTTCCCGCCGGCTTGTGTTGCTGCGCGGCGTTATCCAACAGGAATTCACGAATGGCGAACCAGCCCGAGCCCCCATCCCAGCGCTTCAAAACGGACATGCCGCAGATTCCGGGCGTATCCGCGCAGTCTGCCACTCCGAAGCCCGGTTTCAAGCCAGTGCGCCTAATCGGTTTTCTCGCTGGCCTGGTCTTCTGCGTAATTTGCGTGCGGTGGTTGATGCGCCCGAGAGGAGTTGAAGCTCCGGCGGGTGCGTCCAGGCCGCAAATCGAGATACCTGCACCGGCACCCGACCCGATTGCAGCATTACCTCACGCCACCGAGACAGAGCCCGGGATCGCGAGCGTCGGAGAAATGGCCAAGCCTTGGTCATCCAAGGAATTCATGTACAGGAATCGGCTTAGCGGGGAGAATGTGCCGGCGGTGGTGGTTCGTTTGCCGAGCGGTTCTGCCGGTCAGCACGCCGGTTATTGGGCGTTTTCGCTCAACGCGCCGTTTGGTAATTGCCGGCTTGAGTATGTGGCCGAGGTCGAAAAGCTTAAAACGGATTATGGCTATCTTGGCGCTAAGCATCCGATGGTCGGCAATCCGTGCAGCCGGACCGTATTCGATCCACTCAAAATGATGAGTATTCCGGGAGGGGTGTGGGTGCGCGGTGGCATAGCGCAAGGATCCGATTTGCGACCGCCGCTGGGCATTGAGATTGAAATTCGCAATGGAGAGATTCTGGCCGCGCGGATGGAGTAGCTTTTTGCTGTCGTGGACTCGCAAACTGGCTGACGAGTTTGTGAGTGTGATTTGGTGCCGGAAGCTCGCTGGTGAAATGGAGCATGGATTGAATGCCCGGACCTACCGCACACGGCCGCTCGTAGCTTTTAGGGTGAGGCTAGTTCCGATCTAGCCAAGTTCAATTTATCCCCGGCGAAGGACTCGAATACCGCTTCACTTCCTTACCCATTTGGCCGGTGATCATCAGAAAAACCATGCGCTGATCAGCCCACCAGGAAAATAAGGGATGATCGAAGGTCGCGGGCATGTTGTGCTCTACAAAAAGGTGCGCGACCCAAGCCAGCCCGTAAGCCAATAGGATGGCCGCCGCAATCCACCACCAACGCCGCTCGGCAATCGCCGCCCCAACCAGCATCCACCCGCCCAGCGTGCCCACCAGGTGCGCCACTCGCGTGCCCGGCCGACTATGCGCCCGCACATAGACCGGCCAAAACTCCGCAAAAGTCATCGAAGACCCCTCGCAACTGCACCGTTGCGCAGGAACCTATCATAAATTTATCTAAATCGCCTAAACGTTTGTGTTCTGCGGGTTAGAAGAAAAAGGGCGCCATTCGCAGGCGCCCTCTTTGCCTCAACTTGGCAGATGCTAGAACGTGAATTTCGCGCCCAGCTGTACCAACCGGGAATTCGTGAATCGCCGAATCCCAGTGATGCGACCGAAGTTACTGCTGTCCACATTGTTATTCGGAGTGCCGAAGTTGGTGTGGTTGAAAGCGTTGTACGCTTCTAACCGTAACTGCAGATTAGTGGTTTCGGTAATCCTCGTGTTCTTCTCGATTGCAAGGTCTACGTTGGTGAAGCCAGGCCCGCGGAAGAACCCTCTGGAAACGTTCCCGAGTTGTCCAACTGGGGCGTCCGTAAAGGAGGTCGGATCAAACCAGTAATTCAGGCGAGGCTTACCACCCGCCACGGGCGACACGAAAGTCGAGGTCCGTGGGTTGAGTGCAGTCGGGAAACTAACCAATTGTGGGCGGTCCGGGCATGCATAAAAGGACCAAAACCAACTGCATGTGAGGGACGGAACATTTGTGGCCTGAAGGTTCAGCGGAAATCCACTCTGTAGGGTATTGATGGCCGAGACCTGCCATCCATCAAACACTCGGCTGGGCAGCACTGCCCACAGCCTATGAAGACTTGGGATGTTATAGATACCACTGATCACCCACCGGTGGCGTGCATCGAACGCCGAGCTTCCATAGTCGTTTTTAAAACGACCGTAGGGGTCGAACGAACCTGCGGTCTGAAATGACACGTCTTCAAAACTTGAACTTACGTCGAGCGAGTGCGACCAAGTATAGGCGCTCAGGAATGACAATCCATGGCTGAACCGCTTGTCCACGGTGACCTGCAAGGCGTTGTAGTGAGACCAACCGCCATTCCTTTGAATTCCAGGCAGCCCCCAAACACTTGCATCAAGAGCATAGTGATTCGGGAAAGCTGTTGGTTGATCAAGAGGATCATTTGAACATACTGGGTCGGCCAAACAGGCCTGCACGCCCGCTGGAGTTGTCGGATTGAATGAATACGACGTGAACAATTTCTTTCCCGTAGCGCCGACATATCCAATTCGCAGAATTGTCGAACCCGGAAGTTCACGCTCGAGGGTCAAGTTGTAGTTCGTGGCGTATGGAGTGGTGGCGTCTTTCGACGTTGTGTTCAGGCCAGCACCCATAGGAAAGAACTGACTAAAGTCGATAGGAGTGCCCGGGCCGGGAGTAACGTAAGGAAACTTATTCGCCAGCGTCCCGCCGCCATTGATGTCCGTCCAAGGATCAGGGAAGGATGGCGAACCTCCGATGTCACCGACGCCATTGCTTGTCAATCCAAACGGAGGGATACCAAGGTCTTGCAGGTTAAGCTCTTCCTCGGAACGGTTGAAGTACCATCCAATCCCTCCGCGTATCGAGGTCTTTCCAGAGGCACCTATGAATCGGTTCCCGCCGTTTGGCGTGAAGGCAAAGCCAAGACGCGGGCCAAAATGGTATTTCGTACGCGTTAGGCCGGTTTTCGTGCAATTCGTATCTCCCGAAACCGTATATCCCACGGGAGCGGTCGGAAACACAGTAGATTGCATGCCCGGCTGGTAGCAGAAGCGCGAAATACCGCGATTCTGATATTCGGCAATCGGCGTATCCACTTGGAATCCAGTTCCGTAGGTAATCGTGAGATTTCTTCTGATTTTCCATAGATCCTGGAAATATGAATAGTGTTCATAGGACTGCGCGATGATGATCGAGCCAGAACCCTGGTTATAGGAGGCAGGAACCCCGAGAAGAAAATCGAGGCCAGGATCTCCCGTCGAATAGGTTCCAGTATCGTCGAATGTAAAGGCGCCATTATTTCGCGCGGCAAAGGGATTCCATACCTGGAATTTGCGCCCATCATAGCCGACCTTGAAACTATGCCGTCCTCGAATCCAGCTAAAGTTGTCAGTGATCTGATAGGTCTGATCTTTTCGCGGCTGAGGGCCGTTAGTTGTCCCTCCCAGATTGAAGTACCCGGTTATCGCAATGTTCGGATAACTCGCACCGGAAGTCAGTTGCGGGAGAATGTTTGAGAATCCCACTGCGGATGGTTGTACGACCTTTTGGGGCTGTCCGCTTGCGAAGTTAAATCTCGTATATCCTAGACGAAATTCATTCAACAAGTCAGAAGTAAAAGTGTGGCTCCACGAACTGGTAAATTGCTTTGTGTACGGCACGCCGCTGTCGCCAAAACCCGGTAAGTTAGCTCCGCTGAACGGTATGGTGTTGAGGTTGGACTGGTCGTTCGCGTATGCGTAGAACCAAAGCGAATCTTTCCGGGTAATGTTCCAATCCAGCCGACCCACATGCTGGTTGGTCTTTTGTTGTGCGATGGGATTGAACGAAAACTCAGTCCCACTATTCGGCAAAGGCACAAATTGCTTTACCAACTGCAGAGACAAGGAACTGAAATTCGAAGTAGGAACAACACCCCCCGCGAAACAGGCTGCCCACGTCGACCCAGCCGGGCACGGCCCGCCCGGACCTGTGATACTCAGGTTGGCTGGAATCGGGTTATTACTCAGAACGGTAGGATCCCAAGTTCCGTTCAGTTGTGCCTGCGTAAATACCGTCGGCAATTGATTGTTAAAATTTGTGTCAGGGGTTCGAGCTCGAAGTACTTGCAGGCCATAAAAAAAGAATATCTTATTTTTCCAGACTGGCCCGCCGACTGTGCCGCCGAACTGATTTTGATGAATCGGGGGCGGCTTCAACTGAAAAAAGTTACGGGTTTGCAGGAACGAGTCTCTGAAGAACCAGAAACCCGAACCGTGAAATTGGTTGGTTCCAGATTTGGTGATAGCGTTAAGGATCGCTCCAGAATTACGGCCAAACTCGGGATTAATGGTGTTGGTCACCATCTTAACTTCCTCAATCGTGTCCGGGTTCGGCGGGGCTAAAGGTGAATTCAGCGGTAAGTCGTTAAAATCGTTTCCGTTCACAAGATAGCTGTTCTGCTGCGCTTGGCTTCCGTTGGTCGAGAAATTGGTACCGAATCGTGTATCCGGTGTTACCACACCCGGAAGAGTTTGCTGGAGATTAACCCAGTTGCGTCCGATGAGCGGCAGATCCGTAATCATCTTGGAATCAACAGTCGCGGTCAACTGCATGCTCGACTGCTCTACCTGCACTTGATTCGCGGCAACTTCAATCGTTTCGCTAACCGACCCGATCTCCAGAACCACGTTCTCCACACGGATATTATTGGGTTCTACTCGAATCGAGCTTACTTGAAAGGTCTTGAAGTTGGGCTTGGTTGCCGAAAGACTATATGAACCGGGTTTCAAATTTATGAATTGAAATGCGCCGTCAGAGTCTGAAATCAGTTCCGAGCTTACGTTTGTGCCTGTATTGGTGAGCTTTAGCTGTACACCCGGTAAAACCGCTCCGCTGGGATCTGTTATCACGCCCCGCACGCGCCCATACAACTCATCGGCCTTCGCTGACTGATTGAACATCGAACCGATTATCAATCCAACTATGACCGCGAGAGCCGCCACCACGGGCACGTACAATCCACGACGGACATTGTTCATATCTATTGCCCCCAATTTGTGCTGACTAAAATGTAAAAGTCGGGAAACGGACCACCACAGCCCGGTGACTCGTAATTGCACGGCGCCTTCCATTCCTAGAGAGCTGATAGCTTGACCTCAAATTATGCTAACTTCTTCATTTAGCATGAATTACATACTTATGAGGCCGTGGTTTATTTCCGGTTTATACCAAATTCCATATAAACCTCTAAGGGTGACTACTATTAAGCGAAGACTAAATTAAGGACCGTTTTAGCCGTTCCCGGCTACTTTTCGGTATTGGATTGAGAGGGACGATCTTGAGTTGGACGGGCGACTTCTCTGGCCTCGCATAACGAGCAACGACTGCCGATACGCCGGGGAGGCGTGGCACCAAGCTTGACAATCGGGCTTCGCCCGGCTAAACCTCTTCGCGCCATGAATATGCCACAACCGAATCGATTTGACCGAACGCGGCGGCAGTTCTTCCAAGCTGCTGGAGTTCTATCCGCTGCAACACTCGTTCCGAGAATTCCGCCGACCGGCGCGTTCATGGAAGATAGTTCGTCCTGCAACGCTTCGCTCCCGTCCGCTTTTTCCGGGCTTAAGCCATTGGGGGAACGCGTTCGCCCTATCGCTCCTGATGAATTTCGGCAGCGTATTGAACGGGCGCAGCAGCTTATGGCCGGAGCGCCGCTCGCGCCCAGCGGTTCTCGCTCTCAGGCGGCTAAATACGACGCGCTTTTCTTTGCCCCTGGCACATCGCTCTACTACTTCACTGGAATTCGATGGGGACTCAGCGAGCGGCTGGTTGGCTTGGTCATCCCTCGCAGCGGCCATCCTGTCCTTGTGGTTCCAGCGTTTGAGGAGGGACGGCTGCGCGAGAAGCTCCACCTGCCGATCGAAGTTCGCATTTGGCAGGAGGATCAAAGCCCCACGAAAATCGCGGCTGCCGCGCTGGCCGATCAGAACATTCGCACCGGGCGCATTGGGATCGAAGAAACCGCCGGCTTCACATTTTTCGATCATTTGCGCGATGCGGCTTCCACATTTGAGTACGCCTCGGCTGATCCGGTCACGATTTCCTGCCGCGCGCACAAATCCGCGCATGAGCTAGAGTTGATGCGCCTCGCTTGCGACGCCACCTTCGATGTCTTCCACGCCACCTTTGCGTCCCTTAAAGAAGGCATGTCGCAAGAGGACATCGCGCACCTCATCGAAGCGGGCTTCGCGAAAATGAATCTGCATGGCGGCGCCCTGGTTCTGCTCGGCGCCTCTGCCGCGCTGCCGCATGGCACATTGCAGCCGCAAAAACTAAAGGAAGGCGACGTCGTCTTGATCGATGGAGGGTGCGGAGTGGAAGGCTACGCTTCCGACGTCACGCGAACCAGCATCTACGGCAAGCCTAGCGAAAAAATCGCGCGGGCTTTTGAGCTGGTGCGCAAATCGCAAGACGCGGCGCTGGATGCGGCCCGTGCCGGTCGTCTTTCCGGTACGGTCGACGATGCCGCGCGCGCAATTATCATCAATGGTGGTTACGGTCCGGACTACAAATTTTTCACGCACCGCCTCGGTCACGGCATTGGCCTCGATGGGCACGAGCATCCATATCTTGTTCGTGGGAGCAAGACCGTGCTTGAACCGGGCATGACTTTTTCAAACGAGCCCGGCATCTACATTCCGGGCGAATTCGGCATCCGCTGCGAAGACGACATGGTGATCACCGCCGACGGCCCTGCGCAACTGCTGACGGCCGGCTTCGCGCCTTCGCTCGAAAAGCCGTTCGCTTGACGCTACCGCCGCGCTACACGCGTAAACCGTCGCAAAAATCGACCACCCGAGCCTCCGCCCAGAATCTCTCCCTGCCAGGATGCTTGGAGATAAACGAGCAATGCCCGCCGTGCTCCGGCGCCACAAATCGGATCGCCGGATTGTCCGCAACTAGCGCGGCTAAAAACGACTCGTACGGCACGAACGGATCATCCTGCGCGGTAATCATTAGCATTGGCACACGAACGTTTCCGACTACCCTGCGCGCGGAGGCCGTTTCGTAATACTCCTGAGCATCGCGATACCCAAAGTACGGAGCAGTGATCGCATCATCAAATCCCCTTACCGAGCGAATTTTGCCGAACCCGTCGCGCGAATAAATCTTCGGAAACAGCACGGCCTTGCGCGCATAACGCGCCATCAATCCCTTCACGAAGTGTCGCTGATAAAAGTAATTCTCGCGTTTATTCAGCGCATCGGCGCAAGAAGCCAAATCCATCGCTGGGCAAATCGCGCAAATTCCGCGCAGCGCACGCGGCGGCGCATCCCCGTATTCTCCGGCCATCTTGGTGATCAAATTTCCGCCCATTGAATATCCAGCGAAGAATATCTGCGTGAACCCGTCGCCATACGCTAATTCCTCAAGAACCGCGCGATAATCCGCGCTCATCCCAGAGTTGTAAAGCGTCGGCGTAAGCTTTTCCGAATCGCCACAATTGCGCTGATTCAGTCGCACCACGTGGAATCCGCACTGATATGCCTTCTCCGCGATGCCCAGTACGTAATTTGAATCGCATGAGCCTTCAAGCCCGTGCACGATCGCAAGCAGCGGCACATCCTTCCGCCTACCTTCCTGCCAGTGACACGCGGCCAGCAACTGAGAATCCTCCGCAACGCGAAACAACCGCGCCTCCGGCCGCGGCAGCGCAAAACTGCGCCGCCAATAAACCGCCGCGATGGTCATCGCGTGGCAGTTCCGCATCAACGGATGCGGCTCAAAGTCCGGAATCAGCTGCTTCTCGCCCACAAAGTTTAGACTACGCCTTTCGCAAACGGCGCGCTGAGCGCTTTGTTGACCGCTCTGAACCCTTCCGTTAGGATCTTACTGGCATGAAGAAATCGCGCGGCCGTTTCAATATCGTGTTGCGACCTGAGCCCGAAGGTGGGTTCACTGCCATCGTTCCAATCTTGCCTGGCTGTGTGACCTACGGACGAACGCTAGCCGAGGCGAAAGAGATGGCTAGAGACGCGATTTCCGGCTACATCGATAGCCTCAAGAAGCACAAAGAGCCAATCCCGACGTAGATTCCTGAAGGATGAATCGTTCTCCGCTTAACTTGACCCAATGTCTATCAGCCCCTACAATTAAAGATTCACAGTGACGCATTTTTTCGATTTGATGAATTCTTCCTACGGCCCAGCGGCCACCCGCTGGGCTGCGCTGTTTTATGGACCACCCTGCGGCGCCCTGCGTGCAATCGCAGCCCCTGAAACGAGGACGCAATGATCAACGGATCCATCCCCGAGGGCCTTACGTTCGACGACGTTTTGCTCCTGCCCGGCAAATCCGCCGTACTTCCCGCCGACACCGACACGCGCACCTGCTTCACGCGCAAGCTGGCCCTGAACATCCCGCTGGCCTCCGCGGCCATGGACACCGTCACCGAATCACGCCTGGCCATCGCCATTGCGCGGCAAGGCGGCATCGGCATCGTGCACAAGAACATGCCCATTGACCGGCAGGGCGAAGAAGTCGACCGCGTGAAGCGCTCGGAAAGCGGCATGATTGTTGACCCGGTGACGATTTCTCCGGACATCACACTTCGGCAGGCCCTTGAGATCATGAATAAATACAAGATTTCCGGCCTTCCGGTCACCCGGGGCACCCGCCTCACCGGAATCCTCACCAACCGCGACCTGCGCTTCGAGAAAAATCACAATCAACTGGTCAGCTCGGTGATGACCAAAGATGACCTGGTCACCGTGCCCGTCGGGACCACACTTGACGAAGCGGAGCGGCTGCTGCAAAAACATCGCATCGAAAAGCTGCTGGTGGTCGATCAAGACTTCAACCTGAAGGGGCTCATCACCGTAAAAGACATCCAGAAGAAACTGGAATATCCGCGCGCCGCGAAAGATGAACAGGGCCGGCTTCGGGTCGGCGCGGCTATCGGAGCCACTGGCGATTACCTCGAGCGGGCCGTCGAGATGGCCAAGTACAAAACGGACGTGATCGCCATCGACACGGCGCACGGCCATTCCGCGCGCGTGATGGACGCTATCAAGGCGATTCGCCATCGACTGCCGGAAGTGCAGCTTATCGCCGGTAACGTGGCCACTTATGAAGGCGCAAAGGATCTCATCGCGCTGGGCATCGACGGGCTGAAAGTAGGAATGGGGCCAGGCTCGATCTGTACCACGCGCGTGGTCACTGGGGCGGGCGTCCCGCAAATTACCGCCATCGCGGAAGCGGCGCGCGCCGCGGAGGGCACCGGGATTCCTGTGATTGCCGACGGTGGAATAAAATATTCCGGGGACATCACCAAAGCGATCGCTGCGGGCGCGTCCTGTGTAATGATCGGCAGCCTTTTCGCCGGCACCGAAGAAGCTCCCGGCGAAACGATTCTGTATCAGGGACGCACGTTCAAATCTTACCGCGGCATGGGCTCGACTTCCGCGATGGAAGAGGGCTCCGCGGATCGCTACGCCCAGGCGGAGGAAGACGTCCAGCGCGGCAAGTCGGTGCCGGAAGGCGTCGAAGGCCGGGTCCCTTACAAGGGTTCACTGGCCGCACTGACGGATCAACTTGTTGGCGGACTGCGTAGCGGCATGGGCTATGTCGGCGCTGAAAACCTGAAGGCGCTCGCCGCGCGCAGCAAATTCGTGCGCATCACTAATGCTGGACTCCGCGAAAGCCACGTTCACGACGTGATCATCACTCGCGAAGCTCCCAATTACCGCATGGAATAATTTGGAGTGCGGCGGTCTTGCCGCCGCCTTTACGGCGTAAAATCTCAAACCTAGTTAGAGCAAAGGGCGCAACTTGATCGAGCCATACGCTAGTATCCCCAAAAACAAAATCTCACTTACCGGAACAACGGCCCGTGGCTGATCAACCCTGGCGCAACCCACGCCCTGCGCCGCACTTGCCCGAAGTGCAACCACGTCTCGCGCAATTCTTGATCCCTTCCTGGCTGCGCGCCTGGTGGCCGGCGCTCCTGTGGGCTGGCGTCATCTTTGTCATGTCCACAGATGCTTTCTCGCCAGAGCACACCGGTTCTGTGCTTGAGCGAATCCTACATTGGATCGATCCTTCCATCACCGCCGCACAGTTCAAGATCATTCACCACTTCACTCGCAAGACCGCCCATTTCAGCGAATATTTTGTGTTTTGTCTACTCCTGTATCGCGGCTTTCGCGGAGCCCATGCCGGCTGGCGCTGGACCTGGGGAGTGGCCGCACTCTTCCTGGCCGCCGCCTACTCCGCTCTCGACGAGATACATCAAGCCTTCGTCGCCAGCCGCCACGCCTCTCCCTACGACTCGATCATCGACTCCACAGGCGCCTCCTTTGCCATGCTGTTCCTCTGGCTCTGGTTTCGCTCTCGCAATCGTCAAAATGGAACTACACTGACGCAATCGAACTGATGCAATCGAGGGGTTGAAAGCACCGATGAAAATATCCCGTATCTCGTGCTTCGCTTGCATCTATATGTTGCTAACTGCCGGTGCGGCGCTCTCGCAAGAAGTTGCAGTCACTGTCGACGATCTGCCATCGCACGGCGCTCTGCCGCCCGGCATGACTCGCTCCGATATCGCCCGGAGCATCCTCAAATCGTTGAAGGATGCGCACGCGCCCAAAGTCTATGGCTTTGTGAATGCCAAGAAACTCGAATTGCATCCCGAAGATATCGAGGTACTGAAGCTATGGCGCAGCGCAGGTTTTCCGCTGGGCAATCACACTTATGCGCATCTCAGCCTCAACGCCAGCACTGCCGATGAATTCGACAAGAACGTCGCAGCGGACGAACCCGAGTTGAAATTACTGATGGGCCACCAGAACTGGCGCTGGTTCCGGTATCCGTATTTGTGGGAAGGCGACACTCTGGAAAAGCGCCATGCCGTGCGCCAATATTTGAAAGAGCACAAATATCATGTTGCGCAGGTAACACTCGACTTCGAGGACTATCTCTGGAATGGTCCTTACGCACGGTGCATCGAGAAGAACGATGCCGCCTCCATCGAGTGGCTCAAATCCAGCTATATGGCCACGGCGACGGAGTACATCGGGCTCGGCCGGAAAATGGCGACGCTAATTTATGGACGAGATATTCGGCACGTCTTGATACTGCACATAGGCGCGTTTGATGCGGTGATGCTGCCACGACTATTGAACTTTATGAAGAATCAGGGTTTTAAGTTTGTGACGCTCGGCGAAGCAGAGAAGGATCCTGCATATAGGATTGATCCGGATGTGGCGTTGAAGGATGGAGGGACGCTGTTGGATCAGATGATGGAGGCGAAACACATCAAGTTTCCGCAAAACGAGAAACCGTATGAGCAACTCAATGCTCTCTGCCGTTGAAGTCGCAACTTGCACACAGAAAACGAAACGCCCGCTCCGACAAAGCGGAACGGGCGGCTGAAATGTTTGAAGATGCTTCGGTTGACTGGGCTTACTTTTGGCTGGCGGCCTCTTCGGGTTCTTCCTTCTTGGTTTTTTCTTTCTTTTCCTTGCGCTTGAGCTCGTAGCTGACCAGTTCCAGGATCGCGACTTTGGCACCATCGCCCACACGAATGCCCGCTGGAATGATGCGCGTATAGCCTCCGGCGCGGTCCGCGAACTTCGGCGCGATCTCGCTGAAGAGCTTTTGCGTCACGCCCGGCGTCATGATGTAGGAAGCCGCTTGCCGCCGCGATTGCAGCGTGTCGCGCTTCCCGAGCGTGATCATTTTCTCCGCCACCGGGCGCGCCGCTTTCGCGCGCGTCAGCGTGGTGGTGATTCGCCCGTGCTCGAACAAATTGGTGACCAGGTTCCGCAGCGTCGCGCGGCGATGCCACGGATTGCGTCCCAGCTTTGACCCCGAATTCAAATGTCGCATCGCTATTCCTTTAGCTATTGAGCGCGATTTCTATTCGCGCCCTGTAGCTCAGGCCCGGTTTTGGGCCTGAGCCTTGTTCGGTTTCTTTGCTTACAGCCCGCCAATCGATTCTTCCGACTGGGAAGGCGGCGGCGCGGTCTGGCTCGGTAGCGGCGGCCAGATAATCCGGCCGTGCTCGTCGAACTTCATGCCCAGGCTGAGGCCCATCTTGGTCAGTATATCTTTGATTTCATTGAGCGACTTGCGGCCGAAGTTTTTGGTCTTCAGCATTTCGTTTTCGCTCTTCTGCACGAGTTCGCGAATGGTTTGAATATTCGCGTTCTTCAAGCAGTTGTACGAGCGGACGGAAAGCTCCAACTCTTCCACCGAGCGGTCCAGGTGCTCGAGGCGCGGGTCATTGGCGATTTCTGCAGGCAGCTCGGTCATTTCCGTGGGCTCTTCAAAATTGATGAAGATGCTCATGTGATCCTTAACCAGCTTGGCTGCGAGGCCAATGGAGTCCTGCGGGGTGATGGCACCGTTGGTCCACACTTCGATCATCAGCTTTTCGTAGTCGGTCATCTGGCCGAGACGAGCCGCTTCGACGGAGTAGTTGACCTTGCGCACCGGAGAATGAACGGAGTCGACCGGGATGTAGCCGATCGGCAGATCCTCGTCGTAGTTGCGGTCCGCGGCCACGTA
>Ga0137403_10006470_pt1 | contig 13401 bp, 15 predicted proteins | sample CZOMad2_1_16fung_FD_122057 | JGI IMG/M metagenome (GOLD analysis project Ga0137403, IMG submission 122057) | Vadose zone soil fungal communities from Angelo Coast Range Reserve, California, USA - CZOMad2_1_16fungal (Hybrid Assembly) | ecosystem: Environmental > Terrestrial > Soil > Vadose zone... | reverse complement strand
GGGGGGGGGTCGGGGGGGCGGGTATACGGAGGGGCGGCCCGGTTCCCCCGGGGCGTTCCGAGCGTGGGGGGGTGTGGGGGGCCATTTCGTGGCCCCCCACCTACAACAGGTCGCGAATCGGAAGCGCCAGCGTCTCGAGCAGCCGCGCGGTGAGCCCGCGGCTCTTCCACTCTTTCAACGTCACCCGGCGCGAGTGCGCGAGGTCGTCGGAGAACACGTTCTCGAGGCGCTGCGCGACCCCGCGATTGTAGACGATGACGTTGAGCTCGTCGTTCACCGCGAACGAGCGGTTGTCGAGGTTGGTGCTCCCGATCGTCGCCCAGACGCCGTCGATGACCATCGTCTTGCTGTGCAGCAGCGCCGGCAGGTACTCGTAGATCTCGATGCCCGCCTTCAGGAGCTCACCGAACTGGCGCCGGCTCGCTTGCCGCACGATGTTGTGGTCGATGGCCCCCGGCACCAGCACCAGCACGCGCACGCCGCGCCGCCGCGCGGCCAGCAGCGCGTCGCGCATCCGTTCGTCGATCACGAAGTACGGGTTGGTGATGTGGATCGAGCGCCGCGCCGAGTTGACGGCGAGCAGGAACGTCGTGTACATCGCGAAGCTGCCCGCCGCCGGTGAGCTCTTCACGACCTGCGCGTAGACCTCGCCGCTCGGCTCGATCGGTCGCGGGAAGTACGGCTCGCCGCCGAGCACGATCCCCGTCGCCTCCAGCCAGTTCTCGACGAAGGCGGCCTGCAGGTATTCGACCGCCGGCCCCTGGATCCGAATGTCGGTGTCGCGCCAGTGATGCTCGACGCGGCCGTTGCCCATCCACTTGCGGCTCACGCCGGATCCGCCCGTGAAGCCGACGCGGCCGTCCACGACGAGGATCCGACGGTGGTTGCGGTTGCTGTAACGGCGGAAGATGTACTGGGTCAGCGGGCGGAACCACGCCACGTGGCAGCCCGAGCGCGACATGGCGTCCGCGTACTCCTTGGGCATGCTCAGCGCGCCGAACGAATCGAGCAGGACGTTCACGCCGAGGCCCGCGCGGCAGCGCTCGGCCATCGCCTCCGCGAGGTCCCGCGCGACGGGGCCGTCCTCGTAAAAGTATTGCGCATAGGTGATCGTGTGTTGCGCGCCCCGGATCGCTTCCAGCATGGCCGGAAAGATCTGCTCGCCGTTGAGCAACAGGTCGGCCCTGTTGCCGCCCACGATCGGAGCCGACGCGTAGGCCTCCAGGGTCGGGAAGAAGGAGGGCTCGCCCAGCGCCATCGGCGGCAATGCCATGTGGGGGTGGACGCGCGCGCAAGCCGGCGTCAGTAAAAGAAGAACGAGCGCCAGGAGCGGGAGCGATCGACGGCTCGACATCGCGAGCACCTTGTGTGCTTGCCGCGAACAGGTCGCGGGTAGGGGATTGCACGCCACCGTCGCCCCCGCAGCCAGTGGCGCATCGTTTGCTCGCCTGGTTCTCAGCATACGCCATGCTGGAAGGAATGCTCCTCATGCTCCTCGCGCTCGGCGGCGGCCAGGGCCGCTCGCCGGCGGCCGCGGTCCCCTCGGCCGCCGCCGCGGACGCCGTCGTCGGTATCTGGCGGGGAACCTGGGAGACTCCGAGCGCCGAGAAGCCGGTACCCGTGGAGGCCATCGTCACGGCGCCGTCCAAGGACGGCCAGGTGCTCGCCGTGTTCTCCACCGGGGCGGGCCGCACCAGGCGCACCACGCGCGTGACGGGGCGCCTGGAGCCCGACGGCGCCCGGTTCGCTCTGCCCGGCGGCGGGAGCCTGAGACTCGCTGCTGCCTCGGCCTCACGACTGATCGGTGTCGTCAAAGGCGCGGGAACTGAGAGCCCGGCGCCCGGAGACGGCACGCTGGAGTTGGCCCGGGTTCGGCGGTGATCCAGCTCTTTCGGGTCAGGGGCATCCCGGTCCGCATCGACGCCGGCTGGCTCCTGATCTTTGGTCTCGTCTCCTGGAGTCTCGCCTCCGGCTACTTCCCGCATGTGCTGCCCGCGCGCTCGCCGGCCGCGTACTGGCTGCACGGCCTGCTCGCCTCGGGGCTGCTCTTCGCTTCCGTGTTCTTGCACGAGCTCTCGCACGCGCTCGCCGCGCTGGACCAGGGCGTGCCGGTCGGGGGCATCACGCTGCACGTCTTCGGCGGCGTCTCGCAGCTCGACGCCGAGCCGCCCACGCCGCGGGCCGAGCTGCTGATCGCCGTCGTCGGGCCGCTGACGAGCTTCGCGATCGCCGGAGTGTGCCTCGCCGCTGACCGGCTGCTCGACGGCTCGGCCGCGTTTCACGCGCTGGCCGGGTACCTGGTCGCCATCAACCTCGTCGTCGGCGTCTTCAACCTCGTGCCCGGCTTCCCGCTCGACGGCGGCCGCATCCTGCGCGCGACGCTCTGGTGGTGGACCGGGCGCCTCGCCGCGGCCACGCGGATCGCGAGCCGCTGCGGCTCGGTCGTGGCGCTGGTGCTCGTCGCGCTCGGCGCGTTGCGGGCGCTCGCCGGCGATCTCGTCGGCGGTCTCTGGCTCGTGCTGGTCGGCCTCTTCCTGCATCAGGCGGCGCGCTCGTCCTGGGAGCTCATGCGCGTGCGCGCGCGGCTCGAGCCGCTCAGCGTCGAGGACCTCATGACGCGCGCGCCGCTGATCGCCGATCTCGTGGCTCCGCTCGCGGAGGCGGGAACGGCGCTGCGGGCCGAGCACGTCGTGCATCCACGCGACTCCGCCTGGGAGGCCTTCCTCAAGCTCGGGCGCACTCGCGGCGGCCGCGTCGCCGTCGTCGACGGCCAGGCACTCGTCGGGATCGTCACGCATCGCGATCTCCAGGGCGCGCTCGCGGCGAGCGACGATGGCCGGGCCGGCGTCGCGCGGCGCGCCGCATGAAAGCGCTCGTCGCGGCCGTTGCCTTCGCGGCCGCCCTCGTCGGCGGCGTGGGCGCGCTGCCGCTGCTGCTCGAGGCGCGACTGGCCACGCTGGCGCCCGGTGGCCTCGCCGTGGCCGGCCTTCACTACAACCCGTTCAGCGGCCGGCTCACGCTGCGCGATGTCAGCGCCCGCGACGAGGCGGGGCGCGAGATCTTCCGCGCGGACGTGGTCGACGCCACCGCCTCGCTCGGCGACCTGCTCGGAGCCGCGCCCCTCACTCTGCAGCGCGTCAACGTCGTTGCGCCGCGGCTCGTCGTCGCCCCGGCGCCGGCGCTGACGCTGATCGGTCTGGGCGCCGCGGGGCTCGGCGCGCCGCCGGTGGTCGTCGACGGGATCGTTGTGAGTCACGGCGCCCTCGTTCTCGAGGAGCCCGGCGGCCGCGCCCTGGTGGCGCGCGACCTGACGGCGCGCCTCGACCGCCTCGCCGCGCTCGGCGACGGCGACGCCGCGTTCGCGGTGGAGACGGCCCTGTACGGCACGGATGTGCGGATCACGGGACAGCCGCTCGGTCGCGGCGCCTACGCGCTGCGCTTCCGCGCCAACGGGCTGGACGCGGCAGCGCTCCTCGAGGACTTTCCGCAGGCGCTCGCCGCGGCAGGCGTGCGTCTCGCGGAGGGCCGCGCCGACGTCGACGCGACGCTGGTCGTCGCCGGCTCGCGCGTGCTCGCCTCGGGTCAGGTGCGCGTCGACCGGCTCGTCGCCCGCTTCGCCGAGCCGCGGAGCGCGCCGCTCACGGCCTCGGCGCTCGTCCTCGCGGTGGACCGCTGGGACCTCGCCGCCGGCGCCGGCCGCATCTCGCGGCTCGAGCTGCAGCGGCCCGTGCTGACGCTCGACCGCGGTACGCCCGCTGCGATCACCGCGCTCGTCGACTGGCTGGCGGGGCCCGACGTGATGCTGCGGCGGCTGCGCATCGTGGACGGCACCGTGCGGCTGGCCGCCGCCGAGCGCGGCGAGCGCCCCGTCACGTTGCGCGGGCTCACGCTCGGGCTCCAGGCCGCCGCCGAGACCGGACCCCGTGCCGGATTCGTGCTGACGGCGCGCGCGGGCGTCGGTCCCGAGGGTCGTCTCACGATCGACGGCGCCCTCTCGCGCAACTTCCGCCGGGCGGAGGGTGCTGTGCGCGCGATCGGCGTCACGCTCGAGGGATGCGGCCTCGACGACGTCAGCGTGCCGCTGCCCGTTCAGGCCTCGCCGGCCGCCGTGCTCGGCTCGCTCGCCGCCGCCTGTCGTTAATGCTGGGGGGGCCCCGAAATGGCCCCCCAGACCCCCAAACGTTCGGAGCGCCCCGGGGAACCCGGGGCACTCCTCTGCCCCGCAGACCCCGAGACGTTGGCCGCAGACCCCCAAACGTTCGGAGCGCCCCGGGGAACCCGGGGCACTCTGGACTTGACCCGGTTTCGTAGAGGGTGAACTGCTTTCGGGTCACGCTCTCGACAACTCCCGCTGTTCATACGCTATGGGCGACAGGTAGTCGAGCGCCGAGTGCCGGCGCCGGGGGTTGTACCAGCCCTCGATGTAGTCGAAGACTTCGAGCCGGGCCGCCGCCAACGTCACAAAGCGCCGGCGGTCGAGCAGCTCGCACTCGAGCGTGGCGAAGAAGCTTTCGCACAACGCGTTGTCGTACGCATCGCCCACCGAGCCCATGGAGGGGCGCACCGCCGCCTCGCGACAGCGCAGCCCGAAAGCGATGGACGTGTACTGGCAGCCCTGGTCAGAGTGATGGATGACGTGCTGCGGCCGCCGCCGCCGCAGGGCCAGCTCCAGGGCGTGGAGCACGAGCTCGGTGCGCAGATGGCTCGCCGTGGCCCACCCCACGACTCGGCGACTCCACACATCGAGCACGACGGCGAGATAGAGAAATCCCGCCCCGGTCGGGATGTAGGTGATGTCCGCGACCCAGAGCCGGTCCGGCGCCCCGGCCTCGAAGTGCCGGTCGACGAGATCCGGGGCGGGCCGCGCCGTCTCGTCGCGGCGCGTCGTGCAGAACGGTTTGCGTCGGCTGACGCCACGCACGCCGGCGTGACGCATCAGGCGGGCCACGCGCTTACGGCCGACCGCCACGCCCTGCGCGGCGAGCTCGGCATGCACGCGGGGCGCCCCCGTACGTCTCCCGCGATTCGCGATGGATCGCCCGGATCTGGGTAGCGAGCGCTCGATCGGCCGCGGCGCGCCGCGCCGGCGCCCGGTGGCGCCACGCATAGTACCCGCTGGGGGAGACGCCCAGCACCCGGCACATCGTGGCGACCGCATGAACGGCCCGATGGGCGGTCACGAACTCGAATCCTTGGGCGGGTTCGAGGTGGTCTCCCGCGCGAACCAGGCCGCGGCTTTTTTTAGAATCTCCCGCTCTTCACGCAGCGTGCGATTCTCACGCCGCAGGCGGCGTAGCTCTTCCTGCTCCGCCGTCGTCAGCCCTTCCTGGCGCCGTCCGGTGTCGCGATCGGCTTGGCGCACCCAGTTCCGGATGGCCTGGGCCGACGGCTCGAAGTGGCGGGCCAGATCCTCCGCCGATCGTCCTTTGCGAAACAGCTCTACGAGGCGCTCCCGGTATTCCGCTGGATACGGCTGCCGACTCCTCGGCATCGTGGACGCTCCTTTACCCCCAAACGATGGGGTGTCCACGAAACCGGGTCAACTCCATGGGGGGTTTGGGGGGCCATTTCGGGGCCCCCCATCTAAACAGGCGCCTGCTCGTTCGAGGGCTTCAGGAACAGATAGACGCTCGTGAAGTCGCGCCGGCCGAGGCCGTGCGACGAGGCGAGCCGCAACACCTGCTGGGCCGCGGGCGCGACCACGACCGGCACGCGCAGCTCGCGCGCGGCGTTCACGGCCAGCCCCAGGTCCTTCGCCATCAAGTCGGTCATGAAGCCCGGCGCGTAGTCGTTCGACGAGGCCGACTTCGCCACGATCCCCGGCACGGGGTGCATGAACTGCATCACCCAGGTGTTGCCGGACGACTTCGAGATGACGTCGGTCAGGATCCTGGCATCGACGCCGAAGCCCTCCGCGATCCGGAACGCCTCGGCCACCGCCACCGCGGAGACGCCCGCGATCAGGTTGTTGCAGAGCTTCGCCACCTCGCCGCTGCCGACGGCGCCGACGTGGATGACGTTGGCGCCCATCGCGCACAGGACCGGCCGGGCCTCCTCGACGTCGCGCGCCTCGCCGCCCACCATGATGGCCAGCGTTCCCTCCTCCGCGCGCGGAACGCCGCCGGAGACCGGCGCGTCGACGAAGCGCACGCCCTTCGCCGCGAGCGACTGCGCCACGCGACGCGAGACAGCCGGATCGACGGTGGACATGTCCACGCAGAGCCGGCCGGCCGCGAGCCCTTCGGCGATGCCGTTCTTGCCGAGGTAGGCCGTCTCGATGTGGGAGGAGGAGGGCAGCATCGTGATCACGAGGTCGCTGCGCCGCGCGGCGTCGGCGGGCGACTCCGCGCGCGTCGCCCCGCGCTTCTCGGCGCTCGCGAGCGCCGCCGGCGCCACGTCGTAGGCGACGACGCCGAACCCCTTCTTGACGAGGTTGCCGAGCATCGGCGCGCCCATCGTTCCCGTTCCGACGAATCCCACGTTCATGCTGACTCTCCTTGTGCCGGCCGAATGGTGTCAGGCATGATCACGGCCCATGTCCGCGGCGTCAAGTCCGGCGCGCCTGCGCGCCCTCGGTCTCATCGCGCTCGCCGCCGTCTCCTGGGGCACGACCGGCGCCGTGACGACGCTGCTGGTCGCCCGCGCGGAGGCGACGCCGCTCGTCGTCGGCGCCGCGCGCGTGCTGGTCGCGGCCGTCCTGCTGCTCGCGGCCGCGCGCGCGTCGCGCTGGAGGCGCGCCTGTGCGACGGGCGGGCTCCGGCCCGCGCCCGGCGACGGCTGGCGGTGCGTCGCGCTCGGCGCGTGCATGGCCGCCTTCCAGGCGACGTACTTCACCGCGGTCACGCGGGCGGGCATCGCCGTCACCGCGCTGGTGGCGATCTGCTCGGCGCCGATCATGATCGCGGCGCTGGCGGCGCTGCTGCTCGGGGAGCGTCCGACGCCGCGCCTGGCCCTGGCGCTCGTGCTCGGCGTGGCCGGTACCGGGTTGCTGGTGGTGGCGCCCGCCGCGGGAACGACCGCGCCGCGGCCGCTCAGCGGCGTCGTCCTGGCACTGGGCTCAGGACTCGCTTACGCGCTTTACGTCGTGCTTGCGAAGGCCGTGGTCGCTCGGACGGCGCCGCTGACGCTGGCCGCGCTCACGTTCGCCGTCGCCGCGGCGCTCACGGCGCCGGCGCTGGCCACGCCGGGCGCCGGACGCCAGCTGGCACTGGGATGGCCCTGGCTTCTCTACCTCGGCGCGGTGACGACGGCGGGCGCGTATGCGCTCTACACGATGGGACTCCGGCACGTCTCGGCGTCGGCGGCAGGCGTGGCGTCGCTGCTCGAGCCGCTCACGGCGACGCTGCTGGGCGTCATCCTCTTCGGCGAGCGGCTCGGCGTTGCGGGGTGGGCGGGGGCGGTGCTGCTGCTCATCGCGCTCGTGCTGCTGGCGCTCTCTGAGCGGCACTGAGGCCGCTTGTCCTACCGAAGGGAGGCCTCAGGGCATCGTGATCGTTGTCGCGTCCCCGTTGCTCGAGATCGTGAACGTGCCGTTGGCCGAGTCCGAGGCATAGGCGTACGCTGCCCAGCCCGACGGCGGCGGCGGCACCAGCGCCATGAATGGCCCCGCGGGCTGGCCCAGGCTGTTTGTCACGATGGACGTGAGATCGGTGAGCGCGGTGGGCGCGACGGTCATGTGCGCCGAGTAAACCGCGACCGCGGACGCCATCGCCCGGATGTCGCCCTGGGCCTTCGCGATGCGGGCCTTCGCCTGCACGTTGGCGTAGAGCGGGATCGCGATCGCCGACAAGATCCCGATGATGGCCACCACGATCAGCAACTCGATGAGCGTGAACCCCGCCTGTCGCCCTCGCACGGTGTGCCCCTCTCTCGGCCCGCCGATGTGCGCGGCCGTCACGTCACGTGAATGCAGTCGGAGTGCCACAGCCGATAGGCCAGTCAAATCAGACACTTGTAAGCCACAGTCGGTCTGCAGCTGCCGTAGACTGCGCCGCAACTTGTCAGACGCTGACGGGAATCGTCAGTCACGACCGATCCGGATCGGCCGGCTCACGGCCCGGCTGAACGTGCAGTTCGGGACGACCGCCGAGTGCTTGCCCGAGCCGCCGGCCACGACGACGTAGACGTCGTCGGGCGACGGCACCTGCGGCATCAGCGTCGCCGGATCGCTCACCGCGTTCATCCAGGCGGGCCAGTCGTGCATGCCCCACATGCCGGCGAGCTTGAGGCGGCCGAGCGGCAGGCGCGCGTGCTCGTAGACGAATCGCTGCACGTCCGCGCGCGCGAAGCCGTCCTCCGCGATCGTGCGCGCGTGCTCGGGCCCGAGCACCACGAGCAACTGGCTCTGGGCGAAATACCAGCCGACGTTGCTGCCGAGGGAGACGGCGGTGTCGCAGAGCGTGGTGAGGATCCCCGAGGCCGACGTGGAGACGTGATCGTTCACGTTGTGCGGCGGCTCGCCGCCGTACACGGTCACCGTGTCGCCGCTCGCCATCGGGCCCCACGGCGAGGCCGCCTCGTTCTCCGCGATGCAGAACGAGAACTTCGCGGGGCTGCCCTGCGTGGCCATGTCGTAGCGGCCGGGCCAGGCGCCGCCGACGTTCAGGAGAATGAGCCGGATCGCGCGGCCGATGGTCGCGTTGGCGCGGAAGCCGGGGCCGAAGCAGCCGCTGCCGCCGTGCAGCCCGAGCTCGCGACCGTACGGACCGTTGACGACGAGCAGCGGCGCCACCGGATGCGTCGTCGCCTGCACGCCGTAGAGATTGAACGCGCGGTCGAGCATCGCGTCCACCGCGGCCACGACGATCGGGAACGCGCGCGGCTCGCAGCCCGCCATCACCGCGTTGACGGCCAGCTTTTCGAGCGTCACCTGCCGCCACAGGGGCGGCATCATGCCGAGGCTCCTGGCTGGGTCGCGGCCGCCGAGCATGGCCCTCACGCGCTCCTCGGTGGGCGCGATGATCGGCAGGCCGTCGGTCCAGTTGCGCGCGACGAACGCCTCGAGAAGGGCCACGGGATCGTCGGCGACCGTGATCGGGTCCGTCGTGTCCGTCGTGGCAGCGGCCGCCACGGCCCGCTCGCTCCCGCGCCCACCGCCGGAGACGAGCGCGCTCAGCTGCTCGAAGGCCTGCTGCGCGCGTCGGGCGATCGCCTCGGGACGCTCACCGCCGAGCGGGTGCTCGACGACGAGCAGCGGCAGCGCGGAGACGCCCTGGGCACCCATCTCGCTGACCGCGAGCCCCTGGAAGGCCGTCGTCCCGATGAGCCCGGCCGGCGTGCCGCGCTTGGCCAGCGCGATCGTGTCGTGGAGACTCCACGACGTGCACGACCCTCAGTCGGCGGAGCCGGCGAAGACGACGTCGCACGCCTTCGCCAGCTCTTCGATCAGCTCGGGCGACGCCGGCGTGGAGGCGTTGGCCTTCTTGCGATGGATGACGGCGGCCACCCCGTAGCGCTCGCGCAGCAGCGCGCCGAGGTCGCCGACGAGGCGGTCGAAGTTCGACTTGGTGTTGTCGAGGAAGCCGACGGTGCGGCCGTTCCAGCTCTGCGGCAGTGACGGCACGGCCACCGTCTGCGCCTTCACGACGCCGACGGGGCTCAGGACGCGGATCTGGGCCATGATCTCTCCTCTATTTCTTCTTCAATCCGGTCGAGCGCGTGAGGAGGCGTCCGACCGTCTCGTGCAGGTCGTTCAGCATCGACCGTTTGACGCGCACCGTGATCGATTCCACGGGCTCCGTGCTGCCGAGCTTGTGGATGACGAGGGTGCCGGTGAACTCCTCCGCGCGCTCGTCGACCGCGGCGAGGCCGCGCATCTGCAGTAACTCCCACGTGTCCGCCATGGCGGCCATCTTACAATAGGCGATCGATGGTCATCGCCGTGGACGTCGGCACGTCGTCGGCCCGCGCGAGCGCCTACGCCGCCGACGGGCGGCCCCTGGCCGGCCTCTACCACCAGGCGCCCTACGAGCCGCGCGTCACCGCCGACGGCGGCGTCGAGCACGATCCCCGGGTGCTCCTCGACGCCGTCGCCACCTGCCTGGACGCCGTGTGCGCGCGCGCCGGGCGCGCCACCGTGCTCGGCGTCGGCGTCGCCACCTTCTGGCACGGCCTCTGCGGCTTCGACGCCGCGGGCCAGGCGGTGACGCCCGTGTACATGTGGGCCGACTCGCGCAGCGCCCGCGACGCCGGCCTGCTGCGCGCCGCGCTGGACGAGACGGCGCTGCACGCGCGCACGGGCTGTCATCTGCACTCCTCGTACTGGCCGGCGAAGCTGCGGTGGTTCGCGCGCGAGCGGCCCGCCGAGGCGCGGCGGGTCACGCGCTGGGGCTCGTTCGGCGAGCACCTGGAGCTGACGCTGTTCGGCGAGGCGGCGACGAGCGTGTCGATGGCCTCGGCCACCGGCCTCTTCGACCTCGCGGCCGGCAGCTGGGACGCCGAGGCGCTCGCGGCGGCCGGCGTCGAGGCGCGCCACCTCTTCCGGGTCGTCGAGCGCCCCGAGGGACGGCGCGGGCTGCGCCGCGAGTGGGCCGCGCGCTGGCCCGCCCTGCACGCCGTGCCCTGGTTTCCCGCTGTGGGCGACGGCGGGGCCGGCAACGTCGGCTCCGACTGCACCGAGCCGGACCGGATCGCCCTCAACGTCGGCACCTCGGCCGCGCTGCGCGTCGCCACCGACGGGAGCCGGCCGCTGCCGCGCGGCCTCTGGCGCTACGGCGTCGACCGCGGCCGCCTGCTGCTCGGCGGCGCCACCTCCGAGGGCGGCAACGTATACGCGTGGTGCCGCGAGACCCTCAGGCTGCCCGACGACGCGACGCTCGAGCAGCGGCTCCAGGCCATGCCGCCCGACGGCCACGGCCTCACCGTGCTGCCGTTCCTCGCCGGCGAGCGGGCGCCGGGCTGGCGCGGCGACCGTCGCGGCGCGGTGACCGGGCTGTCGCTCGACACGGGACCGATCGAGATCCTGCGCGCCGCGCTGGAGGCGGTCGCGCTGCGTCTGGCGCTCGTCTACCGCCTGCTGGCGCCGCACGCCGCGCGCGAGCACCTGATCGTCGCCTCCGGCGGTGCCGTGACGCGCTCGCGCGCGTGGACCCAGATGCTGGCCGACGCCCTCGGCCATCCGGTCACGTGGTCGCACGAGCCGGAGACCACCAGCCGCGGCGCCGCGCTGCTCGCGCTGCAGGCCCTCGGCGCCCTGCCCGACCTCGCCGCCGTGCGCGCGCCGCTCGGCGAGACCTTCGAACCCGATCCGGCGCGCCACGCGCGTTACCGCGACGCGCTCGAGCGGCAGCGCGCGCTCGACGAAAGGGTATGATCGTGCCCATGGACGCGACCTCCGAGATCCGCGTCGTCGCCGATCCGAGCGCGCTCGCGGAGATCGCGGCGCAGGAGGTGCTCGAGATCGCGCGCGCCGCCGTCGCCGCGCGCGGGCGCTTCACGGTGGCGCTGGCGGGCGGCTCCACGCCGCGCGCGACGTACCAGCGGCTCGCGCAGCCGCCGCTCGCCGCGCAGATGCCGTGGGACCGCACCGTCGTCTTCTTCGGGGACGAGCGGGGCGTGCCGCCGGATCACGCGGATTCCAACTACGGTATGGCGCACGCGGCGCTGCTCTCGCGGGTGCCGATCCCGCCCGACCGCGTCTTCCGCATTCCCGGCGAGAGCGCCGATCCGGACGCCATCGCGGCGGACTACGCACGGAAGCTGGCCGAGGTGCTGGGCGTGCGGCGCGGTGAGGTGCCGCGGCTCGACCTGATCCTGCTCGGCCTCGGCGTCGACGGCCATACCGCCTCGCTCTTTCCCGGGTCGCCGGTGCTCAAGGAGACGTTCCGCACCGTGGCCGCCGTCCACGCGGCGGCCGCGAGCATCCCGCAGCGCTTCACGCTGACGTACCCGATCCTCAACGCCGCCGCCTGCGTGATCTACCTCGTGGCGGGCGCGGAGAAGGCCAAGGTCGTGAAGGCCGCGCTCGGCGACCGCTCGAGCGGACTGCCGGCGGCGATGGTGCGCCCGGCCGACGGCCGCCTGCTCTGGATCATCGATCGCGCGGCGGCATCGCTGCTCCCATCTTCACGGAGGACTTCCTGATGGAGCTCGGGTTTGTCGGTCTCGGCCGCATGGGTGGCAACATGGTCACGCGGCTCGCGCGCGGCGGCCACCGCGTCGTCGCGTGGGATCGCTCCGCCGACGCCGCGAAGCACGCGCGCGACAACGGCGCCGACCTCGCCGCCTCTCTCGCCGAGCTGCCGAAGGCGCTCACGCCGCCCCGCGCGGTGTGGGTGATGGTGCCCGCCGGCGAGGCGACGGAGTCGACGATCCAGGCGCTCGCGGGCGTGCTCGAGCGCGGCGACACGATCGTGGACGGCGGCAACACGAAGTGGAAGGACGACATCCGTCGCGGCAAGGAGCTGGCCACGCGCGGCCTGCACTACGTCGACGCCGGCACCAGCGGGGGCGTCTGGGGCCTGCAGAACGGGTATTGCCTCATGGTCGGCGGCGACAAGGCGCCGGTCGACCGGCTGGCGCCGGTGTTCACGACGCTCGCGCCGCCCGACGGCTGGCTGCACGTGGGCGGCATCGGCGCCGGGCATTACGTGAAGATGATCCACAACGGGATCGAGTACGCGATGATGCAGGGCTACGCCGAAGGCTTCGAGCTCATGTCCGCGTCGGAGTACGGGCTGGACCTGCCGAAGATCGCCCAGCTCTGGAATCAGGGCTCGGTCGTCCGCTCGTGGCTGCTCGAGCTGACGGCGGCCGCTCTGGCCGCCGACCCCAAGCTCGAAGGCCTCAAGCCCTACGTCGAGGATTCGGGCGAGGGCCGCTGGACCGTGGAGGATGCCATCGAGAAGTCGGTGCCGGCGCCGACCATCACCGCGTCGCTCTTCGCGCGCTTCCGCTCGCGGCGCGACAACTCCTTCGCGGACCGGCTGCTCGCCGCGCTTCGCAACCAGTTCGGCGGCCATGCCATACGCCGATGAGCCGTTCTCGCTCGTCATCTTCGGCGCATCGGGCGACCTGACGCACCGCAAGCTCATACCCGCGCTGTGGAGCCTCTACGCGGCGCGGACGCTGCCCGAGCCGTTCGCCATCATCGGCACCGCGCGCAGCGAGATGTCCGACGAGGAGTACCGCGCGCGCGCGCGCGCGAGCGTGACGCGGTTCGCGCGGCTCAAGATCCCCTCGCAGCACGTGTGGGACCGGTTCGCGGGTAGCGTGTACTACGTCCCCGGCGATCCGACCGACCCCGCGCTGTACGGCCGCGTCAAGCAGCGGCTCGAGCAGATCGAGACCGCGCGCGGGGGTCCGCGCAACCGGCTCTTCTACTGCGCGACGCCGCCGAGCCTCTACCACGACATCGTCGCCAACCTCGGCGCCGCCGGCCTCGCCCGCGTGGAGGGCGGCTGG
>Ga0137403_10006469_pt1 | contig 13402 bp, 14 predicted proteins | sample CZOMad2_1_16fung_FD_122057 | JGI IMG/M metagenome (GOLD analysis project Ga0137403, IMG submission 122057) | Vadose zone soil fungal communities from Angelo Coast Range Reserve, California, USA - CZOMad2_1_16fungal (Hybrid Assembly) | ecosystem: Environmental > Terrestrial > Soil > Vadose zone... | reverse complement strand
CCCGGAACCACTGCGCGGGCGAAGCCCGCGCTCGGAGCGGACTCTACGGGCGCGGGGCCGTGCGGATGCCGGCCGGGCCCCGGTTGGTCTTGATGCGCTGACCGGAATCTTGCAGATTCGAGCCGTCCCACCGCAGCGCCTGGATCTCCCGGTCCGCGATGTTCTGCACCAGGATCGTCCGGCTGTCCGTCGAGAAGGCGATGCCCTGCGACCAGCGTCTGATCCAGCAGGAGCTTGCCGTTGGCGTTGTAGAAGGGCGATTCGCGCGGCTTGTTGCTACCGTTCATCACCACGACCGCGCACAGCTTGCCGATGATGGTCAGGGTGTCGGGCGCGGCATCGGGCACCACCTTGACCACTCCGTTGTCGAGGATGACCTTGTTGTCGTTCGACGAGACCGCCCACTGGGCCGGTGCGACGGAGCGCGAGACCGATCACGAGGAGCAGCGGGAGCGAGGTCCGGAGCGCACGGCGTCGTGGCCCGCGGGCCCGCTACTGTGTCGTCGGGCGCGCGCCCAACCCGATCACCCGGCCCACCTGCGGCGGCCGCGGCAGGCCATCGTGTGTGCGCTGGATCTGGCCCAGCCGCTCGAGAATCTCGGGAGCCATCGGCGCCCCGCGCCGCGTCTGCTGGCTCACGTGCAGCGACATCAGCTCGTTGGTGGCGGCGAGATACCCGGCGGCCCCGTGAAACATCTCGTGGACGTAGTGGATGCGCTTGGCGTCGTGGGCCAGGAGCCGCGTGGTGAACCGGAGCGGATCCCCTTCCCGCACCTCGCGGTGGTAGGTCACGTGGGCTTCCAGGCAGAACGTGGTCACCTCCCGCGCCCCGCGATGCGCGGCGTCCAGACCGATCAGCCGCATCCACTCATCCGTGGCGAGGTCGAAGACCACCAGGTAGTAGCCCATGTTCATGTGCCCGTTGTTGTCGATCCACTCCGGGCGGACGACACACGTGTAGTTCGATGCGATGACGTCGGCCGCTTCGGCGATGGCTCCCTCCCAGGGACGCGGTTGGAATCGGGCCTTCCTGCCGTCGCAGCATAGCTGCATCCCCGGCGGGGTCAAGCGGCCCCTACCCGAGGGCATTTCCCGATAAATTCCAGGCGTCTATGCTTGGGTTCTGGAGGTGACGCCGGGATGACCACCTACGAAGCCCACGAGCTGGCCTTGGTGTTCCCACGGATGTCCGAGCCCGAGTTCGCCGCCTTCAAGGAGGACATCCGCGAGCACGGGCAGCACGAGCCTATCCTCCTGTACGAGGGCAAGATCCTGGATGGACTCCACCGCTACCGGGCCTGCCAGGACCTCGGCCGGGAGCCGCGGGTGGTGCGGTTCGAGGGTAACCCGCGTGCGGCGGCTTCGCTGGTCCTGGGCCGGAACTTCCATCGGCGGCATCTCACGATCTCGCAGCGAGCGCTACTCGCCGCCGAGATGTGCAAGCTCCGTCCTCGGGGAAATGCGGGGACTTCCCCCTATTTGACCGCGGCCCAGGCGTCCACCCTGATGAGTGTCGGTGAAGACCTGGTGAAGGACGCCAAACACCTGTTGAGGCACGGCGACGAGGAGCTCATTCGCTCGGTCCGCGACGGGGTCCGGTCGGTCTCCGCGGCGATCCAGGAGAAGAAGGAGAAAGCCCGGTTCAGCTTCATCGAGCAGTTCGCGCAACGGCTCGACCGCGCGATCCAGGGCCATAGTGACCGGGACGCCCAGGTGGTCTACGGCGCCAAACCGCTCCTGCAGTACATCACGATACGCATCCAGGATTATCTCGACCCGCGGACGGCGGAGCCGCTGAGCGGCGAGGACGGTACCGTCTTGTGGGACCCGTCCGAGCTCAAGGTCCCGGACTGGCTCTATACCGACCGGGGCGAGGGAATCGCGACGGAGCGGCACGGCCGGCTGGCCGCGGTCCTGCCGAAGGCGAAGGAAGCCGCGATGGGGTTCCCCGGGGAGCGCTGCCCGGCCTGTGGACTGCCGCTGCTGTCCAATATCCGCGCGGCCGCGCCCTCGTACTGCGCGGTCTGCAAGGGCAACGTCCTCTGGGAGTGGTCCTGGATGCGCGAGCAGGTGGAGGTGGCCTTCAGCAGCGCCCTCCGCGCGATCCCACCAGCCGCCTAGCTCGAGGGCGGGGGCGGCGCTTGCCACCCCCGCCCTCCACCCGAGCGCCGACGTCTAGAGCAGCGCCTGAAAGAACCCGAGCGTCCGCTCGCGGGCCAGCTCGGCGCTGGGCTTGTGGAAGCTGGCGCGCTCGTCGCAGCTGAAGCCGTGGCCGGCCGGGTAGGTGTGCAGCGGCACCTCCGGATGCGCGGCGCGGATGCGGGCCCAGTGTTCGGGTGGAATCCCCTGGTCGGTCTCGCCGAAGTGCAGGAGCACCGGGCAGCGCGGCGTCTCGCTCGCGGTCTCCGCGATGCCGCCGCCGTAGTAGCCCACCGCGGCCTTGACCCCGTCGATGCGCGTGCACGCCAGCCACGCGAGCGTACCGCCCAGGCAGTAGCCCACCACGCCCACGCTCTGCCCTTCGGTCTTGAGCGCCGCCACCGCGGCCCGCACGTCGCGCACCATATCGGCGATGTCTACCTTGCCGCGGATCGAGCGGCCCTGCTCGATGTCGTCGGCGGTGTAACCGAGGTTGATGCCGGGCTCCACCCGGTCGAAGATCGCGGGCGCCAGCGCCACGTAACCGTCGGCCGCGAAGCGGTCGCACATGCTCTGGATGTGGTGGTTGACCCCGAAGATCTCCTGCACGACCACGAGGCCGCCCCTGGGCGTCCCGCTCGGGGCCGCGCGGTAGGCCGACAGCCGGTGTCCGTCTTCAGCGGTGAGGTTGATCATGGAACCCATCGTCACGCTCCTTGTCGGGGTTGTACGGCGATCACAGCAGGGGCCGCGCCAGGACGACCAGGCGCGGCAGGTCGGGCTCGGGGCCTTTCAGCAGCACCGTCGCGGCGGCGGTGACGTGCGCGCCCGCGCGCTCCAGCAGCCGGCAGGCCGCGCGGGCGGTGCCACCGGTGGCGATCACGTCGTCCACCAGCAGCACGCGCCGGCCCTCCAGCAGCGGCCAGTCCAGCGGATCCAGCACCAGCGCCTGCACGCCCGCGGTGGTGATGCGGCTGGCTTCCTCCACCAGCGGCTCGCGCGGGTGGCGCGGCATGTAGTTCTTGACGCCCTTTCTCAGCACCACGTAGCGGTCCTGCCCGAAGCACTCCACCACCACCTGCGCCATGCCGACCGCCTTCGATTCCGAGCAGACCACCACGTCGAAGACCTCGCCGAGCGCCACGCCGTCGTCCATGAGCCCGCGATAGAGCAGGTCGCCGCACGCCTGATTGAGCCGCGCCTGCCCGAGCAGGTTGAAGGACGCGATGTAGCGCCGCGACCCGTGCAGCCGGGTGATGGGCCGGTCGGTGGCGAGGACGCCGCTGCCGATGCGCACCTCGTACCAGCCGATCACGTCGCCGGGCTCGCTCTGCCCCGCGGACGACGGCGCGCCGTCGGCACGCTCCCAGCCTTCGGCCTCCGCGAGCGCGGTCGCCAGCGCCCGGGCCGCGGGCAGATCGCCCCCGTCGAGGGTACTGAGGCACTCGACCTGCGCCTGCCGCAACCGCACGCGCGCCTCGTCGTCCACCGCCGCGCGCGGCAGGACGGCGGCGCGGCGCTTGGCGCCGGCGGAGGCGAGCGCCGCGATCGCGGTCGCGGCGTCCTCATAGGCTCCGATGATGACCGCGGTCACCGGCCGCTCAGAGCTCGTCGACCGCGCGGAGCACGTCGGCGGCGTGGCCATCCACCTTCACGTTGTCCCAGCGCCGGACCACCTTGCCGTCGGCCCCGATGAGATAGGTCATCCGGGCCACCCCCATGTACGTGCGACCGTAGAGGCTCTTCTTCTGCCACGCCCCGAAGCGGTCGGCCACCTCGTGCTCGGGATCGGCCAGCAGCGGGAAGTTGAGCTTGTGCTTGCGGGCGAACTTGGCCTTGCTCGCGGTGTCCAGCACGCTCACCCCGAGGACGGCCGCCTTGCCCTTCTTGAAATCGGGCAGCGCATCGCGGAAGGCGCAGGCCTCCTTGGTGCAGCCGGGCGTGTCGTCCTTCGGGTAGAAGTAGACGATGAGCGGGCGGCCCGCGTAGTCCTTCGGCCGGTGGGTCCGGCCTTCCTGATCGGGCAGCGAGAACGCGGGCGCCTTGCGTCCCGGCTCGACGAGCGGCATCGAAGAACCTCCTGGTCGGTGGCGGTGGACGGAGCCGGCGCCCGATCGCGCGCCGGGCGCTCATCCTACTACCGGGCCGGCAACCGCGCTACCGGCCCGAGAGCCGGCGCCCGATGCGCTTCTCCACCACGTGGGTGACCGCCGAGAAGTCCTCGCGGCCCCAGCCGCTGTCCACCGCCTCGTCGTAGGTGCGCTTGGTCTCCTCCAGAATCGGGGCGGGCACGTGCACGGACTTGGCCAGGGCCAGGGCCAGCATCGCGTCCTTCCGCATCAGCTCGAGCATGAAGGTCGGGGAGAACTCGCCATCGAGGATGCGCTTGGCGCGCCGGTCGAAGTAGGTGCCGTAGGCCATGCCACCGCCGTTGCGCACCACGTCGTAGAACGTGCCCGGATCCACCCCGGACTGTACGCAGACCGCGAGCGCCTCCGCCACCGCCACCGACGTGACCGCGGCGAGGCCGTTGTGGATCAGCTTCACCCGATTGGCCATGCTCGCGCCCCCCACGTACATGTGCATCTTGCCCATGATCTCCAGATAGGGCGCGATCGTCGGCAGCCGCGCCTTCTCGCCGCCCACGATGAAGAAGATCTGCCCCTCCACCGCCTGCGGCTGCGAACCCAGCATGGGCGTGTCCATGTGATCCGCCCCGCGGCCCTTGAGCGCGGCGTGCACCGCGGTCGTCACCTCGGGGCTCACCGTCGAGCAGTCGCACGTGATCAGCCCCGCGCGCGCGGCATCGCGGATTCCGCCTGGACCCAGGTAGACCTCGCGCACGATCGTGTCGTTGGGTAGGCAGGTGAAGACGACCGCCGCCTGCCCCGCCACCTCCGCGACCGAACCGGCCGCGACGGCGCCCGGGAGCTTCGCGGCCACGGCCAGTGCGCCGGGGCTCGCGTCGTGCACCACCAGCGGCACGCCCCCCTTGGCCAGGTTGGTGGCCATCGGCATGCCCATCGTGCCCAGCCCGATGAATCCGACGCGGTCAGCCATGATCGCTCCTCGAAAGGGTGGTTGGTCTAGGGTGAGGTGAGGGCGCCGCCGCTTCGCACCGGGTGCCGGACACCGCCCAGGAGCAGCGCCGAGCCTTCGCCCGCGTCGGACAGAAACGGAGCGAGCTGCTGGACCGCGACGCGACCGAAGCGCGCGCGGAAGGCGCCGCCGCGCACCCGGCAGAAGAGCAGGTCGCGCGCGGTCTCGAGCGTGCGCGGATCGAGCGGCTCGCGGTAGTCGCCGGGAAAGCACAGCTCGACATCCTGCAGGAGACCGCCCTCGATGCCCAAGCGCAGCCGCTGGATGACGAACGGCGTGTCCGACGCCTCGAACCAGTTCCGCTCGCCCTGGCAGAGCACCAGGCAGCGCCCGTCGTCGGTCCTGGTCATCGCCCGCAGGAAAAAGCGGAGCACCGCCGGGTCCACGATCTCGGTGCCGTCGTGGAAGATCCGGCCGTCGCGGTCCACCTGGTAGCGGTATTCGCGGATGGGCTCCGCCATCAGGCGCCCGCCACCGGGACCGACGGCTGGCGATCGACGCGACGGGCGAGCAGCGCCCGGGCGTCCCCGCCGCGCCCGGCGCGCAGATAGGCGGCGAGCAGGGTGTGCTCGAAGAGATCGCGCTGCGCCCAGCTGCCCCCAACGCGCACGAACTGCTCGACGATCGGGGCGAGCGCGCGGATCACGTCCTCGTACCGGCCTTCCGCGAACGCGTGCATCGCCTCGGCCACGGTGGGCACGACGTCCCCCGCCGGCACCCGGCCCTGTGCCAGACCCTCGCGAAGCAGCTCCACCCAGTGCGCCAGTCCCTCGCCATCGCCGGCGGCGGCGAGCGCCACCGCGCAGTGCACATCCGCGAAGGAGATCCCGATCGCGGGGAACGACGCGCGCGCATGCTGCGCGACCGCGCTCCACACCTCCGGCCCGCTCGGCGCGCCCGCCAGCTCGCGACGCCACAGCAGCGACGCGGAGTCCACCAGGGTCGAGAAGGGCGCGCACCGGGACGCACCCGGCCGGATATCGGCCTCGTAGAGCGCGAACGCGGCGTCGGGACGGCCTCGCCCGAGCTCGAACAGCGCCCGGTGCCATGAGAGATGGCAGTGGAGCGGGCCCGCCTTCGGATACTCGGGCAGCCAGCCTTCGACGAACCGGGCCCCCTCCTGATCGTCGCCCTTCTCGTAGCACACATGGGCCCAGGCGTGCGCCGCGTGGGCATTGCGGGGGGCGAGCGCGAGCGCCCGCTCGATGAGCGGCGCGCCCGCCTTCCAGCCGAGGGCCTCCGTCCGCGCGAAGCCGTGGGCGCCGAGAAACCACCAGTCGTCGCCGTAGGCGGGCGCGACCGACTCCAGCAGCGCCAGCATCTGCTCGTTGCGATCCTGCCGTCCGCTGAAGCCGATGAGCCCGTACACGCCGTTGGCGGCGGCGAGCGCCATGGCGTCCCGCGGGAACTCGGCGACGTGCTCACGGATGAGCGCCAGCGCACGCGCCCCCTGGCCGGCGACCGCGAGCCCCAGCGCCTCGACGTGCTGCCGCTCCCGCCGGTCGAGGGAGGCGCTGAGCTCGCGCGCCCGCGCGGCGGCCGCCTGCGCGCGGGCGCCGTGACCCACGAGCTGGAGGCTCCGGGCTCGCCCGATGTGGGCCAGCGCCAAGTCCGGATCGGCGGCGACGGCGCGGTCGAAGGATTCGTCGGCGGCGGCGTGAGACGCGAGGAACCGGTCCACGCCTTCCTCGTACGCCCGACCCGCGGCCGCGGACGATGTCGAGAGCGAGAGACCGTAACGGTCCCGGATCATCCGCCCGGCTAGAAGCGCGACGAGGTGAGCCGCACGTCCGCCCGCGCCCAGGCGCGACTGAACCGCGCGTCCACCGCGCCGGCGTCGGCCGTCTTGGCCTGGGCGCGCAGGCTCTGGGCGAGCCCGAAGAGCGACCAGCCGTTCTCGGGATTCCGGCGGAGGTCCTCGCGGTAGACCGCCTCCGCCTCGGCCGCGCGGCCGGCCTGCAGCAGCGCGGCGCCGAGGGACTGGCGCACCGGGTAGTGCCACGGCGGCGGCTCGGTGAACCAGTGCTCGTCCTGCAGGCGTACCGCGAGGGCCAGGTGCTTCACCGCCGCCTCGACATCTCCGCCGCGAGCCGCCATCTCGCCGGCGAGCGTCTCCGAAGCCAGGCGCACCATGTCGGCCATCTTGAAGAAGCCCGCGACCGTCCGGTCGGCCGGCACGCTCGCGAGCACGACCTGGAGCTCGGCCAGCTCCCGCGCGGCCTCGGCGCGCCGACTCGTGGCGCTGAACGCCAGGCCGCGAGCGTAGCGCCAGGCCGCGGTCACGTAGAGCATCTTCGCGGGGGGCGCGGGCTGGGCCAGCACCTCGTCCCAGCGGCCGAAGCGGGCCAGCGCGAGCAGCGGCGCGGCCGGCGCCGTCTCCATGTCCGGCATCTCGAGCACCGCGGCGGCCGGCACCTCGGACGCGAACTCCCGCGCGGCCCGCACGCACTCGGCGCTCCGGCCTTCCATGGAGGCGGCGTGCCAGACGAAGTCGAGATTGTGCGGGTAGTACATCCCGCGATAGATCGGACTGGGCTGGCTCTTCGCGAAGTAGGCGCGATCGGCCGCCACCGCGGCCACGTTGACGGAGCCCGCGTCGGCGTAGCGCCCGATCCGGTAGTAGATGTGCGACGGCATGTGGACCATGTGCCCGGCGCCGGGCATCAGCGCGAGGAGCCGATCGGCGGCGGCCTCGGCGCGGCGCGGATCGGGGCTCGCCTCCACCGCGTGGATGTAGAGGTGATTGGCGCCCGGATGCCGCGGATCGGCGGCGAGCACGCGCTCGAGCGTGGCGACGATCTCCTCGGTCCCGGGCTGCGGCGTGCCCTCGGGCGTCCACAGGCTCCACGGGCGGAGGTTCATGAGCGCATCGGCGAACAGGGTGGCCGCGTCGAGATCCGCCGGGAAGCGCCGGGTGACGTCACGCATGGCGTCCGCGTAGGCGCGATCGAGCGCGGCGCGATCGGCGGTTGGCGCGGCGGCGTGTCGCGCGGCGAGCGCCGCGATCAGCGCCCGCTCGGGCTCGGTGCCGCGGGTGGCCGCGAGCGTCCGGGCCCGGCTCACCGCCGCCCACGCGCCGCGCTCGCGCTCGGCGTCGGTCGGGCTGTTGTAGTTCGAGCCGTACGTCAGCGCGCTGCCCCACACGCACATCGCGCACGTGGGATCGAGCCGCGCCGCCTCACGGAAGGCGGCCTGCGCCTCGTGGTGGTTGAACCCGTAGACGAGCCGCAGGCCCTGGTCGAAGTACGCCTGCGCCTGGCGCGACGTCGTGGTGATCGTCCGGTGGTAGTCGCCCAGGTTGTCGAAGAGCACGGGGGCGCCCCCGGCGGGCGCCGCGGCGGGCCCGCCGTGATGGGCGTGCGAGCCGGGCTGTACCGAGCAGCCCGCGGCCAGGAACAGGCCGAGCGCCAGCCGGATGGGCAACCGGGCGATCATGACCGGCCTCCTCGGAGCGTAGACATCGCCCCGAGCCTATCCCCAGCCGAGGCCGGCGGCAACCGGGCAGCGGCCGGGAGGCGGTCGGCTAGGCGGGAATCGCGACGCGCTTCAGGATCGCGAGCTGATCCAGGATCGTCCCGGCGCCGCGGGCGACACAGGTGAGCGGATCCTCGGTCACGCGGATGCTGAGCCCGGTCTCCTGGTGCAGGAGGGCGTCCAGTCCCCGCAGGAGCGCGCCGCCACCCGTGAGCACGATCCCGTTGTCGCTGATGTCGGCGGCCAGCTCGGGGGGGGTGTGCTCGAGGCAGGCGCGCACCGCGGTGATGATGTCGGCCACCGGCTCGCGCAGCGCCTCGCGGACTTCCAGTGCGGTGATGACCACGGTCTTCGGCAGGCCATCGAGCAGATCGCGGCCCTGCACTTCGATCGGCTCCTGGTCGTCACCCTTGGGATAGGCCGAGCCCAGGCGGATCTTGGCGTCCTCGGCGCGGCGCTCCCCGACGAGCAGGTCGTAGGCGCGGCGGAGGTAGTGGATGATCGCCTGGTTCATCTCGTCGCCCGCGATGCGCAGCGACTCCGAGTAGACGATCCCGCACAGCGACATGACCGCGACCTCGGTGGTGCCGCCGCCCACGTCCACGATCATGCTCGCGCCCGGCTGCTCCACCGGCAGGCCCGCGCCGAGGGCCGCCGCCATGGACGCCTGCACGAGGTAGACCTCGCGCGCCCCGGCCTGCTGGGCCGCGTCGCGGACGGCCCGCCGCTCGACCTGGGTGATGCCCGCGGGGGTGATGATCACGAGGCGCGGCTGCACGAAGCTCCAGCGCCGGCGGGTCTTGTTGATGAAGTAGCGGAACATCTTCTGGGTGCGATCGAAGTCGGCGATGACGCCGTGACGGAGAGGACGGACGACCTGCACCGACCCCGGGGCCCGCCCGAGCATGGCCTTGGCGTCGTTGCCCACGGCCTGAACGGCCCCGTTCATGTCCACCGCCACCACGGACGGCTCGTCGAGAACCACGCCCTGGCCCCGGACGTACAGCCGGGTATTGGACGTGCCCAGGTCAACCGCCAGATCGCTCGAGAACACCCGTCCCAGCCCGCCAAGGTTCATTCGATCGTGGCCCTCCCGCCAGATCTCCCCAAGACTTCAAAAACCGGACCACGATCGGCGCCAGATAAATCAAGATGTTACAAGCCTCTCTCGGCACCCGGGTGACGGTGACTGTCATCGGATTGCGCCTCAACGCGGCACTGGCGGCGCGCCCTGCATCACGAGCAGCGGGAAGGGCTTGCCGGAGTCGCCGACCTGGACGACCCGTGCCGCCGGGACCTCGATGCCCTCGGCGGCGAAGGACAGGAGGAGACGCCGCCGGTACTCACGCCCCACGGTCCATTGCTGGATGGGTCGTGTCTTGAGGCGAGCCTTGATCACGACGCTCGAGTCCTTGAACGCGTCCACCCCGAAGATCTCGATCGGCTCGATGATCAACGGCCCGTGCGCGGGGTCCTGCCGCAGCTCCTCGAACACGCGCCGCATGAGTGCGATGACCCGATCGGGATCTTCCCGGTAGCCGACCTCCACGTCCACCACGTAGCCGGACCAGTCCTTGGTCATGTTGGCGAGCGTGGTCACGCTGCCGTTCGGGAAGATGTGCACGGCGCCGGCGAGGTCGCGCAGCACGATGGTGCGGAAGGTCACGGTCTCCACGAGGCCGCCCGTGCCGTTGACCACCGCCACGTCGCCCACGCGAACCTGGTCCTCGAGCACGAGGAAGAAGCCGGCGATGACGTCGCGCACCAGGTGCTGCGCGCCGAAGCCCATCGCCAGACCGACGATGCCCGCGCCGGCCAGGATCGGTCGAACGTCGTAGCCGAGCTGGGAGAGGCAGATGACGACCACCATCGACCACAGCCCGACCAGGGCCAGGGTCCTCAGCACGCTCGTGAGCGTGGCCACGCGCGAGCGGGTGACGCCGGGCAGCGCGCCGGTCCGCTCGCCCGCCACGACGAGCACGTGCTCGAGATGCTGGATCAGCGCGCGCAGGACACGGGCGCCGAAGTAGCCCGCGACCAGCACGAGCACCAGGCGGCCGGCGGTCTGCGCGGTGGATCCGGCCAGGCCGATCAGCAGGGTTTGGAGATCGGTCGTGAGAAAGTCCATCGGCTTCCCTCCTTGGTACCGGGTGGAATCAGGGAATCAGAACCGCTGCGTGAGCCGGATAGCCAGGCGGGCGCCCGCCTCCTCCAGGCCCGCGAGCCCGCGCTCGCTCGCGAGCTCGACGGCAAGCGGACCCTCCGCGGCGGTCGGATCGACCTCCACGAGAATGCGCATCGGGGAGCCGGGCCAGCGGAAGGTGAGCCCGCCCCCCGGCCCTTCCTCGATTTCGGCCTGCAGAATGTCGCGCCACAGCGTGAGGGCGCGCTCCCGGGAGTGGGCGCGCATGCGCAGCCCCAGGATCCGCACGGACGGAGGCGCACCGGGCAGCCCCGGCGGGATGTCACCCGGAGCACCCGACGAAGCCAGCGCCTCCGCCAGCTGCACGACGATGCCGAGGGCCTGCTTGGGGTGAAAGAAGGCTTCCTTCCACGAGGCATCCGACTCGTCGCGGCCGACGATCCCGTAGCCGTGGCGCTCGGCCCGCCGGCAGACCGCGTCCAGGTCGGGCACCTTGAAGGTGACGTGATGGACACCCGGGCCGTGCGTGGCGAGGAACCGGTGGAGAAAGCCGTCCACGCCCATGGGTTCCAGGATCTCGATGCGACCCCCGCCCGCATAGGTCCAGCTTGCCCACCGGAAGGCGCCGGAGGGCTGGACCCGTTCCGACACCCCTCCCAGCACCGCGACCAGCACGGGAGGAGCGTCGGCGATACGCGGCAGGGCGATCGCGATATGATCGAGCAGGATCGAGGGCATCGGCAACCTTTCCATCTTACTCTCGGAAGGCGATCCGGCCCGCGCATCGCCCGACCGGATCGAGCCATCTAAACAGCGGGAGGACAGAGCGATGACCAATGAAACCGAGTGGCTGCAACACCTCGATGAGCGCAACTACGACGAGGCGCTGGTGGCCGCCGAAGGCGTGATGATGGTGGACTTCTGGGCGGAATGGTGTGGGCCCTGCCGGGCCATCGGGCCGATCCTGGAAGACCTGGCCAAGAACTCCGGCGGAGGCGTGACCCTGGCCAAGGTGAACGTGGACGAGAACCCGGGCCTCGCGGCCCGCTATGGCATCCGGTCGATCCCGACCATCCTGTTCGTCAAGGACGGCAAGGTCCAGGACCAGGTGGTGGGGGCGGTGCCGAAGGCGCAGATCCAAGCCAAGCTGACCAGTCTCGCCTGATCCCGGCGCGGCATGGCCCGCCTCATCACGGTCGGGGCCGCGCAGCTCGGGCCCATCGCGCGGCAAGACAGCCGGGGCCTGGTCGTCAAGCGGCTCCTGGACCTGCTCGGGCAGGCCCAGGGGCGCGGCTGCGACCTTGTCGTGTTTCCCGAGCTCGCGCTGACCACCTTCTTCCCGCGCTGGTGGATGGCGGACCAGGCCGAGATCGACGTCTTCTTCGAGCGGGAGATGCCCGGTCCCGAGACGCGGCCCCTCTTCGACGAGGCGGCGCGGCTCGGGATCGCGTTCTGCCTGGGCTACGCCGAGCTGATCCGGGAAGGCGGCGCCCTCCGGCGCTACAACACCTCGATCCTCGTGGACCGCGCCGGACGCCTCGTGGGCAAGTATCGCAAGGTCCACCTCCCCGGCCACGCCGAGCACGAGCCGTGGCGTCCGTTCCAGCACCTGGAGAAGCGGTATTTCGACGTGGGCGATCTCGGCTTTCCAGTCTGGCGCACGCTGGGCGGCGTCCTCGGCATGTGTATCTGCAACGACCGGCGCTGGCCGGAGACGTATCGAGTCATGGGGCTACAGGGGGTCGAGATGATCCTGCTCGGCTATAACACGCCGGCGCACAACCCACCCGCGCCGGAGCAGGACCCGCTGGGCCCCTTCCACAATCACCTCGTGATGCAGGCCGGGGCCTACCAGAACGCCACCTGGGTGGTCGGCGTGGCCAAGTGCGGCCGGGAAGAAGGCTGCGACCTGATCGGCCAGAGCGCCATCATCGCGCCATCCGGCGAGATCGTGGCCCAGGCCGCCACCCTCGGCGACGAGCTCATCACCGCGCGTTGCGATCTCGATCTCACGCGCCCCTACAAGGATACGATCTTCAATTTCGCCCGCCACCGGCGGCCGGAGCACTACCGGTTGATCGTCGACCGCGTGGGGGCCGAGCCGCCCGAGGAGCGCCCGTGACCGGCGACGACGTCTACTTCGAAGACTTCACGCCGGGGCGCGAGTTCCGCACCGAGGGCGTCACGGTCACCGAGGGCCAGATCATCGACTTCGCGCTCGCCTTCGACCCGCAGCCCTTCCACCTGAACGTCGAGGCCGCCAAGCAGTCGATCTACGAAGGGCTCATCGCGAGCGGCTTCCAGACGATGGCGCTGACCTTCCGGCTCTTCGTCCAGACCCGCGCGCTGGCCGCGTGCAGCCTGGGCTCGCCGGGGGTGGACGAGGTGCGCTTCCTGCGCCCGGTGCGTCCCGGCGATACGCTGCGGGCGTCGGTGCAGGTGCTGGAGCAGCGGCCGTCGACGTCGAAGCCCGACCGCGGCGTCGTGCGGCTGCACTGGACCACGATCAACCAGCGGGGCGAGCCGGTGCTCACCCTCACCAGCATG
>Ga0137403_10006468_pt1 | contig 13403 bp, 9 predicted proteins | sample CZOMad2_1_16fung_FD_122057 | JGI IMG/M metagenome (GOLD analysis project Ga0137403, IMG submission 122057) | Vadose zone soil fungal communities from Angelo Coast Range Reserve, California, USA - CZOMad2_1_16fungal (Hybrid Assembly) | ecosystem: Environmental > Terrestrial > Soil > Vadose zone... | reverse complement strand
CTCAGCCGCATGACCTGCGTGTTGACCGAACGGTTGTAGACGTCGTCGCCGTGCAGGCGGGACATGTCGAGGAGCTGGTCGCGCGAAAGGATGCGATGAGGCGAACCCAGGAGAACGACGAGGAGGCTGAACTCGCCGTTGCTGAGCCGCACCGCCCGCCCGTCGCGAGCCGTCAGGCGGCGCGTGTTGAGGTTCAGCTCCCAACCGTCGAAGCGGTAGGCGCGGATGCCCTCCGGCCGGCCCTGGTGAACCTCGGCGCGGCGGCGGCGCAGCACGGTGCGTATGCGTGCGAGCAGCTCGCGCGGGCTGAACGGCTTGGTCAGGTAATCGTCGGCGCCCAGTTCCAGCCCCATCACGCGGTCGGCCTCTTCGCTGCGGCCGGTGAGCATGATGATCGGGATCGTGGACTCTTCGCGCAACCGGCGCGCGAGTGCCATCCCGTCTTCCGCCTGAAGCTTGAGGTCCAGCACGACGAGGTCGACCACTTCGGCCGCCAGCACCGCCTGCATCGCGCGCCCGTCGGCCACGGCCGTGACGCGGAACTCGTACTGGCCAAGATAGTCGGCGACGGCCTCGCGGAGAATCGGATCGTCGTCGATGGCGAGGACGTGAGCCAGCGCGGTGCCGGTCCGGGGCGCGTGAGCTTGCCTATTCATGTCTGCTTCAAGGGCCATGGGCGCGAGTGTAGCCAAGGCAATTTGTGCTCGTCACAAATGTGACCTTGTGCACGGCGCCCCTCTAACATACTCGAAATGACCGACATCCTCATCATTGATGACGACCCGATCATGCGCGAAGCCCTGGCCGAGATCCTGGAGATGGAGGGCTACAGCGTACGCAAGGCCGCGAACGGGAGTGCCGGACTCGCGGCAGTGAGGTCGGCCGCGCCGGCATTGGTGATTACCGACATCCATATGCCCGAAACGAACGGCGCGATGGTCATCGCAACGTTGAAGCAGCAATATCCCGGGGTTCCGGTCATCGCGATCTCGGGTCTCTTCGGCTGCCGGCACGGGCTGGACGCGGATGCCGCGATCGCGCTCGGAGCGGCGCGAGCGCTGGCCAAACCTTTCAAGTGCGGCGACCTGCTTCGGGCGGTGACCGACCTTCTCGGATCGCGCGCCCGGTAGCCGGCGATGTCTGCGTGTCGTGCCGAAGCGGGTAGAGTGACGGAGATGACAAGGTCCCGGACCTCGAGATTCTGGCGTCCAGCCGTGCAATATCTGCTCGGCGGTGTGGGTCTGGCCGGAAACGCGCGCAAGCAGGCGAAAGCGCTGCGGCGCAGCGAAGCCTGCCTCGCGGAAGCCCAGCGCCTCAGTCGCACGGGGGGCTTCTCCTGGAGCGTTCCGAGCGGCGAGATCCTCTGGTCGGAGGAAACCTTTCGAATCTTCGAATACGACCCAACGACGAAACCGACCGTGGAACGCGTTCTCCGGCGCGTTCATCCGGAGGACGCGGCCCGCGTGAAAGGGATCTTGGAGCGCGCATCGCGGGATGGGGGGGATTTCGATTTCGAGCATCGATTGCTGATGCCCGATGGCTCCGTCAAGCATTTGCACGTCGCGGCCCACGGCATGAGCGATGAATCGGGCAACCTCGAGTTCGTTGGTGCGGCGATGGACGTCACCGCGGCAAAGGAGACCGAACAGAGGCTGAAGTGCAGCGAGGCGTACTTGCATGAGGCGCAGAGGCTCGCTCATATGGGCAGCTCGGTGAGAAACGTATCCTCGGGAGATTTCATTCCCTCGCCGGAGTTCCAGCGGATCTTCGGCTTCGATCCCGACAAGGAGAAACCGACATTCGAGATGTTTCGTGACCGCATCCATCCTGATGACATTCCCGGCGTTGTCGGAATCGTCAACAAGGCCAGGAGCGAAAAACGCGATTACGAGGCGGACTTTCGAATTGTTCTTCCCGACGGATCGATAAGGCACTGCCACAGCGTTGCCTATCCCGTCTTCGACGGCTCCGGTGAGGTCGCCGAGTATTTCACTACGATCCTGGACGTGACCGAACGCAAGCAGGCCGCGGAAGTGCTGCAAAGGAGTCAGAACACCTTTCGGGCGATGGTCGAGAAGAGCGCCGAGGGCATTCTGTTGATGCGCCCCGACAAGAGCTTCATCTACGCCAGCCCGTCGGTGGAGCGGGTGCTCGGTTATACGCCGCAGGAGCTCGCCGAGCGCTCGCTGGCGGACCTCGCCCATCCGGACCATGCGCTGCATTCGATCGATAGCTGGACGCAGTTGCTGCAGGAGCCGGACCACGTGTCGACCTCCGAGATGATGGCACGGCACAAGGACGGGTCGTGGCGCTGGATCGAGTCGACGACGAGGAACCTGCTGCATGAACCGGGTGTGCAGGCTGTGGTCGTGAATTTTCGCGATATCACCGAGCGCAAGCTCGCGCAGGCCGAGCGCGAGCGGCTCGGGCTGCGGCTGCGCCAGGCCGAGAAGATGGAGGCGGTCGGACGGCTCGCCGGCGGCATCGCGCACGATTTCAACAATGTCCTGGGGGGCATCTTCGCCTACGGCGAAATGCTCTTCGAGAAGGCACCGGAGAAATCGCCGCTCAAGCGCTATGCGCAGAACATTCTTGCCGCCGCGACCCGTGGGCGCGAGCTGGTCGAGCAGATCCTCGCCTACAGCCGCAGCCAGCGCGGCAAGCGCGCCCCGGTTGACGTCGGCAATGTCGTGGCCGAGACGCTCGAGCTGGTCCGCGGCTCGCTCCCCGCGGGCATCCGTCTCGAGGCGAGCGCCCCCGAGCTGGCACTCGTCGTGATCGGCGATGCCACCCAACTGCACCAGGTGGTGATGAACCTGTGCAGCAACGCGATCCAGGCCATGAGCGCAGGCGGCGCGATGCGCGTTGCGCTCGAGGCCGAGGATGTCACCGCCGAGCGAGGGCTCTCGCACGGGACGTTGCGGGCCGGCCGTTACGTGCGCCTGAGCGTCGAGGACAGCGGATCTGGCATGGACGAGGCGACACTCTCTCGCATTTTCGAGCCGTTCTTCACGACCAAGGAAATCGGCCAGGGAACTGGCCTAGGCCTGTCTCTGGTCTACGCGATCGTCACCGATTCGGGGGGTGCGATCGACGTGAAGACCGCCCCCGATCAGGGCAGCACGTTTACAATCTACCTGACGCTGACGGATGTCGCGCTAGTCTCTTCGGATGAGACGGCGGCTCCGCCACCGCGCGGCAACGGCGAGCGTGTGCTGCTGGTCGACGACGAGACGCCGTTGCTCGCGGCGACCGCCGAGGTATTATCGCGGCTCGGCTACCAACCGGTGTCATTCTCCGATAGCCGCGCCGCACTCGCCGCGTTCGAGGCGGCGCCCGGGCGGTTTGACGTCGTCGTCACCGATGAAGTCATGCCCGGGCTCACCGGGGCGGGACTCGCGAATGTATTGCGCCGCCATCGTCCCGACTTGCCGATCGTGCTGGTAAGTGGCTATAGCGGCCCGATTCTCACACAGGACGCGCTCGCCGCTGGTGTAAGTGAACTGCTCACCAAACCGCTCCAGTCGCGCGAGATCGCGACCACGCTCGCTCGCGTCCTGCACCGCACGGCCTAGAGCCGCCAAGCACAGCGATACTCTGCAGGGTAGGGTCCCGTGGCGAGGCGCCGCGGCGACATCTGTGACATTCGCGCGGCGTTCTGCAGCCGGTCAGCAACCACATGCGCTCAGTCTTTCACACATCCGAAAAACGGCGGACCTCGCTGGATTGATTGTGAGGGGCCGCCAGTTCCCGCAGAACCGTGTGCTGGTGAAGTGGTTAGTTGGAAATGGTAAACGTAGATATCACCCAATCCCGTTATCAATGCCACGGAAGAAATGCGCCATGTTTTGGATAACCAAGCATCTGCGAGAACGCAAAGTCGTAATGGCGATTGCCAGTTGCAGTCGTGTGCCTGAGCAAGGCGAAGTCTTTTGCAGCTACTGAACCGTCGGTGAATCCGGTTTTGTCTTTGTCATTAATTCTTCTCAAAGGGGTTTGTATGATGCGCGTCCGTGGCACTCTCATCGGGACGATTTGCGCCGCCGCTCTGGCGCTCGTCCTTGCCGGCTGCGGGCAGCAGCAAAGCAGCGCGCAAGCGAAGGAACAGCGTCCGGCGCCCGAAGCCACGGTCACTACCCTGGTTGCGCAGCGGGTTGAAATTGTCAGCGAGCTTCCGGGCCGCACCGCGCCTTATCGCGTTGCCGAAGTCCGCCCGCAGGTCACCGGTGTTGTTCTGAAACGCTTGTTTACCGAAGGCGGCGAAGTGCGCGCCGACCAGCAGCTCTATGAAATCAATCCGGCGAGCTACCAGGCCGCCTATGATTCCGCGCGCGCATCCCTGGCACGCGCGCAAGCGGCGCTCAATTCCTCGAAGCTGCTGGCCGAACGCTACCGTACGTTAATAGAGGCTCGCGCGGTCAGCAAGCAGCAATACGACGACGCGATCGCGAGTCAGCAGCAGGCAGAGGCGGATGTGGCCTCCGCCAAGGCGGCGATCGAGACCGCGGGCATCAATCTGGTCTACACCAAAGTGCTGGCGCCGATTTCCGGCCGCGTCGGACGCTCCACGGTGACCGAGGGTGCGCTGGTGACGTCCGACCAGACTTCGGCGCTCGCGACCGTGCAACAGCTCGACCCGATCTACGTGGACGTCACCCAATCCACCACCCAGCTTCTGCGCCTGCAGCGCGAACTGGCGAACGGCCAACTGCAAAGTGCCGGCGCCGAACAGGCCACGGTCAAGCTGGTCTTCGACGATGGCACCGAGTATTCGCGGCCGGGCAAGCTGCTGTTTTCCGAAGTGACGGTCGATCACGGCACAGGCTCGGTCACGATGCGCGCGGTGTTCCCCAATCCACAGCGCCAGTTGTTGCCGGGCATGTTTGTGCACGCGCGCCTGGTAGAGGGCGTGAGCGAGCAGGCGCTGCTGGTGCCGCAGCAAGGCGTGAGCCGCAATCAGCGCGGCGAGCCGACCGCGCTGGTGGTAGGCCAGGACAACAAGGTCGAGATGCGCGTGCTCAAGATCGATCGGGCCATCGGCGACAAGTGGCTGGTACTGGACGGCGTCAAGGCTGGCGACAAGGTTGTGGTGGAAGGCTTGCAGAAAGCGCGTCCGGGTACCGTGGTGCGAGCAGTCGAGGTGAATAAGTTCTCCGGCGAATCACCGCAAGAACAGCCTAATCCCAATCCACGTGAGCGGAAGCTCACCCAACGGCAGTAAGGAGCGTATTCAGTGAGCAAGTTCTTTATCAGCCGGCCGATCTTTGCCTGGGTGATCGCCCTCGTCATCATGCTGGCGGGCGCCTTGGCGATTCGGACCCTGCCAATCGCCCAGTATCCGAGTATCGCGCCGCCTTCGATCGCTATCACCGGTTCCTACCCCGGGGCGTCGGCCGAGACATTGCAAGGCACCGTGGTGCAGGTAATCGAGCAGCAGCTCTCGGGCATCGACAATCTGATCTATTTCAATTCCGCGAGCCAGAAGGACAGCACCTTCTCGATCACGCTGTACTTCAAACAGGGCACCAACGCCGATATCGCGCAAGTGCAGGTGCAGAACAAGCTGCAGCTCGCCACGTCGCAGTTGCCGCAAATCGTGCAGCAGTTGGGCCTGCGCGTAGCCAAAGCGACGCGCAACTTCCTGATCGTGATCGGCTTCGTCTCCAGTGACGGCAGCATGAACGGCCGTGACATCGCCGACTTCATCGCGTCACGGGTGCAGGACCCCTTGAGTCGCACCCCGGGCGTCGGCGACTTCCAATTGTTCGGTTCCCAATACGCGATGCGCGTGTGGCTCGATCCGGGCAAGCTCAACAACTTTGGCATGACGCCGGTGGATGTGAGCGACGCGATCTCGGCGCAGAACGTACAGGTGACCGCCGGCGAGTTGGGCGGACTGCCGTCTGCGAAGGGGCAACAGCTCAACGCGACCATCATCGGACCGCAACGCATGCAATCCCCCGAGGAATTCAGCAACATCCTGATGCGCGTCAATGCCGATGGCTCGCAGGTACGGCTGCACGATGTGGCGCGCGTGGAGTTGGAGGGCGAGACTTTCTCCACCGATGCCCGCTTCAACGGCAATCCCGCCGCCGGCCTGGCAGTGAAGCTGGCACCCGGCGCGAACGCGCTTGACACCGCGGATGCCGTGCGGGCGACCATCGACCGCCTGAAGCCTTTCTTCCCGCAGGGGCTCGAAGCGGTCTATCCGCTCGATACCACACCGTTCGTGCGTCTTTCGATCGAGGAAGTGGTGACGACGCTGGCCGAAGCCATCGTGCTCGTGTTTCTGGTGATGCTCCTGTTCCTGCAGAACCTGCGCGCCACTTTCATCCCGACCATCGCAGTACCGGTGGTGCTGCTCGGTACGTTCGGCATTCTCGCCGCGGCCGGCTACACCATCAATACGCTTACCTTGTTTGGCGTGGTGCTGGCGATCGGGCTGCTGGTCGACGATGCCATCGTCGTGGTCGAAAATGTCGAGCGGGTCATGGCCGAAGAGGGGCTGTCGCCCAAGGAAGCGACCCTCAAGTCCATGCAGCAGATCACCGGCGCGCTCGTCGGTATTGCCCTGGTCCTGTCCGCCGTGTTCTTGCCGATGGCCTTCTTCGGCGGTTCCACGGGCGTGATCTACCGCCAGTTTTCGATCACGCTGGTCTCGTCCATGGTGCTTTCGGAGTTGGTCGCCCTTGTGTTCACGCCAGCGCTGACTGCGACTATTCTCAAGCCTATACCCGAGGGCCATCACGAAGCGAAACGCGGATTCTTTGGCTGGTTCAACCGGGGATTCAATAGCGCAAATCGCAAGTATGAAAGCAGCGTGAAGCATGTCCTGCGTCGCACATGGCGCTATGTGGCGATCTATGTCGCGATTGTCGTCGCGATGGGCGTGTTGTTCATGCGCGTTCCGAGTGCGTTTCTGCCTGACGAGGATCAGGGCATCCTGTTCGTACAGGCCACAACGCCGGCCGGTGCCACGCAGAGCCGCATGGGCGACGTACTCGCGCAGGTGCGTGACTACTTTCTTAATGATGAGAAAGATTCCGTCGAGTCGGTTTTCACCGTGGCGGGTTTCAACTTTGCCGGCCCCGGCCAGAACTCCGGCCTGGCCTTTGTGAGGATGAAGCCCTGGGGTGAGCGCCCGGGCGACCAGCACAACGTGAAAGCGCTCGCGGCGCGAGCGATGGGGCGCTTTTCAAAGATCAAGGACGCGATGGTGTTTGCGTTCGTTCCGCCGGCCGTATTCGAGCTCGGCAATGCGACCGGTTTCGACCTGGAACTGGTGGACCGCGCCAACGTAGGCCACGACAGGCTGCTCGAAGCGCGCAACCAGATGCTCGGCGCCGCGGCGAAGAATCCCGCGCTGACTCGCGTGCGTGCGAACGGTCTCGACGACGAGCCGCAGTATCAGCTCAATATCGATCGCGAAAAGGCAAGTGCGCTGGGGGTGACCGTCAGCAACATCAACGACACGCTCTCCGCCGGCTGGGGCTCCCAATTCGTGAACCAGTTCGTCGACCGCGGCCGGGTGAAACGCGTCTACATTCAGGGCGACGCGCCGTTCCGCATGCTGCCGGAAGACTTTGGCAATTGGTACGTGCGCAATGACCAGGGCGGCATGGTGCCGTTCTCGGCATTCACAAGCGGCGCATGGACCTACGGCCCCCCCAAGCTGGAGCGCTACAACGGTGTTCCGTCTTTCGAGATCCAGGGTGAGCCGGCGCCAGGTAAAAGCACGGGCGCAGCGATGACGGCGATGGAAGAGATCGCCAAACAACTGCCCCCGGGCATCGACTACGAATGGACCGGCTTGTCCTATGAAGAACGTTTGTCGGGTGCACAGGCTCCGGCGCTCTACGCGATATCGCTGATCGTGGTATTCCTGTGCCTCGCCGCATTGTACGAGAGCTGGTCGATCCCGGTCGCGGTAATGACAGTGGTGCCGCTCGGCGTGGTGGGTGCGATTCTCGCGACCTTGCTGCGCGGGCTGAACAACGACGTGTTTTTTCAGGTCGGGCTGCTCACCACCGTGGGGCTGTCGGCGAAGAATGCGATCCTGATCGTCGAATTTGCCAAGGAGAACTACGACCAGGGCATGAGCCTGATCGAGTCCGCCGTGCACGCCGCACGTCAGCGCTTGCGGCCGATTCTGATGACTTCGCTCGCCTTCATCCTGGGTGTCATGCCGCTCGCGCTGTCGACCGGCGCCGGTTCGGGTGGGCGCATAGCAATCGGTACCGGCGTGATCGGCGGGATGCTTACCGCGACGGTGCTGGCGATTTTCCTGGTGCCGCTGTTCTTCGTGTTGATCTTGCGTCTGTTCAAGGTGAAGCCGTTGCGACAAGGCGATTCTGCAACCCAAGTGGCGTTGAGCGAACGATGAGTACGAAAACATCTGGCCTGTTATTGGCCCTGGCCGCCATTCTGACTGCCTGTTCCATGGCTCCGCGCTACGAGCGCCCCGCGCCGCCGGTCGCCGCAAGTTATCCGGACGGCGGACAGGAGCAGGGGGCGAACGCCCGCATGGCTACGGAGATCGGTTGGCGTGAATTCTTTACGGATGCACGGCTCAAGAAGATGGTTGAACTGGCGCTCGCCAACAACCGTGATCTGCGTGTCGCTGTCTTGAATATCGAAGTAGCGCGCGCGCAGTACCAGATCCAACGCGCCGATCTGTTCCCCAGCGTGGATGCGGCTGCCAGTGTCGTGCGGCAGCGCACTCCGCCGGGCTTGACCCCGCCCGGGATACCGTCGCTGTCGAGCCAGTACAGCGTCGGAGCGGGCGTAAGCGCCTATGAGCTGGATCTGTTCGGTCGTGTGCGGAGCCTGAAAGACGCCGCGCTCGCAAGCTACCTGGCCAGCGAAGAAGCGCGGCGCACTGTCCATATCAGCCTGGTGTCCCAGGTGGCTGATGCGTACCTCGCCGCGCAAGCACTTGGCGAGCAACTGGAGCTCACTCGCCAGACGCTGACGACGCGCGAAGACGCATATCGCATCGCACAGCGGCAGTTCGAGACGGGGACTCTGTCGGCCTTCGACCTGCGTCAGTCCGAGACGTTAGTGCAGTCCGCGCGCGCTGATCTCGCGAGCCAGACTCGCGCGCGGGCACAGGCCGAGAATGCGCTTGTGCTGCTGATCGGTGGGCCGCTCCCCGCAGACCTGCCGCCGTCCCAGCCGTTGGTAATGCAAGGCATTGTCACAGACGTGCCGGTGGGTCTTCCTTCCGACCTTCTGGAACGCCGTCCCGACCTGCTGCAGGCCGAGCAGCAGTTGAAGTCGGCCAATGCCAACATCGGCGCGGCGCGCGCCGCATTCTTCCCGCAGATCACGCTGACCGGCAGTTACGGTACGGCGAGCGACGAGCTCTCCGGGCTGTTCAAGGGCGGTTCGCTCAATTGGAGTTTCGTGCCGCAATTGACCTTGCCGATCTTCGACGCGGGGCGCAACAAGGCCAACCTCGACGTGGGAACGGCGCGCAAGAGCATTGCCGTGGCGAACTACGAGAAGGCGATCCAGGCTGCGTTCCGCGAAGTGGCCGATGGTCTTGCTGCGCGCAGCACCTTCGATCAGCAATTGGGGGCCCAGGAAGCGCTCGCGCACGCCGAAGGCGAGCGGCTGGGACTCGCGCAACTGCGCTACACCAATGGAGTCGCAAGCTACCTCGATGTGCTCGACGCGCAGCGCGAATTGTTCAGCGCTCAGCAGAACCTGATCCAGGTGCGGCTCGCCCGGCTTACCAATTTGGTGGATCTGTACAAATCGTTGGGCGGCGGCTGGCTGGAGCAGGCACAGGCTTCCGCCGCCGCGGCCGCGCCCGCAGAACCAGCCGTCCTGGCAGCGGGGCGTTCGCGCCGCTGACCGATCTTGCCGTAACCCAAGGGGTCGGGAGCCGTAGTGTTCAACGCGGGGTAGCTCAGCGGCAGAGCAGCGGCGGGTTGTCCGCCGCGGGCGCGTGAGGTTCGAGTCCTCCTCCCGCACTTTAGGAGATTGGCACGATCGTCGATGTAACGTTGGGCAGGGGAAGGAACCCAGAAGTGAAATACCTGCCCGTCGATGTGTTCGTGACACGTTGAAACAACTGGAGAGCGATTGTCGCGTGCCCCCCTGCATTCACCGAGCGCACAGAAGAGCCAGGGTCCGAACTCAATTCCCATGGAAGCCCTTGTCGTGCCTGACGACAAGGCGATGGTGAATCCGAGCCTGCCCGGCGGCGCGCCGAAAGTCGGTTTGATCCTGGGCGGCGGCGGCGCGCGCGCCGCCTATCAGGTCGGCGTGCTGAAGGCGATCGCGAAGATGCTCCCGCCGCGCTCAGCCAATCCCTTTCGTATCATCTGCGGCACCTCCGCGGGCGCGATCAACGCAGCAGGTCTCGCGTCCAACGCGGCGCAATTCCAGCGAGCCGTTGCCCTGCTGATGAGGTCATGGAGCAGTCTTCACGCCCATCACGTCTATCGCACGGATCTGCGCAGTGTGCTGCGTAGCGGCGTGCGCTGTCTCGCCGGGCTTCTGGCAGGCGGCTTCCAGAAGTCACGAGCTGCTTCGCTGCTCGACGGTGCGCCGCTCGGTGAACTGCTGGAGCGCACCATTGATTTCACCGGCATCGGGCACAGCATCGAGAGCGGGCATCTGGATGCGCTCTGCATCACAGCGTCGAGTTACACCTCGGGTGAATCCATCAGCTTCTTTCAGGGCAACGAATTGTTGCAGCCGTGGAAGCGCGCTCGCCGCGTCGGCCGTCGAACCACGATCGGCGTGCCACACGTGCTCGCCTCGTGCGCGCTGCCGTTTTGCTTTCCCGCGGCCAGAATCGACGACGAGCACTTCGGCGACGGCTCCATGCACCAGCTCGCACCGATCAGCGCCGCCTTGCACCTGGGTGCGGAACGGGTGCTCGTGATCGGCGTCGGGCAGTCGGCCAGTCACATGCGCGACGCGCCCGACGCATCTGCATGGCCGTCGCTGGCGCATATCGCCGGCCATGTGCTTGACGCCATCTTCATCGATACGCTCGACGTGGACATCGAGCGCCTGCAAAGGATCAATCAGACCATCAATTTCATTTCCGCCGAAGCCAGGGCGCAAGACCGGATGGGCCTGCGTATCGTCGATACCCTGGTTCTCAGGCCGAGCGAGCGCTTGGACCGGATAGCGGGAAGCTGCGCGCAGGCACTCCCGCGCACGATTCGCTTTCTCATGCGTGGATTCGGTGCGATGAAGCCCAACGGCGCCCGCGTTCTGAGTTACCTGCTGTTCGAACGCGCATATTGCCGACAGCTTCTGCGCTTGGGTTTCGCAGACGGAATGGCACAGCGCGCGAGCATTCTCCGTTTTCTGGGGCACGGCGCAGCCGCCGCCGAGATCGTGCGAATCGGCGCGAGGAACGAGGTTGCGTCGTACGCGAGCGATGAGGACATGCAACCGACAGCGCAGCGGTGAACGCGACTCAAGCGCTCACGCGTCCGACGGGTAGCCCCCGTGGCGAGCCGCCGCCGTGACATCTGTGACATTCGCGCGGCGATCTGCAGCCGGCTGGCAACCTCATGTGCTCAGTCTGGCACACAACACGAGAGATTTCGTCGAGTTGACCGGCAGAGACCACCGATCGACTGCAACAACACTTGATAGGCAGCGAAGGAGCAGTCCGTGGAAGAACTTGTGGTCGGTCTGCTTTTGTGGCTCAGCATTCACGGCTTTTTCCGGCATGCGCCGGAGATTCGCCGCGCATCCAGCAATCAGGCGCACGGCTATGTGGCGTGGTACCAGGATGGTGTAATCGATCTGTCCGACAGGTTCGACTACGACGGGTTGCTGCTTGAGCCGACCACCCAGCGCGCCAAGCTCGCACGCTCCGCGCTGCTGCATGAACTGGTGCACTTTTGCCAGGCGCAGCGCGAAGGACCGAACCTCCGCTACGCCGAACAGGCATGGCTGCGGCGCGAAAGCGAGGCCTACGCGCTGCAGACGAGCTATCTGCGGGAGAACGGGTCATTCACGGTACTGGCGTGGCGCGGGAACTATGGAGATTGAAAGAAGCAGGACACATGTCACTGCATCAGAAAACGCACGTCCCTCTCATGGTTACATTTCTGTTCGCGATGGCGGATGTTCATGCGTTCGATGCCGTCGCCACGTGAACGGTTAAACCAGACTCAACAAAGGCAATGCTTATGCAAACCGGAAATATGAACGTAATCGGGCGATGGCTTATCGGGTTGTCGATGGCGTGTTCTGTCGCCATCTCCGTGCGAGCCGAGGATGTGCCGCCGGATGTGCTGGTGCGCCAGACGACAGAAGAAGTGCTTGCCGTCGTGCGCAGCGACAAGGACATTCGCGCGGGCAATGTCGCAAGAGTAGTGCAACTGATCGAGGAAAAGGTTACGCCTCATTTTGATTTCGAGCGCATGACGCGCCTTGCGATAGGTCGTCCGTGGCGCGAAGCGTCCCCCGCGCAGCGCGAAGCGCTGGTCAGGGAATTTCATACCTTGCTGGTGCGCTCCTATTCGGCCGCATTTACGGCCTATACCGGAGTTACCGTCGAATACCGACCGTACAAGATGAATCCCGGGAGTACGGAAACAAGCGTGCAGACGCTGATCAAGTTGCCTGGAGGCGCGCCGCCAATGGATGTGGACTACGAATTGGGCCATACGGCGGATGGTTGGAAGGTCTACGACGTTCGCGTGGCCGGTGCCAGCCTGATCATCAACTATCGCAGTCTGTTCGCCCAGGAGATCCAGAACGGCGGAATCGACGGGCTGATCAAGAGTCTGGTCGACAAAAACAACGGCAAGGCGCAGCCGGCGTCCACCAAATAAATGATCGTCAAGCATGGGAATCGCTATCTGGTCCTCGACCATGAGCCCGGCCGTGCTCTTGGCGATCCTCGCGGTGACTTCAACCTTGCCGTAGTCCGCGGACAACTGCACCGCCGTCACCTGGCCGATATTCACGTCCTTGAAGCGGATAAAACTCTTGCCGGCCTCTATGCCCTGCGCGGACTTGAACACGACGGTGATGGTCGGACCTTCGCTCTAGACGCGCTGGAGTGCAATTCCGACCGCCAACGACTGCAGCAAGGATCGGGATGATCCACACCATCGATAGGCGCGTGCGCTTGCGCGGCACCGCAATCGCCTGCGGAAGATCGTGAAGGTCTCTATCGCCGTCAGCCATGCCGGTGCCGCAATTCTGCGACGCCACCCCAGATCAAACGGGGATCGAAAGACATGGCCGCAACCATGGTCAGTATCACCACCGCAGCGAAGAAAGCTACGCCAGAACCCGGTTGCGCCGTCATGGCCGGCGGCAGTTGCACCAGCGCGACGACGAACGCAATGACGAACACGTCCAGCATCGACCACCGCCCGCTGAACTCCACCGTCCGGAATACGCGTGTGCGATTA
>Ga0137403_10002552_pt2 | contig 13403 bp, 7 predicted proteins | sample CZOMad2_1_16fung_FD_122057 | JGI IMG/M metagenome (GOLD analysis project Ga0137403, IMG submission 122057) | Vadose zone soil fungal communities from Angelo Coast Range Reserve, California, USA - CZOMad2_1_16fungal (Hybrid Assembly) | ecosystem: Environmental > Terrestrial > Soil > Vadose zone... | reverse complement strand
CGCGGCGAATCTGCATCGCGCACTTACAGAAATCGCGGATCGCACCAACGCGCGGCTGCGGTTTATCGGTTACACCAAGAACGAGCGACTCGACCGCCGTACCGCGTCCGTATACGACGACGACATCGGCCTTTCCGCGGCGCGGGCTCGCCACGCCATGGACTTGCTCATGCAGGATCCGCAATTGGCAGGCGCCCGGTCCGAACACGAGGGGCGTGGCTACGTCCAGTCAGATGACGTCGTGAATCTTGGCTTCATTCAAAGTGAAGAATCGTTCGTGCGCGTGCAGGTGGTGTACGACGAACGGTTGCCGTTGGACAACTACGAGGGTGTGGACGTTACCCATCTAACCAAGGAGCTTAGCCCGAAGAGCCCGTACGAGCTGAATGTGATGCACATCACCGTCGACGGCAAGCCGATCGATGACCTGGACCGCAGCTCTTCCGACGTCCAGCGCTGCACCGACGTCGCGCTCGACAACGCCAATATCCAATTCCACATGGACAATCTCGAATCGCGGCGGCGGCTCGGCGTTGCGGCGGATCCAGTCGCCGTGGTCGTGAACGAACCGATCAGTGAGCTTCATCTACCGGTCGTGCATTTCCGGATGTACAGCAACTATGCGGCCTTCCTCAAGCGCGCTGAAATCCGGATATTCGAGCAGCAGTCATTGCAAGCCGAGCCGCTCGCAATCATTCCGGTCGATGACACGGGTCTCGCGGAATGGCATCCGGCGGGGGGAATTCTCAAGGGCCCGGCACGCGAACTCAAGTACCTGCTTCGCGCCTATGACGCGAAGGGCAATTTCGATGAAACGGATTCGCGGCCGCTGTGGCTCTACCACCAGGCATCGGCTGGAAAATTCGCGATGTCCGACAAGCCGTCAACGCAGGCGCTGCTGGCCGCCTACGGCGAGAACGATCTGGCACGCCAGCAGATTCCGCTCGGCAGCGGCTCGGTGAAGGTGCAGGGCAGCGGCGTACCGGCGGGCCACAAGGTTTGGGTAGCCGGCCGCGAGGTTCCGGTTGACCCACAGGGCAAGTTCGTTGCGGAGGAGGTTCTTCCCAACGGCACACAAACAGTAGAAGTCGCGGTCCTCGACGGAGACGGCAACGGCTCGTTATATCTCCGCGATCTGGAGTTCAAGCGCAGGGACCTGTTCTTTGTCGGTATTGCCGATATGACGATATCGAAGAACAGTGTCAGCGCGGCGGAAAAACTACAGCAGGGTGATAATGCTGCACAGCCCGTCGATTCGTCGCTGGATGGCCGATTGGCGTTCTACTTGAACGGAAAGGTGACTCAGAACTGGCATTTGACGGCCAGCGCGGATACCCGCGAAGGCCCGGTGAAAGACCTCTTCAGCAACTTCCTGGACAAGCAACCCGATTCGTTATTCCGGCGCATCAATCCTGACTATTATTACCCGTCGTTCGGCGACGACAGTGTGGTGGAAGAAACTGCGCCGACTCTGGGCAAGTTCTTCGTCAAAGCAAGCCACGGCCAGGATTACGGGATGTGGGGCAACTTTAAGGTTGCTTACGTGGGCAACGACCTGGCTCACGTGGATCGCGGCCTGTATGGAGCCGACGCGCACTTCGGATCCGGACTCACCAGCTTCGGCGAGCGACGGATCACGGCTGACGGTTTCGCTGCCCAGCCGGGAACGTTGGCGAGCTATGAGCAATTCCTCGGAACCGGTGGATCGCTCTACTTCCTGCACCACCAGGATATCCTGGCAGGCTCCGAGAGCCTGCGTATTGAAGTCCGCGACAAGGCATCGAACATCGTCACAGGGGTAGTGAACCTGCGGCCCAACGTGGACTACGACATTGATTACATCCAGGGCCGGCTACTGCTTTCCGAGCCGCTCTCGGCGACCGCTAACGACAACCTGCTGGTGCGTACCAGCGGCTTGGGCGGTGACCAGTCCTTTCTCGTGGTGCGTTATGAGTACACGCCAGGGTTGGACAAGCTGGACCAGGTCGCGCTCGGCGGTCAGGGCAGCTACTGGTTAAACAATTACATGAAGCTCGGCTTCACAGCCGACTCCAACGAGGGAGACGGCGCCAGCAACCTTGGCGCCGCAGACCTGACTTTGCGGAAAAGCGCCAATTCCTGGCTCAAGGTGCAGGCCGGCCGCACCACGGGTCTCCTCTCCCCTTCGTTGCAATCCAATGATGGCGGATTCGGCTTCCAGGGCCCTGACGACCAGTCCTTCACCAACTCAAAAGCTGGGGCATACCGCGCCGATGTGAGCGTCGGTCTCAGCGACTTTGTTAAGGGCCACGAGGGTCGCTTTGCGTTCTACACGCAGAGACTCGACGCCGGTTACTCTGCGCCGGGACAGATGACGATCAAAGACACGGAGCAATACGGCGGCATGTTCAAAATGCCGGTGACCAGCCGCCTGACCTTGATGGCCAAGGCCGATCAGAGGACTGAAGACCAAGGGCTCGACACGCGGGCGATGGAATTGGATCTGAGCTATAGGGTGACCAATCGATGGAGCTTCAGCGCTGGCGTGCGCGACGATATGCGTAAGGACAATTCGCCGATTGTGCCACTAACTCAGGAGCAGGGCGAGCGCACGGACACGGTTGCGCAGATAAAATACAGCCCGAGTGACACCTGGAGCGCTTACGTCTTCGGCCAGGACACGGTCGCGGCAAGCGGCGGCCGTCCAGACAACAGTCGCGTCGGCGTGGGCGGGTCCTATCGCTTGACGAAACGCTTCCGAATCGATGGTGAGGCGTCTGACGGAGATCTTGGTCCCGGCGGAAAGATCGGCACCAGCTTTCTCTATTCCGAGCGGACCAGTCTTTACCTGAACTATTCGCTGGAAAACGAGCGAACGGACAACGATCAGCTGGTCCACAGCGGCAGCTGGGGCAGCCTGGTCTCAGGCGTGAAGACGCGGCTCGGCGACAGCTCCAGCGTTTACCTCGAGGAGCGTTACCAGACTGCCGCGTCGCAGAGCGGACTTACGCACGCCACCGGAATCAACCTCGTGACCAAAGAGCGCTGGACTTTCGGCGGCAGCGGGGAGTTTGGCAACCTGTTCGACTCCCAGACCGGCGTCGAAACCAAACGCAAGGCAGCCGGAATCCATATGGGTTACGGCCTGGACAAGATACAGTTCTCAAGCGCGATTGAGTTTCGCCGCGACGATGCGGAACAACCCGACCTGACTCATACCGTGCAGACCGTGTTGCTTTTGCGTAACAACTTCAAATACCAAATGACGCCCAGCTGGCGACTGCTCGGCAAACTGGATCACTCGATCAGTGATAGCTCGCTCGGAGATTTTTATGCCGGCGGCTACACCGAGGGCGTGGTCGGCTACGCATACCGGCCTGTGCGGAATGACCGGCTGAATGCCCTGGTCAAATACACATACTTCTATAACGTCCCAACCACGGATCAGCTGGGATTGCAGAACACCGCGACCGAGTTCCTTCAGAAGAGCCACATCGCGGCGCTCGATCTTACCTATGACCTCACAGCCAACTGGTCCGTGGGCGGCAAGTACGCATACCGGCTGGGAGAAGCGAGCCTGGACCGCGTGCAGCCGACTTTCTTCGACAATGCCGCGCAGCTCACCGTGTTGCGCTTGGACTGGCGGTTCCTCAAACAATGGGACGGCCTGGCCGAGGTGCGACAGCTTGGCCTCCCGGATCTAAATCAACGCCAGCGAGGCGCCTTGGCGGCGATCTACCATCACATCACCAAGAACCTGAAGGCTGGCGTCGGCTACAACTTCACAAACTTCTCCGACGAACTGACCGACCTGAGGTATAACCACAGAGGCATATTCGTTAACCTGATCGGGACCAAGTGATGCTCGCGTATCGCATCGTCGATACTTTCCGTAAAGCAAACCGATGAGCTAGTGCAGCTACGAGAATTCCCAATCTCTTCGGTGCTTAAATTGGGCTTACCAGCTTACGAACCCCGAGCATTGTTCCACAATCATCTGTTTGTGGAACAGGCAAAGCTCTCGTCAAGGCATACCGCAAATCAACAACTTAACAATTGCGCGCCGAAAGGGGTTTTGGAACGGCATGCCTTAAAATCGGTAACAAACCATCGCTGGTTGCTTTTCATCGTCTACAGCATTGTGAATCACTGCAGTTCAGGAAAACAGGGGATCTCTTAGCAATTTTACTGATTGCATGCCCCGTTCTGTTCCTGTAAAAGATTTGCAATCATCAAGAACAAATTAGTTGACTGAATTTGTAAGCCCATACAATTCAGAGGAGAAGTGTTGTCCTAGTGCAGGTATAACTGCTGGCATCGTCCCAGCGGAAAGGCCTATCTACGTGCAAACTTCTTGTCTGAAGGCGCTCGCCGCCCTAGGCATATTAATGGCGGCGGTCTCGGCGCCGGGGCAGACAGCTACCTATCATCTTCACAATGAAGCATCCGCCATCAATACAAGTCTAAAAAAGCTTCTCACCGCGGGTCCTGATGCCGGAAGCACAACAGCCGCGGTCTCGTTAAAGAGTCTGGCGGTAGGCGAATACCTGATCAAGGAGTTCGAGACTCAAACCAACGATCCCAATTCGGCCGGTGTTATTCCGAGCGGATCTACTTTGAGTTTCACGGTCTGGATGCGGAAGACTGCCAATGTGGGCACGGTTTTCCCGAGAGCTAAGATTCGATTGAATAACTCAACGGGAACGCTGTTCTGTACGGCAACTGGCTCAATTGCCCTTACGACTACTGTGGCGAGCCAGGTCTTTAGCTGTGTTACATCCGCAAACATCAGCATGGTGGCGAGTGACCGGTTTTATTTGTGGGTGGGTGTGAATCTCACGGCCACGTCTTCAACTACTTTCAACGGTGAGTTGGATTTAGAAGGTACACTGAACGGGAATTTCGATTCTAGAATTACTCTGCCCCTTGCGACCGGCGTGCCAATCATCTCCGGTCTAACTCCGAGTACAGGAGCGATCAATACTTCCGTCATCATTGCAGGATCGAATTTTCGTTCGGCGCAGCTGAGTGGAAGCGCGGTCAAGTTCAATAGCATCGCGGCAGTTCCATCAACATGGACTTCTACTAGCATTACAGTACCAATTCCCTCCGGCGTCCCAACCGGCAATGTAGCTGCAACTGTAACAGTCGGCGGACAAACAAGTGCGGGAATGAACTTTACCGTGACTCCGGTGCCCAGCGTCACCAACCTATCCCCCAATACCGGTGCGATTGGATCCTCGGTCACAATCGCCGGATCGAATTTCAATGCACAGGGTGCGGGTAGTCAGGTGACGTTTGGTGGTACTTCGGCGACTATTACTGGCTGGACGACCAATAGCATCACTGCCAACGTGCCGTCTTCCGCAATAACAGGCAATGTTGTGGTCACGGCGGCAGGCGGGGTACAAAGTGCTGGGATTCCGTTTACGGTGACCCCAGCACCAAGCATCTCCAGCCTTACACCCAGTTCCGGTGCAGTTGGATCTTCAGTCACAATCGCCGGATCAAACTTCAATGCCCAAGGTACAGGTAGCGCGGTGAAGTTTGGCAGCATCCCGGTAACATCGATCACGAGTTGGACGACCAACAGCATCACGGCTGTTGTGCCATCGGCTGCAGTCTCCGGCAATGTTGTGGTCACAGACGCGGGCGGTGTACAAAGCTCTGGAGTTCCGTTTACGGTGACTCCGGCACCCAGCATCACCGCCTTACCCCCAATACGGGTGCAATTGGATCTTCGATCACGATTGCTGGAGCGAACTTCAACTCCCAGGGCACTGGCAGTCAGGTGAAATTCGGGAGCACCCCAGCGACATCGATCCTGCCAACGTCTCAATTCTTCCCCTGACTTCTGTCCGGTTCTCGCAGTTGCTGGATGTTCGAACGGCCAGCGCCGCGAACTTTGTTCTAGTGGGACCACATGATAAGCCGGTACCGGCGAAGGTTTCGGCCGCCGAGGCCGGCAGGCTTGTCTTCCTGATGCCCGATTCCGCCCTTGCGCCGGGGACGCATTACATCTTGAATATCAGGGGTGTTTCAAGTTCCATCGGGACGCCCCTGCCTGATACATCAATAGCATTTGACACAGATGGTGAAGCGCCAGAACCGAGCGGACCTGATTTTATCCCGGGTGCCTCCACCATCGGACCAAGCACCACCAAATGGCAGCAACTACCGCCATTGCAAGCTGCGCGCCCGGCACTACGGCGCTTGCCGGTCAGGTACTAAAGCTAGACGGCTGGCCCCTGGAAAATACCACGCTAGAAATGGAGGGACGGCGAGTTCATACCGACTCGACAGGCCGTTTCCTGCTTCAGGGCATAATGCCGGGACACCACGTGCTCTGGATAGACGGAACAACCGCAAATAACGACAACGCTACATACGGTCTGTACGAGGTGGGCGCTACAGTTCTGCCGAACAAGACCAATGTTCTCAACTACACCATTTGGATGACCCGGCTGGATACGGCACACGCAGTTAGAATCCCATCGCCCACGCATGCGGAATTGGTCATTACCAACCCGTTGCTCCCGGGGTTGGAACTCCATCTTCCCCCCAATACGGTTATTACCGACCGTAGTGGAAAGGCGGTGCGGCAGATCAGTATTACGCCTATTCCAATTGACAAGCCGCCATTTCCCTTGCCCGCCGGTGTGCAGGTACCTATTTATTTCACTGTCCAGCCGGGCGGCGCATACATCAGAGTTGCCAACTCCGCAGCGGGAGCGCGCCTGGTTTATCCGAATGGTTTTAAGTTCTCGCCGGGCACACGGTTTGACTTCTGGAACTATGATGCCGATGCAAGGGGCTGGTACATCTACGGCAATGGCACGGTCAGCCCGGATGCACGTAGTGTCGTGCCTGATCCCGGCGTGTTCATCTATGAGTTAACTGGAGCTATGGTGGGTGTTAACGCCAGCGCCTCGGGCATTGGCAGCTATGCAGGAGGTTTCGAACCCAAGTCTGATCCGGTTGACATCGCGACCGGCCAGTTTGTCTCGATTAAAGAGTTCAACCGTCGCCGCGGTATGAACAGTACGGCTTAAGAACACGGGGGCATCAGCGAGTTCCTGTTCAAGGCCCACTGTTCATCTCTAGCGCCCAGCGATTGATGTTGTCCTGGTTCTCTGAGGAACCATGTCGGTCCTTAGTTGATGGGGGATGTGGGTAGGAAATGGCGATTCGAACACTCAACTATTATTTATCGCTCACCATTCAAGTCAATCTCGGCCTCTCGTTTTGGCTGATGTAGGGCAATTTGCAGCGTTCAAGCGGCCATCACGGATTATTGTTTCTAAGGCTGCACAAGCTGATTTTTGGGCAAAGTTTAAGATGAGTTAACCTAATGAGCCGACTGACTATTTCCGTCCAGGAGCAAAGGTAAAAACCGTGAAACAGGAAGCAAGTTAAACTTAGCTCCAGGCGTGGCTTCCACGGGGAAATTGAGCTGTGATGCAGGGAGATGGACTCATCGACTGGGCAAGTCCCGTCCGCCTGAAGAGAATCTTTGGAAATGTTAGTATTCCGTGGCAAGCTTTCATCGAACCCAAACGAAATGTTGAGCAATGTTCCGAACTGGTGGCAGTATCGTTTTCCCCGCAAGCGCAAGCTCCCGTCTCCAGGAGCATTTGCGGTGTTGTGTGGCCTGCTCCTGGTAGCGAGCGCTCCAACAGATTTTTTCTGCCCTGCTGCGCGGGCACAGGAGACTGATCCGGCACCCCCTGTAGTGGTTCAGCCGGGTGCGCCAGGTAAGCCGAGCAGGAGGCTTCCACCGTCCGCAACGGCAAAGCTGCCGCCACGGTCACAAGCGGAAGTGGAGTTCATGCAAGGCATGATCATGCATCATTCGCAAGCGGTGGAGATGACGGCGCTGATTTCGTCGCATACCGAAAACAAGGACCTGCGGTCGTTGGGGGCGCGCATCAGTAGCTCGCAGTCGGATGAGATCAAGTTTATGGGGCGCTGGTTGGCTGCCCGTGGAGAACCAGTTTCCATGGCGATGCCGCGGATGAAGGACGTGCATATGTCCGGCCATCCGATGGCCATTATGCCAGGTATGCTTACACCGGAACAGATGGCGGCGCTACGAAAGGCGAAGGGCGCCGAGTTCGACCATTTATTTTTGACAGGGATGATTCAGCACCACAATGGCGCTTTGACAATGGTGAAGGACTTGTTCGACACCGCAGGTGCGGGGCAGGATGCCGAGCTGTTCGACTTCGCGACGGATGCGGACAATACTCAACGAGCCGAGATCAGGATAATGCAGACGATGTTGGAGAAAAAAATTCCAGAGGAGAAACAATGAACCGAGTGCCCAGGGTTGCTTTTAGCGTAGCGGTCGCCACGATCATTTTATTTTTCGGCATGAGCCGACTGCAGGCGCAGGCGCAGACGCCGACGCCCACGCCGCAGCCGCAGGCGCAAACGCCTTCGCCTACACCGTCCGCAGAAGAGCCCGCAGAGGAAGAAAAAAATCCGTTTGCTCCTGAGCCTGCTACTGCGCTACCACCGGGCATGACGGGGTCAGATGTAAACGATCCGCGCGCAAAGCTGAAGCCGGGCCTCTATAACGCGGGTGAAGCATCGATGGGCATGAAGCACCTTGGTCTTCTCAAGAAGCCTGGCGCATTTCAACTCGGGACTTCCAATCCAGATGATCCAAAAGTGCAGAAGATGCTGGGGCAGCTCAACATGCCTAATGCCGCGAAGATTCCGAAGCCCCTGCATTTGGTAATCGCGCAGCTTGCTTTCGCGAACTCCGATCTTGCGTTCCAGGGCAATCACCTGTTTCAGGGGAATTTTTATGGCGTGAATATCTATGACATTTCCAATCCGGCGAATTCTAAACTGCTGACGTCGCTGGTGTGTCCTGGCGGCCAGGGTGATGTGTCGGTGTATAAGAACCTGCTTTTCATGTCGGTAGAACAGCCGAACGGACGCCTGGATTGCGGCACGCAGGGCTTTCCAGCGGATCCCGCTCCTCCCGCAGATGCGGAAAAAGGAAAAGACAAGAAACGTCCCGTACCATCAGCACAAAAAGACCGTTTTCGCGGCGTGAGAATCTTTGACATTTCCGACATCAGGAATCCCAAACAGGTCGCGGCGGTGCAGACGTGCCGCGGATCACACACGCATACCCTGGTGGTCGATCCGAACGACAAAGAAAATGTTTATATCTACGTGTCCGGAACATCGTTTGTGCGTAAGCCGGAAGAACTGTCCGGATGCTCAGGTGAAAAGCCGGACAAAGACCCGAATACAGCGCTGTTTCGCATTGATGTGATCAAGGTTCCGTTGGCTGCGCCGCAGGCCGCGAAAGTGGTGTCCAACCCGCGAGTATTTATGGATGCTCGCACAAACGCGATGAATGGCCTGAATAACGGCGGCACTCATGGCAAGAAGGACGCGGAGAAGCCCAAGGACACCGACCAATGTCACGACATCACCGTGTATTCGGCGATCGGGTTGGCGGCGGGTGCGTGCTCCGGAAACGGAATTTTGCTCGACATCAAGGACCCTGTAAATCCGAAGCGCGTGGATGCGGTGAACGATCCAAACTATTCGTACTGGCATTCGGCTTCGTTCTCAAACGATGGGACCAAAGTCGTGTTTACCGACGAGTGGGGCGGAGGCCTGGGGGCGCGGTGCCGTCCGAACGACCCGAACAAGTGGGGCGCGGACGCGATCTTCGGTGTGAAGGACGACAAACTCAATTTCACGAGCTATTACAAGATGCCTGCTGCGCAGAGTGATACGGAGAATTGCGTGGCGCACAACGGCTCGTTGATTCCCGTCCCGGGCCGTGACATCGAAGTGCAGGCCTGGTACCAGGGCGGCGTCTCCATCGTGGACTTTACTGACGCGTCACATCCATTTGAAATTGCCTACTTTGACCGCGGGCCAATCGATCCGAAGGTGCTGGTGCTGGGTGGCGAGTGGTCGGCCTATTGGTACAACGGCTACATTTACGGTTCGGAAATTGCACGCGGCCTCGACGTGTTTGAACTTACACCGACCAAGTTCTTGACACAGAATGAAATCAATGCGGCAAAAGCGGTTCGGGTCAGCGAGCTGAATGTTCAGAACCAGCAAAAGATCGAGTGGCCGGCAAAATTGGTGGTCGCAAAGGCGTATGTGGACCAATTGTCCCGGTCGCAAGCCCTGCCGCCGGACAAAATCGCAGCTCTACAGCAGGCAATTCAAAGCGCGGAGGGTTCGCACATGAGCCAGGATACACTGGCGAAACTGAAGAGCATGGCACCGTCATTGCAAGAGGACGCTGGCACGGCGAAAAACCAGGCAGATGCGACGCGGCTGCGTGCTTTGGCTGAGATTCTGGAGCATCCATCGGTGTAACCACTTGGCGAACACGCGGCCCTTTGTCAGAGCATGGCGCCTTGTGTGAAAGAAGGTGCGGAGATATGTCAATTTCCTGCAAAGGTGTGCGTTCATTTTGGCACATTGCCATATTTGAGCTTGATGACCTGCGCAACAGGACGTCATGAGTTTCCTGCTGCGTACACGACATATCTTCAGCACTAACGAATGGCAATTACAAACTCGCCCGGAGTGAACAATTTTTGCTCACATCCACGTGCGCAACTCTTATTTTTCTTGGCATTCTTCGCATACCCGAAAAATAAGTTCCTCAAATGTTGAAAAAGTATGCATCTTGTCGCCTATGGCTAAACCTCCACGGCGACGCATTCACCGAGTCGCTTCAGGGCCGCACCTTACTTCAACGCTTGCATGATCTGCCAATGTGCCAATTCTACGTACACAATTAGCTACCTGCATGAAAACGCGTGCTGCGCTGTGACCTTCGTCACATAACTGCATGACACCATTGGGCATGTTTTGTTTGTGGCTGTATCGATTTACTGCTTCTGGATTGACTAAGTATGCGCAGCAAAGCGGACGAAACGCCACACTAGATACTTAGTGCAATTAGATTCATAGTCGCTCGAACATGAACTGCAATGCACTAGTTTTCACTGGAACGTCTTTGGCATACATCGTGCATCAAGAGACAGCGGTAGGAAATAAGAAATCTTCCGCAACAAAATTCCAGGAGGAGACTAGAAATGACCTTCGTACAGTTCGTGAAAAACCTTCATCGTGAAGAATCCGGTCAGGACCTGCTTGAGTATGCTCTGGTTCTAGCCGCGGTTCTTACGGCCGTTGTGGCAGGCGCAAGCAATCTGGCAACAGACATTGCAACCGCACTGACCACCATCAACACAAAAATCCAAACTGCGGTCACCTAGAGCTAAGGGGCGCCCGTGGCTCAGGTTGCGTGGCGCCATTCGCTTCAAACCCGACTGGCCGGTCTTGCAGTAACAGCTTCGCAGCAGGGCAGGCCATGCGGAACATTGCTTCGCGCTAACTCAAAGGATTATCAACAGAGATCCTGAAAGCTCGGGCCGCAGGCTGTAGGCTGCGGTTCAGTTTTTGCAGACCATGAACCTCTCTGAAACCATTCCGACTTTGGCGACCGCGGTAGCTGTAACCGCAGCCATGACCGATGTTCGCGATCGCCGCATTCCCAACCGCCTTACATACTCTGCCATGATTGCCGGCCTTGTGCTGCAAATAGCTGCACATGGCTGGCATGGCCTGCTTCTGGGTCTGGGCGGCGGTGCTTTGTTTGGCGGTTGCTTTTTATTCTTTCACCTGGTTCGCGCCATGGGTGCGGGAGATGTAAAGCTGGCGGCAGCTCTGGGCTGCATCATCGGTCCAACTGCTTCATGGCAGGTAATGTTTGCTACCGCCGTCGCCGGCGGCGTGCTGGCGATTGTCGTAATGGTTTTCACCGGCCGGGTATTGAAGACGCTGCGCAGCACGCTGAGCGTCGTCGGTTTTCACGCGCTACACGGCCTGCGCACACATCCGGTGGTCAATCTCGATAACCCAACTGCGGTCCGCCTGCCTTACGGGCTGGCCTTTGCCGCAGGCACCCTTTACTGGACATTTTTTACGCAGATGTGGAGATAACGCTTATGGGAACGCGACGGCTCGGTTTTGCTCTGGCTGCTGCACTGATTATTTCAATCATTGTGACCTCAATCTTTTACGGACGCATCTCGCGCGCGCAGTCTTCCACGCGGCCGCAGACAAAGCGGGTAGTTGCGGCGGCGGTTGAAATTCAGCCAGGCACTCCGCTCACCGCGGACAACCTCACTGAGATCGACTGGCCGTCCAACGTGCCTCTGGAAGGGTTGATCGAGAAGAAAGAAGATGCCATCGGTCGCATCCCGATTTACGCCCTTGTGGCCAAAGAGCCGGTGCAGAAGCACGGCCTGGCATCCAGCGGGAGCTTCGGACTCTCCGCCAGGATTCCTGACGGTATGCGCGCCACTTCGGTGAAAACCAATGAGGTAATGAATATCGCCGGCTTCATCTTCCCCGGTTCACACGTGGATGTGCTGGTCACGCTACGCGGCGAAAATAACGCCTCCAGCACCACCCATACCGTGCTCCAGAACGTTCAGGTACTGGCAACCGGGGCCAAGACCGATCCCGATCCCAACGGCAAACCGGAAAACGTGAGCGTGGTAACGCTGCTGGTCACACCGGAGGAATCAGAGAAGCTGGCCCTGGCGCAGAGCCAGGCGACGCAAAACCAGGGCAGTATCCATTTTGTTCTGCGCAATGGCGGCGATGCAGCCAGGCCAGACACTGCTCCCGTTGATATGGCGGAATTGGCAGGACTGCCAAAGAAAGCGCCAAAGCCGGAAGCGCCTCATACCAAACGGGTCAGCGTATCGAAAGCGCCTGACCTCTACACGGTTGAAACCATGTCCGGCGGCAAGACCACTGTTGCCAAGTTTCCGGCCAACGATTGAACACGTTCCTTGCGATCAGAGGACGAGGAGGCATTCTGAATCTCGACGGCCCAAAACGGTTGTTAACCATGCTCGGCGGAATCATTATCACAGCCGCCAGCCTTTGCCCGCAGGCGATCGCACAGGGCGCTGTTCCTCCCAGCACCCAGCAGCCCGCCACTGCGGGGCAGCAGTCGCCGGGATCGCAACAAGTTGCACAGTCTGACAATTTTGCCGGCAATCAGGTCCTGCATATCCTGATCGGCCACTCGGTGGTTATCCGCACTGACGCTCGATTGCGGCGCGTGCTTGTGGGCAACCCGGCCGTTGTCACCACGGCCACAACTGCAGCGAATGAAGTGGTCGTAACCGCGGTTGCATCCGGCAGCAGCAGCGTGGTGCTCTGGCAGGAAGACAACAAATCGCGCATTCTAGAAGTCTTTGGCGATGTGGACGTCTCTTTGCTACGTGAAGCAGTTGCTCGCAGCTTTCCTAATGAGCCAATCCAGGTGGAAGCCGAGGAGAACAGGATTGTTTTGACCGGAACGGCAACAGCGGTGCCCGTGGCCGATCAGATTGCCAAAATGGCCA
>Ga0137403_10006467_pt1 | contig 13405 bp, 8 predicted proteins | sample CZOMad2_1_16fung_FD_122057 | JGI IMG/M metagenome (GOLD analysis project Ga0137403, IMG submission 122057) | Vadose zone soil fungal communities from Angelo Coast Range Reserve, California, USA - CZOMad2_1_16fungal (Hybrid Assembly) | ecosystem: Environmental > Terrestrial > Soil > Vadose zone... | reverse complement strand
GTCCTCGTGCAGGAGCGCCTTGGCGATCGTGTAGAAGGCCCAGGTGCGGATGATCTCGTGGCTCTGCGGGCGGATGTCGGCGGGGAAGAGGCGGCGGTGGCGCGCCGGGTCGAGGAGCCAGCCCGAGCTGATCTGCGGCGTGAGCGAGCTGGTGAACCAGGTGTCGAAGACGTCGGGCTCGCCGGTGAAGCCGCCCGGGCGGTCGCGCGCGGCGGGCTCGTAGCCGGGCGGCGCGGCGGTCATGGGATCGACGGGCAGGACGCCCGCCTCGGCGACCATCGGCCGCGCGTGGTCCGGGCGGCCGTCGCCGTCGAGCGGGTACCAGACGGGGATCGCCGGTCCGAAGAAGCGCTGGCGGCTGATGCACCAGTCCATCTGGAGGTTCTCGGTCCAGTTGCGGTAGCGCAGCCGCATGAAGTCCGGGTGCCACGCGATCTGGTCGCCCTTGGCGAGCAGCGCGTCCTTCTTGTCGAGCAGGCGCACGAACCACTGCCGGGTCGAGATGAACTCGAGCGGCCGGTCGCCCTTCTCGTAGTACTTGACCGCGTGCTCGACGGGCTCGGGCTCGCCGCGGAGCGCCCCGGCCTCGCGCAGCAGCTCGACGATCGCCTTGCGCGCCGCGACGACCGTCTTGCCGGCGAGGTGGGCGTAGGAGCGGCTCGCGGCCGCGGCGTCGCGGCTCTCCCAGCCCGGGCTGCCGAAGGCGACCGGGACCAGGCGGCCGTCGCGCCCGAGGATCTGGCGGAGCGGCAGCTCGTGCTCGCGCCACCACTGCACGTCGGTCGCATCGCCGAAGGTGCACACCATGAGGATGCCGGTGCCCTTCTCGGGATCGGCCAGGGCGCTCGGGAAGATCGGGACGGGGACGTGGAAGAGCGGCGTCACGGCGCGCTTGCCGAAGAGGTGGCGGTAGCGGGCGTCGGAGGGATGCGCCGTCACGCCGACGCACGCGGGCAGCAGCTCGGGCCGCGTGGTGGCGATGACGAAGCCTTGCTCGCTCCCCTCGACGCCGAAGGCGAGGCGGTGGAACGCGCCGTGCGTCGGGCGGTCCTCGACCTCGGCCTGCGCGACCGCGGTCTGGAAGTCGACGTCCCACATGGTGGGCGCCTCGAGGCTGTAGACGTGGCCCTTCGCGTACAGGTCGCGGAAGGAGAGCTGTGCCAGGTGCCGGCAGCGCGCGTCGATGGTCGAGTACTCCTGGCTCCAGTCGACCGAGAGGCCGATCCGCCGCCAGAGGGTCTTGAAGGCCTCCTCGTCCTCGCGCGTGACGCGCAGACAGAGGTCGATGAAGTTCCGGCGCGAGACGATGCGCGGCGGCTCCTTCGCCTTCGCCGCCGTCGCCGGCGCGAGCGCCAGGTCGGGTTCGTAGGGGGCGCGCGCGTCGCAGCGGACGTGGAAGAGGTTCTGCACCCGCCGCTCCGTCGGGAGCCCGTTGTCGTCCCAGCCCATGGGGTAGAAGACGTTCCGGCCGCGCATGCGCTGGTAGCGCACGATGACGTCGGTGTGCGTGTAGCTGAACACGTGCCCCACGTGCAGCGAGCCGGAGACGGTGGGGGGCGGCGTGTCGACCACGAAGGTCTCCGCACGCGGGCGAGCGGGGTCGTAGGTGTAGACGCCCCGCCGCGCCCACTCCGCGTCCCAGCGCGCCTCGGCGGCAGGGGCGTCGAAGTGCTTGGGGAGCTGTGTCGGGTCGACGACCTTCACGGCGAGGGATGAGATAGCAGATCGCCCTTGACCTCGCATCGTGCGTGTGAGAGGCGACGACGGCTGGCCCAGGTCCTCTATGCGCTGTGGTTCACGCCGCTCGTGCCGCTGGCGCTCCTCGGCCGGGCGGTCGGCCGGGGCCGCCGCCAGGTACTCCTCGCGTTGCTCGCCGGGGCGGCCACGTGGGGCGCCGGCGAAGCCGTGCTGCTCCTCTCCCCGCTCGGCTGGAATCGGCTGGCGCTGCTCCACTTCCTGTGGTCGGCGGCGGGGGGCGCGGCGTGCGCGGGCGCGACACGCGCGCGCGTGGACGCGGCGCCACGGTCCGCCGCGCACGGCCTCTCGCTCGGACCGATCGTCGGCTGCGGCGTCCTCTTCTACCTGGTCGCCCTGACCGAGGTCGCACTCGTCTCGATCCTCGCGCGCACCGTCGATCCGTCGGCGCGGCGCATGATCTCGCCGCTCGTCCTCCTCTGGGCGAGCCCGGGCCTGCCGGTCGGCATGGTGCTCGGCGCACTCTGGCAGCGGCGGCTGGGGGCGGTGTCGGTCGAGGCGGTGGCGCGCTTCTTCGTGGGCATCCACCTCGTGCTCCTCGGCGCGGCAGCCCTCGTCGGCCTCGACATGTGGGCGACGCTCGCGCTGAACCCGCCCCACCTTCGCCTCCATCCGCACCAGATGACCGCGGGGTTCGCGGCGCTCGCCTTCGTGCTCGTGCCGCTCGTCGCCTACGGCTACTTCGTGAGCCTGGCGCCCCGGCGACGCGCCGTCTTCGCGCGCGCCGCCGGCTGCCTCGGCCTCTTCCTGGCGAGCCTCGTCCAGGTCGAGATGGCCACGGGCACGGTCGCGCTCCTCCACCGCCAGCGCGCGCTGCGCGACGACCGGGCGGACGACGCCGCCACCGCGCGGCGGGCGGTGGGCGACTGGGAGCACTATCTCGCGACCTTCCCGGAGAGCGACGAGCGCGCCGAGGTCCTCTGGCGGGTCGCGACCACCCGCGTGCGTCTCGGCGAGCACGAGCGCGCGCGCGACGCGTTCGCCAGCCTGGCGAGCCTGCCCGCCGACGTCCCTGGCCAGCGCTGGACGCGCCAGGCGCGCGCCATCCTCGCGCATTTGACCGACCCGCCGGACGGAGCGCGCTCCGACGCCGCCCCGGCGCCCCTCATCGAGCACGCCGACTACCTGAGCAACGACTGGCGCAGCGTGCTCAGCTTCCTCGGCACCGGGGAGGAGGTGGCGCGCGAGGAGTTCCTCGGCCGGCTCCGCCTGATCTCGCTCGACCGGGACAAGATCGTCCTCCCGCCGGTCGCGAGCCTCTTCGCGGTGAAGGCCTACGGCCGCCTCCTCGGCGTCGAGGTCGCCGTCCGGCCCGTCACGCTGGACGAGGTGAAGGCGCTCCTGGCGGCGGGCCGGCCGGTGCTCGTGCAGCGGCAGGATCGCTGGCTCTGCCTGGTCGGCGTCGACGCACGCTGGGGGACGCTGCTCTACTACGATTACGAGCGCGAGACCGAGCGCCTCCGCCGGGCCCACAGCCAGGCCGAGGCGCGGGCGCTCTTCGAGGAGGGTGGGGCCGGATCCCGCGCGCGCCTCGGCGCGCTGCGCAGCAACCTGCTCGAGGACATCCCCGCCGCCGACGTCGCTCAGGCGCTGGCCGACCGGCACGGGCTCGCCGCCACCATCGGGCCGCCCGCTGGCGACGGGAGCGTCGCGTGGGACGAGTTCCTGCTCGGAGAGCTGGCCTGGCGGGCAGGTGATCCCGTAACCGCCCTCGACCATTATGCGACCGCGGCGAGCGGACTCGGCGGGCCGTCCTGGCCGCTCCTCTACCTGCACCTTGCCGCGCGCGCGAGCGCGGAGCCGGCGCGCGAGATCGTGAAGCGCCGCCTGCTGCCCGCTGCGAACGCCGACGCGCTCGTCGAGTGGCAGCGCCAGCCGGGGCACGCGGCGCTCCTCGCGCGGGCGCGAGCGGAGTTCGAGGGTCACGATCTCGCCACGCTGCCCACGCCCGTCCTCGAGCGTCTCGGCGCGCTCCTCCGGAGGGACCCCGCGGCCGATCCGTCGCTGCTCGCCCGCTGCTACGAGACGCTGCGCGCGCGGTACCCCGAGCACGGCCCGTACCTGACGGCACTCGCCGAGGTGTACCGCCGGAGCGGGGCGCTCGCGCCGCTCGCGACGGTGGAGCGAGACCAGGTGAACCTCGAGCCCGCGAACACGGACCACCTCCTCGACCTGGCGGAGACCCTGCTCGGCCTCGACCGGCCCGACGACACCCGCGCCGCCCTGCGGCGCGTCCGCGAGCAGGGCACGTGGCGGTCGCCCCGCTACCTCGCGCTCGCCGGACGGGCGGCGCTCGCCCGCGGCGAGCACCGGAGCGCGGTCGGCCTGCTCGGCCGGGCGCTCGACGCGAACCACGCCGATCCCGAGCTGCGCGCCGAGCTGGCCCTCGCGCTCGAAGGCATCGGCGAGCGCGAGCAGGCGCTCGAGGAGTGGCGGTGGGTGGAGCTCGCGGCCGTCGACCCGCGGCACCGCGAGCTGGCGCGGGAGCGGCTCGCCGGGCAGGAGGGGGGACAGCAGGGGGGAGGGCGTTGATGCCGCGCGTGCGCGCCCATCTCCGCCCGTGGCAGGCGGTCGTGGTGACGGCCGTGGCCTCGGTGCTGGGCGGCGCGCTCGCCACCGCCGCGGCGCTCGCCTCCCGCGGACGGGGCGGGGCCGCGCGCCGCCTCCTCCTCGTGAGCCTGCCGCTCGGCGCCGCGGGCATGGCGGCGCTCGCCCTGCTGCGCACGCCCTGGCAGACGATCGCGTGGCTCTTCCTGGCCTTCAACCTCGCCGGCGGCACGGGGCTCGCCCTCCTCCTGCGCCGCTGGCCTCCGCCGCCCGAGACGGAGCCCGCGCCGCCCGGGACGGTGCGGCAGGCGGCGTGGCTCGCGCTCGCCGGCGCGCTCGCCGCGCCCTACGTCGGCGGGGGAGCGGCCATCGTCTACCTGCTCGCGACCGACTCCTTCATCAGCACCCTCTTCCCCTCGATCGCGAGCCGCTTCAGCGCCCTTCCCGAGCTCCTCCGCACCCTCTTCGACTTCGCCGTGCTCGGCGCCGTGATCGGAGCGTTGCTCGGCCGCCGGCTCGCCCGCCTCGACGGCGGCCGGCTCGCGTGGGCGCTCGGCGGCGCGGTGTTCACCTACTTCGCCGCCCGGCTGTGCGCCACCCTGCTGCTCGGCATCCCCGCCTTCCAGGGCTGGGTGCTGGTCGAGCGCGCCTCCGCCGGGTCGCGCCTGGGGAGCTTCCTGGTGAGCGCGGGGCTCGTCCGGCTGCTCACCTACGTGGCCGCCACCTCGGGCGCGCTGCTGTTCGCGGATGCGCGCTCCTGGGCCGCGCGCGCCAGGGCGGGCGGCCTGCTCGCGGGCATCGTGCTGGCCGGAGTCGCGAGCGTCGTCGTCTACACCGGCCGGCTCGGCTACGACTTCCTGCTCGCCGGCGAGCTCCTCGAGAAACAGGCCCGCCCGCTCCGCGCCCGGCCCTTCTACGAGCTCGGGCTCGCCCAGCGGCCCGACGAGTCGATCGGCGCCTACCTGCAGTTCCGCCTCGCCCTGCTCGATCGCCAGCTCGGGCGCAGCCGCGAGGCGCGCAGCGCGCTCAGCAAGGTGGTGACCAAGTACACCCAGCGGCCGCCCCTGGTGGCGCGCGCCGAGCGCTTCCTCGCCGGCATCGAGCACGCGCCGGCCGAGGCGCCGCGCCACATGATCGACGGCATCGCCACGCGCACGGAGTTCAAGTCCGCCTACTGCATGCCCAACTCGCTCGCCCTCGTGCTGCAGTACTGGCACATCCCGATCTCGCCCAAGGCGATCGGCCGCGAGATCACCGCCATCGATTTCGGCACCACCGCCGCCGACGGCCTGCGCTACGTGCAGGGCAAGGGGCTCACGGAGTGGATCAAGCCGCTCGCCGAGCTGGCGGACATCAAGCGCTTCGTGGACCAGCAGGTGCCCGTCCTGGTCTACATCCCGCAGCACGTGCTCGCCGTGGTCGGCTACGACGAGGCGCTGAACAGCCTGGTCACCTACGACGTGGCGGAGAGCGACATCTGGGTGGACCACCCGGTGGAGGAGCTGATCCCGCAGTGGAAGCGGGAGTTCGCCATCCTCGGGGTCGTCCTCCCGCCCGAGCGCTTCGCCGCGCTGCCCGAGGCGGAGCGGCGCGACTTCGAGCGCTGGACGCGCGCCTACGTCCATCACGACCTGCACTACCCCTACCATCACTCCACCGACGCCGCGGACCAGGAGCGCGCGCTCGCGCACCTCGAGGCGGCCGTCGACCTGGCGCCCGAGTTCTTCTTCGACCTGGCGCACATCCTCGTCCGCCCGCGCTGGGCCCGGGAGCGCGAGCGCCTCGCGCGCGGCCACGACCTCGCCGCGGTCGCGCGCCGCGGCCTCGAGTTCACCCGCCACCAGTTCGACAACGACGAGGCGCTGCGCGAGCTCGCCGAGCTCGGCCTGGACGTGGGGGAGTACGACGCCGTGCACGAGTTTCTCGCGCGGCGCGCCAAGGAAGGCACCCTCGAGGAGCACGGCGAGCTGGTCGCCCTGCTCGGTCTGCTCGAGTACCGGCAGGGGAACATGGCGGGCGCCATCGCGCAGCTGAGCAAGCTCCGCGGCCGGCAGCGCTTCCCGCTGGTGCTGGGGCGGGCGATGGAGGCGACCGGGGCGTGGCAGCCCGCGATGGCGGAGTACGGTCGCGTCGTGGAGACCGAGTCCGGGCCGGGGGAACGCGCCCGGCAGTGGCTCCGGAAGGTGCGCGCCGGCGACGGCGAGGAGGCGGCGCCGGAGGACGGAACGTCGGGCGCCGATCGGCGCGCCGCCATGCAGCGGATCGCGCTGCTCGCCGAGCGCCTGCGCGACGAGGAGCTGCTGCGCGCCCCGGCGCGCGCCTACCTGAGGCAGTTCCCCTGGGACGCCGAGGTGCAGGTGCGCTACGCCGAGAGCGTCGCGGCGACGCTCGGCCGCGAGGGGAGCCTGCCGGCCGACGCGCGGGAGGAGCTGCGGCGCGAGCTCGTGCGGACCCTCGGCCTGCTCCGCTCGCTCGACGTCCACGGCCGCTGGCGCGCACGCGTCCGCCGGCTGGAGACGGCGAGCGCCGGGAGTTAGCTCGCTACGGCGCGACGCACGGCATCCCGGAGCAGACGTCGACCACGGCGCCCCCGACCTTCAGGAACTCGGACTTCTGCGTCCGCGCCGCCACCGAGCTGCGGGGGTCCGAGTGCGGGTCGGCCCCGGTCATCGGGGCCGTGTTCGTGGTCGGCGGGGTGGCCGCGCCGCTGTCCCAGATGATCAACGCGGAGCCATCGAACGGGTAGCTGGGGATGGCCGGGATGCCGTAGTAGGGCGTCACCTCGTAGCTGCGCCCGGACGCGATGGCCGGCTGATGAATGGACGCCCCGATGGTCCGCGCCTCGATCTCGGTCGCGACGTTCGCCACCTGGTGGTCGCCGAACGCCTCGTGCAGCAGGACCTTGTGCGCGGGAGTGTTGGGCAGCGGATCCGTCGTCATGTGATGCGCATAGCCGTTCGGGTCCGAGCGGTCCCACAGCATCTGGATGAGCGCGAGGAGCAGCGGCCGCTGGAGCTCGTTCGGGTAGGTGGGGTACAGGATCGCCGCATAGAGGGAGAAGTCCGTGCTGCGCGTCAGGAGCAGCGAGTAGTTCATGCCCGGGACGCCCAGCACGCCGCGCGTGATGTCCTGCGCGACCGCCATGACCGTTCCACCGAAGATCCCGCCCTGGCTGTTGCCGTCGTAGAAGACCGCGCTCGTGTCGATCACCGGATTGGCGGACGCGTCCTGGAAGGCCGGGTCGGAGACGAAGCCCGCCGGATGGATCATCAGCCGGGCGAGGAAGAGCTGGTCCAGCATCGCCTGCTGCAGCCGATCGGTGAGGCTCGGGAACTTGCCCAGGTCGTGGAGGATCGCGACCGCATTGTCGAGGTCCTCGTCCGCCAGGCCGATCCACTTGGTCGCGCAGAAGACGAAGTTGTGCTCGTTGGCCATGCTCTCGACGTTCCCGGCGTTGACCTCGCTGCCCGACCCGAGGAGCCCGTGACCGTAGATCGACGCGCGCGCCGCCGTGACCGGGCCGCTGGCGCTCGGGAGCGCAGCCCGCGGGATGATGCAGATGAAGGATGCCGGCTGGGACGTCGACTGGTGGACGGGTAGCCCGTCGGGCCCGAGGACGAAGCGCGCCGGCGCGGTCGTGCTGTCGACGTAGCGCTCGACCTCGTACGTGCCGGTCACCCGGCGGAAGATGTTCGTGTCCACGTCGTCCTCGACGTTCGTGACCGTGAAGCTCGGCGCGCTCGTGCCGAGCCGCGTGAAGCCGTCGTCGCGGACGAAGAGCAGACGCTCGGAGAGGTTCCGCTCGCTCGCGACCGTGAAGTCCCAGGCGAGGTAGAGGTCGTCCCGATCGACGCCCGCCGCGGCGAGCGTCGTGAAGATGGCCTCCATGTGCGGGCGGCGCGCCTCCTTGAGCGAATCGCCCGTGGGCGTCCCGTCGCGATAGGCGAGGAAGTCGGCGGTGGGGGCGATGAGCGTCCCGCCCGAGTCCTTCATGCGCCGGAGGGCGACGATGTAGCGCGTCGCCTCCGCGAGGTTCACGGAGGGATGGATGATCACGGCACGGTTCGCCTCGCTGCTGGCGTTCGAGTCGATCTCGGCGAACATGAGGTGGTGCTCGCCCGTCGAGGCGTTCACCAGCACGATCGGGGCGTCGGCGTCGAGCGAGCGCGCGATGTCGGTGATCGGCGCGGCGCCGGTCATGCCGAGATCGACGCCCGGCACGCGGACGAGGATGCTCGTGCCGGGGCTGAAGCCGTCGTTCAGGTTGTAGTCGCTCGCCGGCATGGCCGTCCCGGAGGCGTTGCGCGGCATGGCGACGTCCGGAAAGTGGACGCGCCGGCCGGTGTCGGTGCTCCCGTCGGCGACCGTGAACCAGTCGCTGGGGAAGGGATACAGGCAGACGCTCGGGTCGAGGAAGTCGCAGGGGCAGGCGCTGAGGTCGCAGGGGCAGGTGCAGTCGCTGCGGCAGAGCGCGCTGCCGCCGCACGACGACCCGGGTAGATCGCACTGCTCGCCGTTGTCGACGGACCCGTTGCCGCACGCCGCGGGGATCGCCGGGCAGAGGCCGCTCACGTTGCCGTCGTCGTCGCTGTCAGCGGGCTGACCCACGCACTGGGCAAAGATCACGGCCTCGACCGCGTCGGTCTGCCCGTCCCCAGCACAGCCCGTGACCTTCTCGAAGGCCTTTACGAACCTGGCGTGCGCTCGGTCGAGGCATCCGCCCGGGGCGCTGTCGACCCGGACCCCTTTGCGGGCCGCCTTCGCGTAGCAGCCGAGCTTCCGGGAGGCCGCCTTGCCCGCCGCCCTGAGCCGTACGGACTCGCACTTGCTGGCCGTCGCAGCGCTGGTACCGTCCGGAAGCGCTGCGCGTACCTTGTCGCGGCAGTCGTCGGCGAGGCTCTCGCAATCGGACTGAACGCCCGAGCACGTTCCCGCGCTGCCGAACGCGGTCGGGAAATTCGCCACCGCCCTCGCGTCGCACGCGGCCTCCAGCGAGGGATCGCCACTGCGGGCGACCTTCGCTTGACACCGGAGGAGACCGGCCTCCCGGTTCGCGATGGCTCTGAGCTTCGCGCTCGTACACTGGTCGGCGGCCGCCGGGCCGGCCGCGAGCAGCAAGCAGGCGAAGACGGTCGAAACCACGGTGAATCGGCGGGTCACGGGCTTGGCCATCCCCGGACACTTACGACCCCGCGACCCGGCAGGTCAATCAGAAATTTGGGATCCCGCTCGAGGCGCGACGATCGCGCTCAGCTGGCCGCCGCCAGGTAGTTGACGCCGAACTCGAGGGGGATGACGGCGCTCGGGTAGCTCACCATCGCCGGCTTCCCGTGGACGTCGAAGAACGGGGCCGGCTGCCAGTCGGTAAAGCTCTTGCTGACGAGCAGGGTCAGGCCGACGGGCATCTCCGCAAAGCCGCTCCACATGCGGAAGACGCCCGTGGCGGCGGTGACGGGGAAGAACCAGCCGGCGCCGCCAAGCAGTTCCAGGACCACGGTGGCCGGCGCAGAGTAGTTGGCCGCCTTGGCGTTGGCGTAAAGGGCCTGCGCGGTGACGGCGGGGCTCAGCGCGACATCGAAGGGCCCCAGCAGGACGTTGGAGACCGCGCGTCGCAACGTGTCCGTCCTCGCGCCTCCCGCGTGCGCCACGCGCGGCGCGGCGAGAGCGACCAAGAGGATACCTACCGCATGCCACCTCGCGCGTATCTGCATGACGCGGCCCTCCCGGCGACAAGAGTGAATCCTTCCGGCTCCGCAGGCAAGGCCTGCGGGAGACGGCCCGTCCCGTGTGTTCGCCGTCACCGCAAAAACTCTTGAGCCGACAGCGACTTGCCGCTATCAGCTCACCCGCTGAGCGAGGTCACGAACCGCCACCCGCAGCTGGCTCCACTCGTCGCAGATGTAGCAGCCGTTTCGTCCCCCGATCAGTTTTCGCACGTCGTCCATGCTCCTGCCGCAGAACGCTTCGGCATGGTCTCGGTCCGACGGCATGGTGCAGGGTGCGAACCAGAACGAGCTCACCGACGTGACCGACCGCGATCCGTTCGCCGGCATCCCGCCCATCGCTATGTTCGCTGCCGGGTGGAGCGCGACGTCAGCGGCACATGCGCGCACACGACCGCCTTACGCCTCGATAGCCGATCGGGATGCGGGAAGCCTGCTGGGCGCCGACGGCGGATGGTCAGGCGATCCGCGTCACTCCGCGTCTCGCACAGGCTCTGCGGGTCGAAGGACTCCGCCGGCACCGCCGCCCGCCCGATGAACACCGCGTCCCGTGCGGCCGCATCCCCCGGAGTGCCGCGAGCGTGCCCGCCATGCGCCGCACGTGACACGATCGGTGCCGAGTTCGGCACACCCATCGGATCGACCTCGCCGACGGCGTGAAGACGGTGCCGGTGCCACGCCCCGCACGGCGCCGATTTCACACCGGATTCTCGCAAGTCGCTGCTGTCGGGCGTCTCGAGCCGTCCCGCGGGCACGGGCGTTGCACCCCGAGCTACCCGCATGATGACCTACGGAACCTACCGAGCGAGACCCGCTCGCGGAAAGGGTCGCGGCGCGACGGGTTGGCAGCGCGGCTGCGCAGCGTCGGCTTCCCACCCGCGCATCGACAGGCGGGCCGGCGCGCGAGGCCAGGTCCTGGCGCTGGCGGCGTTCTCCATGATCGCCCTCTGTGCCCTGGTCGGCCTGGCCGCCGACACGGGCTACTTCTTCGACTACAAACGCAAGATGCAGACGGCCGCCGACGCCGCTGCCCTCGCCGGAGCCGAGCAACTGAGGAGAGTTGGGAACGGCCAGATCGTCAGCGCGGCGGACGCCGCCGCCGCCTCCAACGGGTTTACCAACAACGTGAGTGGTACGAGCATCCAGGTCCAAATCCCACCCAGCAGCGGCTACTACACGAGCGATGGCTCGTACGTCGAGGCGATCATCAGCCAGACCCGCCCCACGCTGTTCATGGGCATTCTCGGTCTCCAGAGCGCGAAGGTGAGCGCGCGGGCGGTTGCCGGCGTGCAAGATTCGCCGAACTGCATCTACGCCCTGAGCCAGACTGGAACGGGTCTCGCCACCAACGGAAGCGGCTCCAGCCTGAGCGCCGCGTGCGGCATCGTCGTGAACTCGAGCGCCTCCGGCGCGTTGAACGCCGGGAGCGGGGCGGTGTTCGGCACATCGGTCACCATCGCCGGGACCTACAGCGGTTCCTGCAGCAGCTCGGACCCATTGGGGTGCCGGACCGGTGTTCCTCCGCAGCCGGACCCGCTCGCCCAGCTAGCAGATCCACAGTTCTCGGGCTGCGACTTTGGAGCGCCCACCCCCGTGAACGTCAACGGCGGGGTGGTGACTCTCAACCCCGGCGTCTACTGCAACGGCATAAGTATCGGCAGCGGCGCGTCGGTGACGTTCCAGCCGGGCCTCTACATCCTCAACGGAGGCGGGCTGTCGGTGAGCGGAAACAGCACGATCCAGGGCACGGGCGTGACCTTCTACAACACCGCGCAGGGCCACTACTCCTACGCGGCCGTGACTATCACCGGTGGCACCCTCGGCTTCCTCTACGCCCCCACGAGCGGACCGATGGAGGGAATCCTCTTCTTCCAGGACAGGACGATCACCCCGAAGGCGGGCAAGAGCGCAAACGTCTTTTCGGGTAGCAGCAACCTCAACTTCACCGGAACGTTCTACTTCCCGACCACGGATATCACGTTCTCCGGAGGCGGTCAGGTCTCCGCCAACTACACCATCTTCGTCGCACGGACCGTCACCGTCGGCGGTAACACGACTCTCAGTGCTAATTTCAGCAGCCTTCAAGATGGCAACCCCATCAAGAAGATCACCTTAGCAGAATGACCGTGGACAAGAGAAAGGGAGGAATGCCCATGTCGACTCGCATGTACAGGAAGGTCCGGCTGCTCGCGGTTGGCGCGCTGGCGATTTCAGCACTGGCCGCCAGCCCGGCCCTGCCGGGAGGGAAGACTACTACTACAACGGCCTACAAATGCGCGGTCGCCCCGAGCGTGGTCATGAACAAGGCCACGTACGCCGTCACGGGCTCGGGTTACCCGCCTGGCATGGTCGTCAACGTCTACATCAAGGGCAAGATAGCGACGTGGATAATTAACGGGTCGCTGTACGCGGGGGGGACGGTTGCTGCTGACGGTACGTTCAACCTCCAGCCGATCGCCAGCACCGTATTCTACCCCTCCGATCTTGGGACGAAGAGCGTCTGGGTCGTCAATGCGTATGATACGAAGACTACCACGTTGGCTACCTGTACGTTCTCGGTGAAGTAAACTCGCGCCTCCGCGAATGAGATCGGGGAACAGACGCATGACTAACGCTGATCGACACGGCACGCGGCCCCGGGGTCAGGCGATCGTGGAGTTTGCACTGATCTCTCCGCTGTCGTTCCTTCTGTTCATAGGCTGCCTCGATTTTGGTCGAGTCTTCTACAGCGCCATGGCGGTCACGCACGCCGCCCGCGCAGGGGTACAGTATGGGGCCCAGAACAACGACACATCCGGTGATTTCGACGGCATGACCCAGGCGGCCCTGGCTGCCGCGGGAGACCTGACGGGTCTCACCGTGACCCCGGAGCGGTTCTGCCTGTGCGCGGATGGAAGCTCGGTGGACTGCATCACCGGTGTCTGCAACCCCGAGGGCGTGCCGCAGGTCTATGTCCGCGTCACCGCCCAGAAGACCTTCACGACGCTGTTCCCCTATCCGGGGATTCCCAAGACCGCCAACCTCAATCGGCAGGCGACGGTGCGACTGCAGTAGACGGCGAGCGCGTCTACTTCACCACGGGCAGACCGGCGACGATGCGCCGGTACTCCTCCTCCGGGAAGGCGCGACACGTCTCGATGCGGACGTTGCCCCTGGCGCCGGCGCGAGCGACGGCTTGACCGCTGTCTCGTCGTCCGGCGCCTCGGCGACGACCACCGCGGGTCACCAGGTAGAACTCCCGGAGCTTCGCGCCTGACAGCGACGAAACGCTTGAGCAGACCACGACTTACCGCTATGAGAGCCCCCACGCGAAAGTGGCGGAATTGGCAGACGCGCAGGATTCAGGATCCTGTGGGCTAAACACCCGTGGGGGTTCAAGT
>Ga0137403_10006466_pt1 | contig 13408 bp, 14 predicted proteins | sample CZOMad2_1_16fung_FD_122057 | JGI IMG/M metagenome (GOLD analysis project Ga0137403, IMG submission 122057) | Vadose zone soil fungal communities from Angelo Coast Range Reserve, California, USA - CZOMad2_1_16fungal (Hybrid Assembly) | ecosystem: Environmental > Terrestrial > Soil > Vadose zone... | reverse complement strand
AACGCCAACAAGACGCAAATCCATGGATTCGAATTCTCGGTGCAGCAGCTGTTCGGCGACAGCGGCTTTGGCATGCAGGCAAACTGGTCCATTCCGAGCGGCGGTGCCTCCTTTAACCCGCTGGTAATCGGCTCTCAGTTCGCGCTGCCGGGCCTGAGCCGCTCCTACAACGTGGTGGGTTTCTTCGAGAAGTACGGGTTCCAGACTCGCGTGGCGTACAGCCATCGCGGCGCATTCCTCGCCGGATTGGCCCAAGTACAACAGGCGAACGAGCCGGTGTACACGGCGGCGTATGGCCAGCTGGACATGAGTGCAAGCTACGATATCAACAGGCATTTCTCTGTTTTCTTCGACGCCATCAATCTGACCTCAGCGTCGCAGCGCCAGTACGGCCGCTACAGCGAGCAGTTTATTTCAGCCTCCGAGGGGTTCGCCCGATACCAGGTCGGCTTTCGCGCCGCGCTCTAGGTGGATTTGCGGGATAGGTTTTTGAGCAGCATCGAGCGGATGCGATCCGCCTTGACCTGGGTCAGGTCTCCAAAGAGACCTTGCACTTGAGGGGGCAGATGCTCGAGGGCGGGGCCGTCGGATTGGAAAATCAAGTAATCGAACAGCGCTTTCCAGTTGCGCCGCTGCTCCGGCGGCAGGCTCTTCACCGTCAGAAGGCAATGCAGGAGGCTCATCGACGGCGACTCGAAATAGTCGGGAACGTCCCGCCACCAGTAGTTGACGAGCACATTGAAGTGCCCGAGCGCCTCGACATTGTGCCACCACAACGCGGGGATGTAGACCGCATCGCCCGGCGAAAGCTCGGCGACTTCGGCCGCCTCGAGCGCCTCGGCAAACCGGGGAAAGCGGCTGAGATCCGGATTTCGGACATCGACCAGGCTGACCGGCTGACCCGCCGGGGTCAGGTCGAGCGGGCCGACGTAAAGGTTGCTGATTTGATCGGGCGGAAACATCGTGAAGCGGCGGCGTCCACCCACGGCACAGGCCAGGTTCTCGGTATTGTCGAAATGCGGTGCAATGCACGTGCGATTCCCTATCCAGATCGATTCGAGCACCGAGTCGGCGGTGATCAAGCTGCGGACATGATTGGCCTTTGAAAAACCCGGAAGGTAAATCGGAAGCGACACGGAACCTGAGTACAAGGCAGGCGAGGACCGATCCCCTAAACCATGGCAAAGCCGGTCGAGCACATCGCTCAGCAACGCGCGTTTGGACTCGAAATTGAAACCGTCCAACGCGTCATTGTAGAAGAATCGTCCACTGATGGACGCGGGTCCTTCGAACAACGGCGCCGGATGGCCGCTGTAGAATGTCTTAAGATAGGCGGTGAGCGACTGCGGCGATTCGCGGCCCGCTTGGGTAGCGGGCCAATCCCGCACCAGGCCCCGCAGAATCGCCGGGCGGCCTCGGGTCTTTATCGTCTTTTCAAACAGTTCGGCATCGACATCCTGCCACTCCTCCGCCTGTCGGGGTTCGCGCATGGTTGCAGCACTCGCGGTGAAGTAATGGCCGCTATTGTAGCGCCACTTGACGCTCCCCACGCGATACCAGACGGCGTCGGCCCATCGTGCGCGCTATAATTCTCGGGGGCCGGAGGGGATTGTGGTCAACTTGGTGGTTCTCAGCAGTCAAACTCATCGCAATGTACGCATTGCGACCACGCGCTCGTCCAGTGGCGACGCGGCAGTCAACGCCGTGAGCGTGATCCCCAGGGAGTTTCCTCGCCTCCTCGCACATTACCCGATCTTCTTTACCAAGAGCACAGACACGGGTCAGTTCGAGCCAGCCGCGCTGCTGGGCTTTGAGCCTCATGAAAACTTATTCTTGTTGGATGGCAGGTGGGATGCGGCCTACGTTCCCCTGCAGATCCAACGGCAGCCCTTCTCGCTGATTCCTCGCCGCGGCGACGGTGCGGAGGGCAAACCGGCTGCGCTGGATGTGGCGCTCGACCTGAGCAGCCCCCACATTCAAACGCAGGAAGGTGAACGCCTATTCCTCGCCGATGGCCAGCCCTCGAAGTTCTTGCAAAACGTCACCTCGATGCTCTCGGCGCTGGTGAGCGGATCGACGGAGGCCTACGCCTTCACCGGCCGGCTGGCTGAACTCGGCCTGATCGAACCTGTGCAGATCGATATCGAGTTCGTGGACGGCAGCGAGGCAAAGATGCAGGGTCTTTACTGGATTGCCGCCGCCGCCCTGAAGGCGCTGCCCGCGGCGCAACTGGCGGAATTGCGCGACCGCGAGTTTCTCGAATGGACGTACTTTCAGATGGCATCGATCGCCCATCTGTCCGCCCTGGTCGCCCGCAAGAACCGGCTGCTGTCCGGTGTGACCGCGGCGCGTCCCTGACGAGGATCGGAAGTGGCCCCCCAGATTGATCCGCAACCGGTTCAAAAAATCCTCGTGGTCGGCGGAGGCACCGCCGGTTGGATTACCGCCGGCGTACTCGCGTCGCGCTACCCGCGACGGGGGGAGGATGGCATTTCAGTCACCCTCATCGAATCGCGTCTGCAGCCGCCGATCGGCGTCGGCGAAGGCACATGGCCGACGATACGTGCGACCTTGAAACAACTCGGGGTCACCGAAACTGATTTCCTCCGTGAGTGCGATGCGTCTTTCAAGCAAGGATCGCAATTCGTGAAGTGGATGGACGGCAGCGACGCGGACGCTTACTACCATCCATTCACACTGCCGGTCGGCTACGAAGAACGCAACCTGGCTCCTTACTGGCTGGAGGACCCGCGGGGCCAAAGTTTCGCGGCCAGCATGTGCTTTCAGACGGATGTCTGCAGCCGCGCCTTGGCGCCGAAGCAGATCACGACACCCGAGTTCACCGGCTTGGCGAACTACGCCTACCACCTGGATGCCGGCAAATTCGCGCCTTTTCTGCAGAAGCATTGTGTCGACAAGCTCGGTGTCAGGCACGTGATTGACGAGATCGTTCGGATCGAGTCCCAGGACACCGGTGACATTTCCCACCTGGTGACGAAGTCCGGCGAGACGCTCACCGCGGACCTCTATATCGATTGCAGCGGATTTTCCTCGCTGTTGATTGGCAAGCATTTGGGCGTCCCGTTCCTTTCCAAGAAGGATGTGCTCTTCATCGACAAGGCGTGGGCGGTCCAGATCCCATACCCGACCGATGACGCCGCGATCACGTCGGTGACCGTTGCCACCGCACAGTCTTCGGGCTGGGTGTGGGACATCGGCCTCACGACCCGCCGCGGCGTCGGGTACGTATTTTCCAGCGCTTACATGTCGGATGAGGGCGCGCTCGAGGAACTGAAGAACTACCTCAGTGCGCGAGGCGATTTGTCGCGGGATTTGAGCTTTCGGAAAATTGACATCAATTCGGGGTATCGCCAGGAGTTCTGGACTCGAAACTGCGTCGCGGTGGGCCTTTCCGCCGGGTTCCTCGAGCCTCTCGAGGCATCGGCCATTGTCATGATCGAGCTGTCGGCAAAGTCGATTGCAAATCTTCTGCCGAGTTGCCGCGGCGGCATGCAACAGGCTGCGCGGTTATTCAACGATACTTTCCGCTATCGCTGGGAGCGCATTGTCGATTTCCTCAAGCTGCACTACGTGCTGAGTCGACGGACCGACTCCCGGTTCTGGATCGACAATCGAGCTCGCGAATCGATTCCGGACAGCCTGCGCGACGGCCTGGAATACTGGCGGGATCATTGCCCGTGGCATGAAGACTTCTCGCATCGTGAAGAAGTGTTCTCGGCGGCGAGCTACCAATACATCCTCTACGGGATGGGTTTTCAGACCTACCCGGCACCCTGGCTGCTGAATGACCGTGAGCGCAATCTGGCGCGAGAGAAGATGAGCGAGGTGGCCCAATACGGGAAAGCGCTCGCCGCATCGCTACCCGGCAACCGCGACCTCCTCTCGAAAGTGCGGCGATATGGTCTCCAGAAAATCTGATGAGAGGCGATATCGGCATTTCCTCAAGTTCCGGTTACAAGGTTCTTTGCAGAGGCGCCATGAACTCGGGCCCAATCGGGTCCGTGATCGTCCCGCTTAGGATGAGATCGATCGCCGCTCGGCTTGCGTCATCGAGCGACCAGCCTGCGACGCAAAGCGTCGCGCGCAATTGATCGGGGCGACGGCCGCCCCAGAGCGCCACGCTGATGCCCTGATCGAGCATCCAGCGGACGGCCAGGTGAATCACGCGCCGCAGGAAGTGATCCTGCGCGAAGCGATCGAGCTGCCGCACCGCCTCGAGGTATTGCGCGAAGCGCGGCTGCTGGAACTTCGGGTCGAGCCGACGTAGATCGTCGCCTTCGAAAACGGTGTCCGCGCGCATCCGGCCGCTCAAGAGACCACGACACAGCGCTCCGTAGCCCAGAGTGGCGATGTTGTTCGTGCGGCAGTAGGGGAGAACATCTGCTTCGATGGCTCGCTCGAACAGGTTGTACGGCGGCTGCAGCACGTGCAGCGGCGCAACCTGGCGGAAACGCTCCATTTGCGCGACCGAGAAATTGCTGACGCCGATGGCACGAATTTTTCCCTGATCATACAGCGTGCGCATCGCCTCGGCGGTTTCCTCAATGGGTACGAGGGGATCGGGCCAATGGACCTGGTAGATGTCGATGTAGTCGGTGCGCAGCCGACGCAGCGATTGATCGATCTCCTGCATGATCCTGTCGCGCGTCGCGTTGCGGTAAACCTTGCCGTCACGCCACTCCAAACCCACTTTGGTGGCAATAACGGCTTCTGAACGCAGACCCGCAACAGCGAGGGCTCTGCCCACGATTTCTTCGGACACGCCAAAGCCGTACACCGGAGCGGTATCAATGAGGTTGATACCCCGCCCGAGAGCGGCGCGTATCGTGGCGACGGATTCGCTGTCGTCGGTTCCGCCCCACACCCAGCCGCCCATGGCCCACGTGCCAAGCGCAACGCGACCTACACGCAGCTCGGTACCGGGAATAGCTACGGACTCGGTGTCGAGTTCTTGCATCTGATTCTGGCTGGATTGTGGCATGAGCAAAACTCCTCTTCGATAAATGCACATAGGGTGGGACAAGTACATGTCCCGGGCATTGCGTCAGCGGGCGAATTGGTTACGCGACTAGTTGAAGCCAGCCGTCTCACCGACGAAGACCAGCGCCTCGCACGCTGTGATCAGAATTGCTACGAAAAGAACTAGTAATCGATAAGTGTCCATATAGTCTCCTGGCAGTGTTCACACCTTGGATTAAGGTTGGAGTCGAAACTGCGCCCACCGGACGCGGCGACGATCCGGCGGCCAGTGTCGATGGCCGACATTTGCAATTGATGTCCATGTGCGTGGCGCGAATTTCAAATGCAACTTTCCGAGGGTTGTCTGTGCAGCCCAGCCCGGGTAGGCTTGAGAGCGGAGGAATCTACCAATGTCAACGACGGTTACTTTCAAGCGCCCCGATGGGCAAACTATTCAGGGCTACCTGGCCGAGCCTGAGCACGCTTCAGGTGCTGCGGCAGTGGTCGTCATCCAGGAGTGGTGGGGGGTCAACGGTCAAATCCGTGGCGTCGCCGACCGTCTGGCGAGCGCGGGTTACATCGCGCTCGTACCCGACCTCTACCGCGGCAAATCCACGGTCGAGGCCGAAGAAGCGCATCATCTGATGACGGATCTGAACTTCGGCGATGCAGCCTCACAGGATATCCGTGGCGCCGTGCAGTTTCTGAAGACCCGCAGCGGCAAGGTCGGCGTGACCGGATTTTGCATGGGAGGCGCGTTGACGCTGCTGGCCTCGTGCATGACCCCCGAGATCGACGCCGCCGTCGTCTGGTACGGCTGTCCGCCGCTGGAATACATCGACGCGACCAAGATCAAGGCGCCGCTGCAAGCACATTGGGCCACGCAGGACGAGTTCTTCCCGATCGCCACCATCGATCTGCTGCAAGAGAAACTACGCGAAGCCGGCGTGGCCTTCGACTTCCACCGCTACCTCGCACACCATGCCTTCGCCAACGAGACCGCCGTCGGGCCGGGCCGCATCCCCGCCACCCAGTATGACCCCGTCTGGTCGCAGCAGGCGTGGGATCGCACTTTCAGCTTCTTCGGCCGCTGGCTCAGATAAAGCAGGATACGATCCCGGCGCCCAAGAGCGCACCGCTCAAGGCGTGATCTTGATGCAGCGGGAATCTGCAAATACTCCCACGGAATCGTCGTTTGAGAGTCCCCGCCTGTCCTGATTTCCGCATCTGTGAAAGGTCGCGTCTGCGGTTCTTGCGATCCACATTACGTGACCATTGCCCGCAGCGCCCGCGGTAACGGAGACGGGAATCCAGGCAAATCCGTTGATTCTCCGGCTTGCGAGAACCGCTCCCGGAGGCTGCGCATTCATGTCGTAGACGGTGACGACCATGACGTCGGCGTTGTCGTTGTAGACTCGGATCGTCACCGCATCGTCGGCGGGAGCCGCCGTGGTCGGCAAGAGCATCAGCATGAGCGAGAGGCTGAGAATGATGACAGGCTGAATGATGGTATGCATTGGTCCTCGCAATGGGGCGGATCGTATCGCCCCGGCGGCAATCGTCAATAGAGAATTTCGACCGGTGAGTTGAACAAATAGCCCACACCGCGTTCGGTGATGATGAACTGCGGTTGAGACGGATCGATCTCGATCTTGCGGCGCAGCCGCAAAACCTGGACGTCGATGGAGCGATCGTAGACCTCATTGTCGTAGACGCGGCTGGCTTCCAGCAACTGGTCCCGAGTAAGGATCCGCTGGGGAGCGGCCAGCAGCGCGGCGAGCAGATTGAATTCCCCGTTGGTCAGCTCGATGCGCTGTGCCGGGTGCTGTTTAGAGAGCCGCCTCGTTCGCAAGTTGAGTTCGAAGGAGGCAAAGCGGTAGGCGCGGACGTCTCGCTGCCGGGCCTCCGTCAGCGCTTCCCCTTTGGTTCGACGCAACACCGATCGAATTCTGGCCAGGAGTTCCCGCGGGCTGAACGGTTTGGTCAGGTAATCGTCAGCGCCGAGTTCTAGACCCATCACTCGATCGGCTTCATCGCGCACGCCGGTGAGCATGATGATGGGAATGGCGGATTCTTCGCGCAACTTTCGGGCAAGCGCCATGCCGTCCTCGCCCGCGAGGCGCAGATCGAGAACCACCAGATCGATCGCGTGATCGACGAGGATCGCCGTCATCTCCTTGCCCGACGCAGTCACGCTCACCCGCAACTCGTTTGCCGTGAAGTACTCCTGCAGCAGGTCGCGAATCTGCGGATCGTCATCTACGATCAATATGTGCGGCTGAATGGTCTCAGACATATCCGTGTTCTCCGTGAACATCACTATTGTCGCGAGAAGCGCCGTGGGAAACAACCGGCCGATGAGCCCTCATGGTTCAGGCACTGGGAAAGGTCGCATCAATGGTCTTGCCATCCGGCAATTGGCACTGGCCGCTGCCGCCGCCGGCCATTCCGTCGGAAGGATGCACGAGCTGAAAATTGCATCTCATGTGTGTGGCGGTCGGTGTGGCGAGATTGGCAACGACGCGGCCCGTGTAGTGCGTAATGAAGTCCGGCGATGGCCCGGCATCCCAGTAGTCGGCGCCGCGCCATCCCGAGTGCCAACCGACCCACAGCGGCGCGACGCTGTCGACCGTCGTCTCTCGCGTGACCTGAAAATATTGCCCGCTATAGACGGTGCCGTCGCTCAACGTTGCGCTCATGGAGCCCGAAACTCCGTCGGAGCTCTTCCAGCTAAATGCGGTCGGACTCTTGCCGGACGGCGTGGAACCAAAGCCGGTTCCCATGGTAGTGCAGCCGGCCGAGACGGCGACAAGCAGCGGCAGCATCAACTTCATTCTCGGAATTCTCATCTCGATACTCCTGTGGTCTTGAGCCCGCGAAATTACGGGAGGTTTCGCAGAGAAGTGTGCTCGTGGAGAATCGCATTTCAATTTCGCGGCTCGCGCCAAGGATTTCATCCGTAATTCGCTCTCGTACTGCCGGAATCCAGAGCGCGCGCGAGCGACTCGGCAAGATCTGCGCGCTGCAGCGGCTTGTGCAGTACTTCGTTCACGCCCATGGCGGCAGCGCGGTTCGCGAGCGCCGCGCCGCCGTGGCCGCTCATGAGAATGATCGGAACTTCGGGCCTGATGAGTCGAATTTCGCGGGCGAGCTCCGTGCCCACCAGATCCGGCATCGCCTCGTCGGTAAGCACCAGGTCGAAGCGCTGTGGGTTCGCCCGAAACGCCTGCAATGCCGTGCTGCTTGAATGGAAACCCACCGGCTCGTAGCCGAGCCCGGCCAGCATCTCCTCCGCCAGTGCGACCAGCATTCCTTCGTCATCCACGATCATTACGGTCTCACCGCCTCCGCGCGCGGGCTCGCGAACCACTTCGACGGCACGTTCTTCAATGTTTGCCGTGACCGGCAGCCAGATCTCAAAGGTCGTGCCCTCGCCGGCCGCTGAATTGACGTCGATCGCACCCCCGAGATCGATCACGATTCCATGCACGAGCGACAGCCCCAGACCGGTGCCTTCGCCGACGCCTCTGGTGCTGAAGAACGGATCGAATATTCGCTCGAGTACGGCCGGCGGGATACCGACGCCGGTGTCCGCGATCACGAGCCGTGCGTAGGGACCGGGGGAGAGGGCGCCGCGCGACAGCGATCGCTCGTCGGTCACATCGATGCATTCGAGACGTACGCGGAGAATCCCGCCTCGGTGCATGGCGTGTACGGCATTGGTGCAAAGATTCATCGCCACCTGGTGTAGATGCGTCGAGTCGCCGATCAGCGCGGCGTCGGGGGCGTCGAGGGATCTTTCGAGCCGGATGTCGGCGGGCAGGGACGCAGCAATCAGTTCCAAAGTCTCCTCGACGACCGACTGAATGTGCACGTAAGTGCGTTCGCCCAGCCCGCTGCGGCTGAATCCGAGAATACGATCGACGAGCACCTTGGCGCGCCCCGCCGCGTGCATGATATTGTCAACATAGCGCCGCAACGGGCCGGCTGGATCGGATTCCTGCTGCGCGAGTTCACCGTAACCCAAGATCGCCCCCAGTATATTGTTGAAATCGTGGGCGATGCCGCCAGCCAAGGTACCGATGGCCTCCATTTTTTGCGATTGCCGCAACTGCGCTTCCAGCAGTTCCCGCTCTGACTGCGCTTGCTTTTGAGTGGTAACGTCGATGACCGATGCTACGAACCGATAGGGCTTGCCCGTCGCGTCCCGCAGACAGCGGCCCCTCGCAAGCAGCCAACGCCAGTCGACATGACGGACGCGGTATTCGCATTCGAATCCCGGTGTGCGGCCCTCGAGGTGATCGCGCACGGCGAGCTCGAGATGTGGCTTGTCATCGGCGTGAATCTCGATATGCGAAAGCCACGCAGCGCGCGTCGTAATCACCTGGTCGTGGCGGTGGCCTTCGAGGACCGCCATTTTGGGCGAGAGGAACAGTCGATCGGTCGCGAGATCCCAGTCCCAGTGCCCCTCATTCGCTCCTTCCATTGCGAGAGCATAGCGCTCCTCGCTGTCGCGCAGCGCACGCTCGCCGGACTCAATTCGGCGGAATTGACGCCAAAGTGCCCCGATGGCTATCAGTCCCAAAAATGCAACCACAGCGGTGCGCGCGGCCAGACGAAACGCCTCATCGCGCCACGAATGCAAAGCCACCGACTCCTCGCGGGTCACCGCGACTACAAAGGGGGTGTCTCTGGCCCTTGCCGCCGAGATGAATTCCCGCTTGCCGTCGATCGGATTCAAGAATCGGGCTGCCGACGGTGCGGCAATGAGTTGGGGCAAAGTCTTCCCGAGCGCATCAGGGCTGGGCGGGTCGCGCACGAGCAGCTGGCCGCCGTCGCGTAAAAGGTGGATGGCGCTGCCTTTGCCGAGCGTGACCGCGGCGTAGAACCGTTCGAGATCCTCGAGGTCGACGAGCGCGGTCACGACACCGACGAAAGCTCCTGTTTCGTCCTCCAGCCGCCGTGAAAGGACGATTCCCGCGCGGCCCTCGGAACGGGAGACTATCGGTTCGCTGACGAAGAGCCCCGTCACCGTGCGGTCCCGTTGCGCGATGAAGTAGGCTCGGTCCGAGACGTCGAGATGGGAGGGCAGGGACGCACGCGAGTGATACTGCTGGATGCCCCGGGCGTCGGTGATGGTCATGAAGCGTATTTGCCGGACGCCGGCAGTGCGATTGGCAAGCACTTCGTCGAGGCGCTCGGGCGACATCTCGAGTCGGACGTTTTGGTACCAGCGCGCCGTATCGAGCAGCATCAAATCGATGCCCTGAAACGTCCAGGCCGTTTGCTCGGCAAGCGCAGTGGCCACATTACCGAGTTCGCGATTCGTTGCCGCGAGCGTATTTCCATAGGAGCGCCAGGCGTCGTAAACCGATGAGCCCGCAAATGCCAATATGACCAGCACTCCCAGTACGACAATTCGGAGCCGGAGCCGCTTGAACCGGTTTGAACCGGCGGCCTTGGCGGTGGAGTCGCTGGGTTCGGTCATTCGTGGCGTGCCGTACTTAGGTCGTCGGACCAATGATAGCGCGAATGCCCCCGAGCAGCGCAGCGCGGGTCAGTGGCTTCGCGATGACCTGCGCCACTCCGAGACACTGTGCGGTGGTGCCGGCGGTCGAAAGACCGGCGCGAAACTGAGCCGAAATCGCGATTAGGGGTGTTCCGGGATGTGCCGCCCGGATTTCGTCGACCAGTCGCGTGCCCGCGTGTTTGGGCATGTAAACGCTGACGATCACGAGATCGGCGTCGCCTCGAGTCGGTGCGCCGTTCGCCGTGCCCCTGCGAACACGATAACCTGCGCCCGTCAGCCATTCCTCGAGTAGGCCGCGCATCAGGTCATCTTCTTCGTATATGACGATGTCCAACATGGTCATCATGCTGCGGGACTGAATTTTCCATCTGATTTCGCGCATTTCGCGCCGCGTTTCAGTTGAAACCAGTTGCCGGCCGGCTTGGCCGTCGGGCGATTTCAACTGTAATGATTCCGTACGCGCGCTGAAATGTCTCGCGCACCCCGCGACTATAGCCTCTGCCCATATGATCCAAACGCCAGGTGAGGTTGATTTCCATTCCGTGCCGCGAATCAGCGCGTGGGTCGGCGGCGAACGCGAGCAACTGGTCCCGGGGACGCATCTGATCGTTTGGCGCCGCGGCTATAGCCACCATGGAATCTACCTAGGCGACGGGAGGGTCATGCACTACGCCGGTCGCGTCAAGTATCCGCAAGGACTGATCGAAGAGATCTCCATCGCAGAGTTCTCGGAGGGGCGCGCGCTCCGTGCGGAGATATTGCGGTGCGGTCGGTTCGATGGAAATGAAATCGTGCGCCGAGCCCGGTCGAGATTGGGCGAACGTCGCTACGATCTGCTGAGAAACAACTGCGAACACTTCTGCAACTGGTGTCGGCTGGGGGAGAACCGAAGCCTCCAGGTCGAGTGCCTTACCGCTCCGGTTCGTCTATTGCGCGATTCGCTGCTGCGCCTGTGCTCAATGTATCGGTCCATTCGACGAAACCCAGCAACCCAGGAAGAGAGCGCGGAGCATGCAATATAACCCCGCACCGGCGGCGGATGCCGCGACAAGTCCCCGCATGAGCCGTATGCGCACCGGAACGAGTCGCCTGCGCGTGAGCCGTATGCGCACCGGAACGAGTCGCCTGCGCGTGAGCGTGCGTTGGCTGCAGGCACAACTCGGGGAGGTGCAGGCGTACAGCCAACGCTATGTCGATGCTGTGAAGTTGCTGCTGGCGGCCGGTGGTCGCGTCGATTTGCCCCCCGATCGATAGCGAAGCGAGACGACGGGGTTTACGTCTCCGACGATGTGCGCGGACGAATTTACCGGATCGTCTACCGCGGCGTATGTTTGGGGCTTGAGCCACCGCGCACCCAATTAACCGGCGGGGATCACTCCATGAACGGCTCAACCTCGACGCGTCGGCCACACAAAAAGGCGTCCGCCACGGTCGGCCGTCGAAGGCGTCCGAGGGACGCCGGAAGGCAGGCCATGCCTCGCCGGCGCGTGCTGAAATCCCGCTACCGGACCTACGTCCCGGAATCCGGGCCTGATTTTCGAGTAGCATTCTCGCGTGTCGAACGCACAATCCCTGCAATATGCGCTGATCGAAGCCCTTCCCGATCTTGTCGTGCTCGTGCGCCGCGACGGCATCCTGCTGACGTACGCCGGAGGACATGCGCTGCCGAACCTGAAACCGCCTCCGCAATCCATCGGCGAAAACTACGATACCGTCTGGCCCCAACCCGTGGCCGATTTGATCAGACGGCTGACGCTCAAAGCGATCGGATTTCGTGCGGCAACCGACGCCCGCTTTCAGCATCTTGGCGAAAGCTATGAGGCGCGCGTCAGCGCACAGGGTCCCGACCGCGCGCTCTGCGTCATCCGCCGCGTACCCGCAAGTGCACCCGACGAGGCGCTCGAGTCGACCGGCGAGCGTCCGCGGCCGCAGCTGGACCGCAGGGGTTTCTTGCGACGCTTCAAGGACTCGATGTCGCGGGCCGCGTTGTGCGAGAGGCCGGCGGCTCTGGCCATCATTCAACTGGACGGTGTGTCGGATATTGCGCAGGCCTTCGATGCCACCATCGCCGAACAGCTGGTGAGCGCCGCCATTCTTCGTCTGGCCCCACACGACCCCGGCCACGACGGTGAGTCGGCGTCGTGGTATGTCGGGCAATTGAGCGACAGTCTCCTTGCCCTGGTGATGGAGACTGCCGACCGGGATTCGATCGAGGCCCGCGTCGCGAATCTATGCGCCAGCCTGCGTGAACCGATCAGTGTCGGGGACGCTGCCTTCCATCTGACGCCTTACGCGGGCGCGGCGATCCTCGGCCAGGATGCGACCTCACCCCAGGTGTTGTTGAACCACGCGCGCGGCGCCGCCACCGAGGCGCGGCGCTCGGGATCAGGGAAAGTCAGCTTCTTCAGCGACACCGTGCGATTGCGGTCGTTGGCACGTCTCGATCTCGCGCGTGAATTGCGTGAGGCGATCGCCAATGGCGAAATCTGCCTGCGCTACGTGGGCCGCTACGATCTCGCCTCCGGGCGGCTCGTCGCCTGGGTCGGCTACCTTCGCTGGATCCATCCGATTCGTGGCGAGGTTCGACCGGTGGAATTTTTGCGCGTGGCTGAAACGACCGGCCTGGCCGTCGCCCTGTCGCGGGCCGTGCTGACCTGTCTGCAAAAAGACTTCGCGGTACTGGCGCCTCAATGGGACGCCGATGTCCGTATATCGTTCGGGGCGCTGCGCCATCACATTCTGCACGACACCTTCGCGGCCGAGATGGCGAAGTTCCTGGCCGACGGCGCAGTGCCGGCACGACGGGTGGAGCTGCGGATTTCCGAGAAGGCCTTCATCGCGCGCGATCCGGCGTTTTTAGTGCAGCTGCAGCGGCTCGGCATACATCTGGTGGTGGAT
>Ga0137403_10006465_pt1 | contig 13409 bp, 9 predicted proteins | sample CZOMad2_1_16fung_FD_122057 | JGI IMG/M metagenome (GOLD analysis project Ga0137403, IMG submission 122057) | Vadose zone soil fungal communities from Angelo Coast Range Reserve, California, USA - CZOMad2_1_16fungal (Hybrid Assembly) | ecosystem: Environmental > Terrestrial > Soil > Vadose zone... | reverse complement strand
GGCGGACCGGCGCCCGGCATCAACGCTGTGATCGCGGCGGCCACGATCGAGGCGCGCAACCGCGGGCTCCGCGTGCTTGGTTGCCACGACGGCTACCAGTGGCTCATGCAGAGGGACCTCGGCCATGTCGAGGAGCTCGAGATCGCCCCGCTCTCGCGGATCCACTTCGACGGGGGCTCGGTTCTCCGCACCTCCCGCGCGAATCCATCGCGGTCGGCCGAGACGCTCCAGAACGTCGCCGAGTCGCTGCAGCGCCTCGACGCCTCATACCTCTTGACGATCGGCGGCGACGACACCGCGTCCGGCGCCGCCGCCGTGGCGCGGGTATTGGGAGGGAAGCTCGCAGTCGCCCACGTCCCCAAGACCATCGACAACGATCTGCCGCTCCCGCCCGGGATCCCGACGTTCGGCTTCACGACCGCGGTCGACGTGGGCAAGGACCTCGTGCGAAATCTAATGAAGGATGCGGCGACGACCGACAAATGGTTCTTCGTGACGATCATGGGCCGTCATGCCGGACATCTGGCCCTCGGCATCGGCAGCGCCGCCGGCGCGACGCTGACCATCATCGGTGAGGAGTTTCCCGCGGGCTCGGTCGCCCTCGATCAGATCGCCGGCATCCTCGAGGGCGCGATCATCAAGCGGCGCGTCCGGGGCCAGGAGCACGGCGTGGCCCTTCTTGCCGAAGGGCTGATCGAGCGGTTGGATCCCGACACGCTGGGACACGTGGAGCGCGATCCCTACGGGAACGTCCGCCTGGCGGAGCTGGAGCTTTCGCGCCTGCTCAAGGAGCGCGTTTCCGCTCATCTCCAGGCGCGCGAGATCAAGTGCAGCATTGTGGCCAAGGACATCGGCTACGAGCTTCGGTGCGCCCCACCGGGGGGCTTCGACATCCATTACTGCCGGAGTCTAGGCTACTGGACGACGCGGTTCCTGATCGGGGGTGGCACGGAAGCGATGGCGACGATACAGGGCGAAACATTCGTTCCGGTCCCGTTCCGGGACCTGATCGACGCCAGGACGGGGCGGTTCCGCGTGCGCCACGTCGACGTCGCCTCGGAAGCCTACCAGATGCTCGCCGCCTACATGATCCGGCTCACGCGGGCGGACCTCGAGAATCCCGAGCAAGTCCGCGCCCTGGCCCGCGCCGGCGCCCTCGATGAGGCGGCGTTGGTCACGCGGTTCGCCGGCCTCGTCGCCTAGCGCCGCACCAGCGCCCAGCCGAGGGTCTGCAGATCCGTGGTGACGTCGCGTTGGCGCCGGTCCCGGCGGCGCCTCTCGGCCCCCGCTCGCGCCGGGTGCTCACGCCGCTTCCCGATCCGACGGTCGAGAATCACCTCCCCGGTGTCCCGGCCGAAGACGTGCTTGAGATACTTGAATTGCGCCGGTTCCGCGCGCGAGACGATGATGAGCAGGTGGGCCACGACCTGCCTCCGGGCGGGACTGTCCGCCTCCGATCGTACCCTCGCAGCCTGGGGGGCCGGCGTTGGCCGGCTCATTGCCGCGCTCGTGGGGACGGGGCAGCCGAGGACCGCCTTCGCGTACGTGACCGCATGGCCTGCACGCCGTCGAGGGCTCTCGGTCGGCCGCTCCGATCCACGTTAGAACCGTCGCCGCGACGGCGGCGTCAGCTGACACTCGGAGATCTTGTTGAGCAGCGTCTTGTAACTGACCTTGAGAATCCGAGACGCCTGCGCCCGGTTCCACTGCACGCGCTCGAGCACTTCCATGAGGGCTGCGCGTTCGGCTTCTGCGGCGGCGCGGCGCCCGATCTCCCGCAAGCTCTCGGTGACCGCCGGCCGCGGTGCCGCGGCTTGCCCGTTCCGAGGGTGGGCCGGGGCCTCGAGCGCCTGCTCGCCGTCTGGAAGCACCACCAGGCGCCGAATCACGTTCTCCAGCTCGCGCACGTTGCCTGACCACGAGCATGCCGTCAGCCGCGCCAGCGTCTCCGGCGAGAGCTGCTTGTCCCGCCCGTACTGCGCGTTGAACTTCGCGAGGAACCACGCCGCCAAGCCCGGAATCTCTTCCCTCCGCTCCCGGAGCGGGGGAACTTGGATCTCCACCACATTGAGGCGGTAGTAGAGGTCCTCGCGAAACTCGCCGCGGGCGATCGCCTGCTCCAGGTCCCGATTGGTGGCGGCGAGCACGCGCGCGTCGACATCGATCATCCCGTAGCCCCCCACCCGCGAGAACCGAAAGTCCTGGAGCACATGGAGGAGCTTCGCCTGGAGAGCGGGAGGGAGCTCCGCGATCTCATCCAGGTAGATCGTGCCCTTGTTCGCGTACTCGAATTGCCCCGGCTTCCGCCGGTAGGCGCCCGTGAAGGCGCCCTTCTCGTGGCCGAACAGCTCGGACTCGAGGAGGCCTTGAGGGATCGCGGCACAGTTGACCTTGACGAACGGACCGTGCCGGTGAGGTGACGCCGCGTGGACGGCCCGCGCCACGAGGTCCTTTCCGACGCCGCTTTCCCCACGGATCAAGACCGTCGCATCTGTGTCGGCGATGTTCTCGATGACTCTCCGGATGGCCCGCATCCGAGGGCTGTTGTCGAAGATCCGGAGGTGGTCGGTCGGATAAGGCCCGCCAGTATCTGTCTGTGCCTGCGGCCCGGCCCCCGAGTCGATTAGAGCAACACTCACGGACCCCTCCTGCGGCCAGCCTGGAAATAGCCCCTTAGTTCCGTCAGTACCAGCCTCGAAGACACGGAAAGAAGACTAGAGGGTTTGCCGCGCAGGGTTGATCCGGTGAATACCTGAATCACTCCCGGAAAATCCCGGAAGGGGCTAGCTGGACCACCTCATTTGAGCTTGAGGTCCTCGTACGGGGCCGACCACGGATAGTCGGCGATGAGCCCGAGCCCCGACTCGGCGACGCGCGGACCGTACCCCTGCAGGAGGGCGAGCTGCCAGATCGGGAGGTACATGGCCTTCTCGTGGATCAGCTGCTGGATGCGATGAAGGATCGCCTCGCGCTTCTTCCGGTCGAGCTCGGCTGCTTGCTCTCTGAAGAGGCCGTCGATGTCCGGGTAGCCGCCGTAGGCGTAGATGCCGCTCGAGACGGTGAACGCCTCGATCCGCGTGGCCGCGTTCCCGAAGACACCGCTCAGGCCGTAGACGATGTTCTTCAGCCTCTTCTCCTGATACGCCTTGAGGAACCCGGCCCGCTCGAGGGGGCGCAGCTTCGTCCGGATGCCCGCAGCCTGCAGGTAGTTGAGCACCGCCTCGCTGTACCCGGTGGCGCCGGCATCGCACCAGAAGTCTCCCGCGTCGAAGCCCTTCGGGTACCCGGCTTCCGCGAGGAGTTGCTTGGCTCTGGCCGGGTCGTAGGGAATGGCGGGCGGCTGCCAGTAGAAGTCGAAGCTGGTGGGGATGATGCTCCCGGTGATCTTTGAGAATCCGAGGGTCTCGGCCTGGTTGACGGCCTGGCGGTCGACGGCGTAGTTGGCCGCCAGACGCACCCGCCGGTCGTGCCACGGAGAGCTGGGATCCCACTGGTCGAGGAAGACGAGCCAGTGCGTGCTCACGAACGGCGTGGGCCGAAGCGTGAGCCCTGGAGTGCGACGCACCTCCTCGCCGATCTCGCCGGAGACCCCGTACGCTATGTCTGCCTCGCCGCGCTTGAGCATGACCAGCCGCGTGGCGATGTCCGGGACGGTCTTGAACACCAGGCGCTTCACGCTCGGCGTCTTGCGCCAGTACCCGTCGAAGGCCTCGACCACCAGCTCCACGCCGGGATTGAAGGACACGAAACGGTACGGCCCGGCCCCGATCGGAGCCTTCTTGAAGCCGTCCTCGCCGACCTTCTCGACGTACTTCTTGGGAACGATCCAGCCCGAGCCCGTCGCCGGCGTGGCGTAGAACGTCATGAAATCCGGCCACGGCTGCTTCAACCGGAAGCGGACCCGCCCGGGATCCAGAATCTCGATCGCGGCCACCCTGTCCTTGAGCGCCTTCGCCGAGATACCGCGGTACCGCTCGAACGAGAACTTGACGTCCTCGGCCGTGACGGGCTCCTCGTTGTGGAACTTGACCCCTTTGCGCAGCACGAACTCGTAGACGAGCCCGTCGGGCGACATGCTCCACGACTCGGCCAGGCTGGGTGCCATGCTCTTCCCCGGCATCGGCTTGAAGAGGGCGTCGTGGAGCGCGTAGAGGAACATGAAGGGCGTGATGAGGCCCGGCGTCTCGGCGGGCTCGAGGAGCGTCGGCGCCGGGGTGAAGTGCAGGGCCCACGTCATCTGACCCGCGGGCGCGTCCGCGCGCCCCGCGGGGGCCACGAGGGCATGCGTGAGTACGGCCAGCGTCAGGGCCACGGCCCCGGTCACGACCTGTCGTCTGCCTCGGTTCATCGGATCGCCTCCGCGGTCAGCCCAGCGCCCGCTGGTCGTTCTCGGTGCTCAGGACCGGCTCCATGGTAGCCGACAATGCCGCGGCGAGCGCCGGCGTCCGCCCCCGCTGGCCTCCGGACCGCCTCTGCACTATTCTTCGCCCTGGATTGCTCGATGAGGGCGGCGCATCTCATCAGGAGCTGATACGGGGGGGCGACGTCGTGACAGCAAATCCCGGCGCACAGGACAAGCCGTTTCGTCTGGACGAGGCGACGATCGAGGAGTTGCACGCAGCAATCCAGTCAGGGCAGACGACCTGCGTCGCGGTCGTTCGGCACTACATCGACCGCGTGCGCGCCTACAACGGGGTGGCCAGCCTGCTCGTCACGGAAGACGGCGCCCCGGCCCGCGAAGCGACGGGCGCGGTGCGCGCGAAATCGCCGCTTCGCTTTCCCACGGCAACCGTCAAGGCCTCCACCGTCCTGCCCGATCTCCACAAGTACAAGGGGCCGGCCCTCGAATACGGCCGCATGGAGGCGACGGCCTCCAATCCTGACGTGCAGCAGCAGTTCGGGATGCTCGTCGGCAAGCCGGATGCCGGGCAGGTGAATGCGCTCGCCACCCTCAACATTCGGGGTGAGCGCTCGGTCACCTGCCGGGGCGACTTCGACCGGCACCCGTCGGCGGGGCCGCTTCCCCCCGGCGCGCCCCCCGTGTGCGAGATGTTCCGCAGGCTTCCGGACGCCCTCGAGCGCGCGGCGGAACTGGACGCGACGTACGGACGTAATCCCGATCTCGAAAAGATGCCGATGTACGGCGTCGTGTTCTCGTTCAAGGATCCCTTCGACACGACGGACATGCGCACCACCGCCGGGGGTGACGCGCGGTACGACATCGACTTCCCCGCGCGCGATCACGTGCTGGTCGAGCAGCTCCGCAACAAGGGGGCGATCATCTTCGCCAAGGCCGTCAACACGGAATACAACGGGCGGGCGGGAAATCCCGGCGGCCGCCACGCTCCCGATAAGGTGCTGCCGTCGACGCTCGGCTACCAGCGCAGCACCTGGGGCGGCAATCCCGCGAACCCCTACGACACGACACGCGCGGCCTCGCTCGGCTCGAGCTCGGGGTCGGGCGTGTCGGTCAGCGCCAATCTGGTGATGGCCAGCCTCGGCGAGGAGACGCGGGCCTCCTGTCGCGGGCCGGCCAACCACAACGCGGTGGCGCTGATCCTTCCTCACAAATCGATGCTGGGATTCAACGGCGGCGCCATCGGCGCGGACATCTATTGCGACCGCAGCGGCATCCTCTGCCGCACGATCGCCGATTGCGCCAAAGTCCTCGACGCTCTCAAAGACAGCGTCGAGGGCTATTACGACCCGCGAGATCCCTATACGACCGTGCCGCGCTCGTCGGTGTTGAGCACGCCGTACGCGCGCCACGCGAAGATGTCCGGAACGCCGGGCGCGCTCAAGGGCGTGCGGATCGGCATCGTCCGGGAGTCGATGGTGTACCCGCCTGGGTCGAAGGCCGAAGAGCCGATCGTCACCGCCGCCGCCCGAGAGATCGAGACGATCCTCGGTGGCCGGCTGGGGGCGACGCTCGTGGAGTCGTCCGATCCCCTGTGGAAGCGGGATCCCGAGATCGAGACCATGACGCCGGATTTTAGGCGAGCGCTCGCGCGCCTGGTGCCCCTCATCATGCCCGACCTGCTGTTCAGGCTCGGGCGGGACGGGCGGCCCCTGTTCAAGGAGTTCGCGGCGGCGATCGCGCCGACCGAGTTCATGCCCGGGAAGATCTTCGGCACGGGCACCATGCCGCCGATCGACTATTGCGTCGAGCTGGCGGAGGGCCGGATCGCGCCGCCCGCGAACCTCGACATCGCGACCATTCAGGAGCAGGAGCTCGCGATGGCGTTCAGGTTCCACATCCCGCAATACCTGACCCGCCGTGCCGCGGACTGGAAAGCGCGGGGATTCACCGAGACGCTCGTCGACTTCCCCACGCTCAACGCGCGGTCCAAGTTCTGGGGCGACGATGGGCGCGCGGCCTTCAGGAACTGGGAAGAGGTGAGTGACCCGCGCAATCCCCACGGCCGGCGTCAGGGCGTCAACGAACGCATCATGCTGCGCGAATTGCTGCGCCGAGTGGACATGATGGTCCTGCTCGAGAACCACCTGGACGCGCTGGTCCGCCTGCACACGCCGTTTCCGCCGGGAAAGATCGGCGGCGCTTACCAGCCGGGCCTGCCCGGCAATCTGCGGCTGGAGACGTTCTACGGGCCGAACGCGGGATTGACGGAGGTCCTGATCCCGGCGGGCTACGTGACGACCGCCTACGATCCGGTCTGGGCGCTCAGTCCTGACGCGGCACAGTATGTGCCGGTCCCGTCGAACACGCCGACCACCATTCCGGAGCCGGGGTTGCCCTTCTCGCTGGTGTTCCGGGCCGAGCCGGGCAGGGAGGATGTCCTCCTGAAGATCGCCTCGGCCTATGAAGCTGCCTCGAAGCGCCGGGTTCCTCCGCCCGCGTTCGGGCCTTTGTAGACATGGGGGGCCTCGCCCGTCCTCGAGGACGGACTGGCCGGGCTCATCGGGGTCTGCGAGCGTCTGGACGTCGACGTGGACCACCACCTGGTATCGCTCGGCCGGGGCGCCGGGATCGCCATTAGTTTCACGATCTCTAACTCCGGACACTAGGCCCCACGATCCTCCCGTAGCGATTCGACCAGATCTCCCAGCCGCGGCAGGTCGTCGAGCCGATCGACGAGCGCCTCCACCCGCGCCACCCCGGCTGGACTGAGCACCAGGCCCGCCAGCTCCCGGAATTTTGACCGGACCTCGCCTTCTCCATACGGATCCTGGTAGTCGCCGCGGGCGCTCTCGCGCAGCCGAGTCACCTGGCGGCCATCGGTGAAGGTGACGGTCACCCGCGCCGGCTTGAGTCGCGGCACGTGGGCGCTGAGGTCGGGATCCTCGCGAACACTGACCCGCCGGCGGAAGGCCGCGATCGCGGGATCGCGAACGACTTCTTCAGTGAAGGCGTGATAGCCGGCGCTGCCTCGCAGGACCAGCACAGCCGCCGCGTGGGGCAGCGAGTACTTGGCCGCGAAATAGTTGACCGGGTCGGGCTCCCGCATGTTCGCGGCGAAGCGATAGGTCGCCACGTCGATCCGCTCGATGCTGGCGGGATGGGGTCGAAGGTCGGTGAGGATGTCTTCCAGCGCGTCCAGCGCCGCGTAGATCGGGTTGCAGCAAGCCCGCAGCCGGAAATAGTTCCGGGCGATCTCCCAGCGCTGGCCCAGCTCTTCCGTCACGGCCTCAGGCCGGAACCCGTCGCCCGCCAGCTGGCCGAAGGCCTCCTCGATGGCGTTCGGCTGTGCGGCGACGCCGGCCAGCGCCAGCTCCGGCGCCAGCACGCCGGCCAAGCCGCTCATCCCTCCGGCCACGTTCAGCGCGGTGGCCCCCGCCACGGCGTTGGTGTAGCCGGGTGTGAGAACGAGGATCGCGCCGATCCTGAGCGCGAGGCTCATCTGCTCGCCGGTCAGTCTGCGCAGCCGCGCCCCGGCAGCGACCGCGCCCAGGAGAGGCGCCTGGCCGTTCTGATGGGCGAGCGGCCGGGCCGTCAGACCCGCCCCGAGTCGCGCCGCGACCTCGTAGCCGAAGATCAGCGCGGCCAGCGTCTCCCGGCCCGACCGTTCCAGCCATTCGGCGCTGGCCAACGCCGTCGGCAAGACCTGCACGGCTCCCTGACAGGAGACGTAGCGATGCCCCTCGCAGAGCTCGATCGAGCGCCCCGCCAGTCCGTTGAGCAGGGCCGCCGTGCGAGGGTCCGTCGTCGGCCAGCCCGGCGCGTAGACGGTTGCGCCCCGACCACCTGTCGCGGTCAGTCGCGCCCGCCCGGCGGCTACCTCGGGTTGGACTGACCCAGCCAGAATCACGCCCACGGTGTCCAGCAGCACGAGCTTGGCGTGCTCCCGGACAGCTCCGGGGATCGTCTCCCACGACGTGGCAGCGACGAAGTGCGCCAGTTCCTCGATGGCTTTACCCATCACGATCTCCGTCGTCGCAGGCGGAAGGTCCGTTGAATCCGGGGACTCGGCCGAGTCCGGCCAGGAGCTACGACCAGCGCGTTTGGCACCCCCCATCCGCCCGGGAGCGACAGCGTCAGTGCGGGAAGCCTCACCACGAGTTGTGTCGACGGACCGCCGTCAAGGTTCAGGGCATCCGAGCATCCGAGCCCGCCCTGCCGAGGCGGATCGGCGAGGAAGCGGGCAAACGCGGTGGTCTCGGCCTTCGTCGTCACGACGATGACAACGATGGTTCCCTCGGCGCAGACAGCTGTCCGCTCCGCGAGCTGCTGCTTCAGTCCCCGGACCTTCCCGCCGACGACGAGACGGGGGATGCCCTGGACGATGAGGCGGTGTTCGAGGGGATCGAGGATGTCGGAGCCGAGTACGATCCGCGCGTTCGTGCCATCGACCACGAGGGCGCCCCAGCTCTGCCGCTTGCCCGTGGAGATGAGTCGTCCCTCGTCGACGGCAAGGCCCATCGCGCGCCCCTCTTTGTCGAAGAAGCTGGCATTGACGGCGACGACGGCAGGGTAGGGCGCGGCGATCTGCTCTACGGTGCGTCGCGCCGAAGGGCCTCCGGCAGGAACGAGACGGAGCTCTACGACGCCGAGGTCAATCCTGACGACGTGGGCCGAGAAGGGCTCGGCGTCCCCCGGCCGCGCCTCGAAGGTTGCGTATGCAATGCCCGGGGCGACGGTCGAAAACCTCGGCGCCTCGCCGCCTCCCGAGGTGGTCCCGGCGTAATTTGTCGGCGAGAGCAGGGCCAGAACGCAGAGGAGGATAGTGAGGCGAGGCGTCGCGGGCCTCACGATCCGATCGGCCTTGCTGTCCTTTCGCGTGACGAGCGTTGAACTCGCGATGTCGGCAGGATAGGGGATCGAGCTTCTCCGAAGCAAGAAGTACAGGGTCTGTCCGGGAGCTCATCCGGTCGCGACGGGCTTGCCGCCAGGTCGTCCGTCAGCGGCCAGCCCCGCTTCGCTCGGACGGGCTCGCCGCGAGCTTCCTCTCGCTGCCGAGGGGATCCGTCTTGCCGACGAACCTGACTTCCACCCGGTCAGACCTGCTCGAGGAACGCGCGGTCCTCGACGAGGATGCAGCCGCTGGCGTCCGCTCGCTCGAGCGCCTCGACGAAGTCGCGATCACGCCCCAGCCGCTCGCGGTACTGTTCGTACGCGGTGAGGTCCCCAAAGTTGATCAGGGCCAGGGCGACGTTCGTCGGGCCCGCGAATTTGGTCGGCAGCCAGTACCCGACGAGCTCGCCGCCGCAGCGCGGAACGATCTTCGTCAGACCGCGCGCGTAGCGCTCGAAGTCCGACCGCTTTCGCGCCTCGAGCGTATAGCGAATGCAGAGCGTGATCATGGCGTTCCCTCCTGATAGCGGACGTTGAAGATACGCTGGAGCTGCGTTCGTCCCGACGGCGTCACGAGCACCGCGCGCGTGCCGCGCAGCCGCCGCACCCAACCGCGGCGCAGCGCGAGATCGGCCAGGGCGGTGCCCACCGGGCCGGCCACGTGGGGCCGCCGCTCGGTCCAGTCAAGACACCGCCGCGCCGGCACCTGCGCGCGCCGGCCGTTCGCCGCGATGCCGAGCGCGCGCAGCGAGCGCTCGCCCTTGGTCGTCACGCGATAGCCGCGGCCGTCGTCCTCGAGCCAGCGCTCGGCGACGAGCGCGTCCGCGAGCGCCACGCCCAGCCGTCCGGCGAGGTGGCTGTAGCACGTGCGCGCCTCCTTGAGACGCCTGGCGGCGCCGTCGATGCCGTCGGCCTCGACCCCGCGCGGCAGCGGCGGCGCCACCACGGCCAGCGCCTCCACCGCGTGCCCCACTTCGGCGTCCGCGAGGCGGTAATAGCGCCAGCGCCCCTGCTGTTCGACGCGCAGGATGCGGCCGGCGATGAGCTTGGCGAGGTGGTTGCTAGCCGTCTGGGCCGAGACGCCGGCGCGCGCGGCCAGCTCGCCGGCCGGCCGTGCCTCGCCGCCCGCCAGCGCCAGGCACATGGCCGCGCGCGAGGGGTCGGCCATGAGATTCGCCACGAACGCGATGTTCGGTTCCGTCATCGTCCCCTCCGCTTCGACACCCACAGCTTAGCGCCGGGGGCGGCCCGCATGTTTCACGACACGCCGAACCCAAATTCGCGCCAACCGCAGGCATGGCGAAGGGAAAACTTGAGTCCCTGTATTGGAGTCTGTTTGTATGGGGACATGGGGAAACGTCAAGGGAGCCCGCCACCTCCCCGCCCGAAGCTGAACTCTTCGAATACCAGCCCTCCCGCCGCGCCGCCGAAGCCGGCCGTATCCGCCGTCGAGATGGGGGCTCGCCAGCGGGAAATCTCCGTCTCCGAGTTCTTCACCAAGAACCGGCATCTCCTGGGGTTCGACAATCCGCGCAAGGCGCTGCTCACCTGTGTGAAGGAAGCCGTCGACAACGCCCTCGACGCCTGCGAGGAAGCCGGGATCCTCCCTGACGTGCTCGTCAAGGTGGAGGTTGTCGCCAACGGGGAAGCGCCGCTCCCTCCAGGCCAGGCCAGTCGCTTCCGGATCACGGTCACCGACAACGGCCCCGGCATCATCCGCCAGCAGATTCCGCCGATATTCGCGAAGCTCCTGTATGGGTCCAAGTTCCACCGGCTGCGCATGAGCCGGGGACAGCAGGGAATCGGCATCTCGGCGGCCGGCATGTATGGGCAGCTCACGACCGGCAAGCCCGTCCAGATCACCTCCCGCACCAGCGCGAGGACGCCCGCGCACTACTTCGAAGTCCAGATCGATACCAAGAAGAACGAGCCGCTGATTCTGGAGAAGAAGCAGATTGCCTGGGAGTTCCCCCGCGGGACCCAGGTGACCATGGAAGTCGAAGGTCGTTACCAGAAGGGACGCGCCTCGGTGGACGAGTACATCGAGGAGACCATCATCGCCAACCCGCACGTCAAGCTGACGTACCTCACCCCCGAAGGAGAAACGAAGGAGCATCCGAGGACGTACCACGAGCTGCCTCCAGCGCCACGCGAGATCAAGCCGCACCCCTATGGCATCGAGCTCGGGATGCTGCTCAAGATGCTCCAGGACACCAAGAGCCATTCCCTCTCAGGGTTTCTGGCCGCTGATTTCAGCCGGGTGTCGCCGCGCCTGGCCGAAGACATCTGCAAGGCCGCGGGCCTCTCGCCGCGCGCGCGCCCCCGCGACGTCCACGGGCAGGCCTCCGAGACTCTCTACAAGACCATCCAGTCGACCAAGATCATGGCGCCGCCGACCAACTGCCTCTCGCCGATCGGTGAGAAGGCGCTCCTCTCCGGCCTGTATCAGCAAATCAAAGGGGACTTCTACACGGCCGTGAGCCGGCCGCCAGCCGTGTACCGCGGCAACCCCTTCGTGATCGAGGCGGGCTTGGCCTTCGGGCGAGGGCCGGAGCAGGCGCAGGAGAGCCAGGAGAAGAAATCGATCCCGCTGGCGGAAGGCGAGGCGGAGCAGAACGACCATGAGCTCGCCCGCGTCATCCGCTACGCTAACCGCGTGCCGCTCCTCTATCAGCAGGCCGCCTGCGCGATCTACAAGGGGGTGCTCGACACCACCTGGCGCAACTACGGAGTGTCTCAGTCCAGAGGCGCGTTACCGGCGGGTCCGATGGTGATCTTCGTTCATATGGCGTCGGTCTGGGTTCCGTTCACCAGCGAATCAAAGGAAGCGATCGCCGACTACGACGAGATCCGCAAAGAGATCACGCTGGCGCTGCGCGAATGCGGCCGACGGCTGGGCGCCTTTCTCAGACGACGCGAGCGGGCCGCCGGCGAGGACCGTCGGCGCAACATCTTCGAGCTCTACATCGAGGAGGTCGTCGAGTCGTGCAACCGCCTCAAGGGGGGCCGATTGCCCACCGCGAAGCTGAAAGAGCAGCTCCAGAAGATGGCCATGCGGCGGACCGGAGGCGAAAAGACGGACGAGATCCTGGGGAAGAACGGCAGTGGGCCGGAAGGCCTTCCGCATTCGATCATCGTCACGCCGGAGGGCGTCGAAGGAGAGGTGCCGGTCCTGAACGGCGACGCGGCGGGAGAGGCCGTGCCCTCGAACGGAGGTCCCGAGGAGGAAGGAAAGGCCGGCAAGCCGTCACGGCGCACGGGAAAGACGAGTCGCCGGCGGCGGGGCAAACGGGAGACGGCCGGGAAACCCCCGAGGCGCGCCGTGCGCAGGAAGGCCTAGGGACGGCCCCGTGGCCCAGAAGGCCCGAAAGCCGAGCGCGGTCGAGAAGAAACTCGTCAGCGTGGCCGACGTGGTGATCGCGGCCGCCCAACGGCGCAAGGATCCCACCCTGGCGATCCCGGTCCGCGCCCTGTCGAACGTCACCTTCAACGCGCGCAATGGGCTGATCGAGCTGGGCAAGCGGAAACAGGCCCGATCGTTCTTCAACGTCGGGATGGCCAAGAAGTTCATGCAGACCGTCCTCGTGGCCGACGCCCTCTGCGAGCTCCAGCGGGCGAACCTCACGACCTCGCTCCGGGAGATCTACTACCGAACCAAGCACACGATCAAGAACTCGCACGAGAACACCCTCGACACCCAGGACGAGTCCGATCCGCTCATCGAGGACCTGGAGGTGACGCTGGCGGCCCTCCGGGAGGAGCTGCACGTGCGGGCCGAGAACGCCGGCTCCGTCGTCGGACCCCTGGTGCTGGTGGACGACGGCGACCGCGTCGATTGCGCGAGGCTCGGGAAGGGCGGCTATTCGGTGCCCTCCATCGTCGAGCCGGAATATCTCCAGATCACGAGATGCACGGCCGATTTCGTCCTCCTGGTCGAGAAGGGCACCCAGTGGAACCGACTCTCCGAGGACAAGTTCTGGCGGTCGCACAATTGCATTCTGCTGACGGGAAACGGGCAGCCGCCCCGCGGCGTCAGGCGTCTGGCGCGGCGGCTGCACGAGGAGCGGCGGCTTCCCGTCTATGTCCTCGTGGACAACGACCCGTGGGGCTACTACATCTACTCGGTCATCAAGCAGGGCTCGATCAATCTCGCCTTCGA
>Ga0137403_10006464_pt1 | contig 13410 bp, 14 predicted proteins | sample CZOMad2_1_16fung_FD_122057 | JGI IMG/M metagenome (GOLD analysis project Ga0137403, IMG submission 122057) | Vadose zone soil fungal communities from Angelo Coast Range Reserve, California, USA - CZOMad2_1_16fungal (Hybrid Assembly) | ecosystem: Environmental > Terrestrial > Soil > Vadose zone... | reverse complement strand
TAGCCGGGGCGAAGCTGTGCACGCGCGATGCTCGTCGAGAACTCTACGACATTTTTTGCAACTTTGTAGGAAGTGTACTTTCACCCATCCTGGCCAACGTATATCTGCACTATGCCCTCGACCTATGGTTTCAGAAAGTGGTCAAGCCCCGCTGTCGCGGCGAGGCCTGCCTGATCCGATACGCGGACGATTTTGTGGCCGCGTTTCAATATCCGGAGGAGGCCGATCGCTTCTATCAAGAGTTGGGGCCACGGCTCGGCAAGTTTGGACTGGAAGTGGCACCGGACAAGACGCGGGTGATTCCGTTCAGTCACCAGCACGCCCGTGGCCGCACCAGCTTTGACTTCCTGGGTTTTGAGTTTCGCTGGGGCACGGATCGAGCTGGCAAGCCCCATGTGAAGCGCCGCACGGCGCGCAAGAAACTGCGGAACTCGATCAAGCGGTTCACCGCGTGGTGTCGGGAAACGTGTCGCAGTCGGGTGAGGGACGTGTTCAGGGACCTGAACGCCAAACTGCGGGGTTACTACCGGTATTATGGCGTGCACGGCAACTCCCCCAGCCTGCAACAGTTCTTCAACCAGGCCATGCGGATCCTGTTCAAGTGGTTGAATCGCCGCAGCCAGCGGCGGAGCTACACGTGGACAGGTTTCACCGAACTGCTCCGCCACTTTCGGGTCGAACGGCCGCGCCTCGTCGGGCGCCCGAAAACGCGAATGGCCGCTTTGGAAGCCTAGGCCGCACTGCGGAAGCGAGTCTACCTGAAGAGCCCGGTGCGGGAAAACTGCACGCCGGGATCTGAGCGGGGGCGGTCGGGTAACTGGCCGTCCTACCGCGATGACAGTGCGCCTACGCGAGTCGGCTGAATTCCCCACGGAGGTAAAGGAGGTCTTGGCCATGTTTGGGAACGCCCTGGCTGCTGCAGCCCGGAATCCTCGGAGACACGCAGCCGGGAAGCCGTTTCACGCCTTCCTGTTCGTCTGGCTCGGCTGGGGCCTCGACTCACTCGGATGCCGGTGAGACGCTTCCTGTGTCCTGCCGACCCAGGTCGTGCCAAGATGCGTCCAGCCGTTCATGTCGCAGCGATACAAGCTCCCATCCTCCAGCGCCACCGCATCGCCGGCAGACATGGAGCGGCGTCGGGTGCCAAACGCCCTGACGCCTTCGTTCTCGGTCCAGCTCCGCTCGATATTCTGCGTCAGGTGGAAGACATACTCCAAGGCATCACGGGATGACCGTCCGCCCTGGTCGATCTCAGCCACGAGCTCGTAATCCTGCGGCCAGCGGGGTAGCGGTTCGTCGGCCATGCCGCCGCAGGTGAGTTGCTTGGTGTGGTAGACGCGCATAGGTGTGTTCTACAGCAGAGCTTTGCCGGAGTGCAACGGTTCATCCCTGGCCGGAGGTGAAGCAGCCCCCGGCAGGGCTGATAAAAAACCTTGGCTTTCAGATGCGGCTCCTCTACTGCTGTAACGAACCCCTGATTTGCCGATCCCTGCCATGGCGCCCAGGTCGTCGTCTCCGTATCAGCCTTCCCTGGGATTTCCCCTGGAGACCACCGGCCATGCCCGCCACGCCGCAACCTCGCAGACCAAGGAAACACCGCATGCACTACAAAACGATCGTGCTGGAGCTCATTCAGGAACGTCAGGAGCTGCATCAGAAACTCTGCAGCAGCGGCACACTGCTGCCGACCCTGGAGAGCTACGCCCGGATGCTGAAATCTCGACACCAGTCTTGGATGGACGCGCTGCACGAGACCGAACCGGCGCAACATCCGACGCAGATCGCCAGCGCAGCCCTGACCCTGGCGGTGGGCGACCTGCAGGAGACTTTGTCAGCAGATTCGCCTCCGGAGGAGGACGCCTGGGAGCCGTCGCTCGACGAGGCGATCACCTACGTCCGACGTCACACACCGCCCGCCTGAGTGTCGTCCGCGCCCGAGCTGAGACCTCCACGTCTCTCTCCTCCCAAGGATCGCTCTTTCCGCTGAATATCTTCACTGGCCGCCCCGCTCCGGCCAACACTGAGAGTGGAGCCTAGGCGCCGCCCACCCCAGGCGACCATGACGCCCACGTCATGGACGATACCGCCCCCACTTCTCCTGGCGAGGACGGCCAGCAGACTCCCAGAGAGCGCCTCTCGAACGTCATCCCCCTCATCGCCGCGGGCGACAAAGCCAAGGCCCGCGATATCCTCGCCGCCATCGAAACCCTCACCCGCATCGAGCACGACGGTCGTCCCGCCACCCCAGAGGAGCGCCAGGTCCTCGCCCGCTTTCCCGGATTCGGCGCCGTGGCCCTCTCGCTGTTTCCCGACCCGCAAACCGGCCGCTACAAGGACGAGAGCTGGCAGACCCTCGGCGAGAAACTCCGCGCCCTCCTGACGCCGGAGGAATACGCCAGCGCCCGACGCACCGTCACCAACGCGTACTACACCTCGTCGCTGGTCATCGGGGCCATGCATGAGGCGCTGGCGCGCCTCGGCGTGCCCCAGGACGCCACCGTCCTGGAGCCGGGCTGCGGCAGCGGCAATTTCATCCGCCTGGCGCCTCCGGGCATGCACTTCATCGGCGTCGAGATGGACAGCATCTCAGGGCGCATCGCCCGTGCCCTCTATCCGGACCACGATATCCGCATCGAAGATTTCGTGGAGACGCGCCTGCCGGCAGGCCGGATCGATGCGGTGATCGGCAACGTGCCGTTCATGAACGACCGGATCAAGTATGCGGGCCAACGGCTCGCCCTGCATGATTTTTTCCTGGCCAAATCCCTGGATGCGTTGAAACCGGGAGGCATCCTGGCCCTGGTCACCTCGCATTTTTCGCTGAACTGGTTGCAAGTTTTAGGCTTCGCAGAACCGCCTCACATTGATGAGCGTGTAGGCCATCAGCTTCATGCCATAGTGCCGACGCTGATGGTGCTCGAACCGCAGCAACAACCGCTTAAATTTGTCCTCCCAGGCAAACGTCCGTTCGACTCGGTCCCGTAACGCATGGATAGCTTGGTTGAACAACCGTTTGCGACCTTGCTTGGGATGCGTGCGATTTCGCGGGTTCTCCTTGATGTTCGGAATCATCCCTGCATTGAAGATGGCCTTGCGATTTGATGTCGAATCGAAACCGCCGTCCAGGTTGAGATACGAGCCTTTGAGACCTAAGCCCGTCAGCTTGGCCACCCGCTTCAAGGCCTTCAACCCTTCGGGCAACAACACCGTATCCGCTGCATTGACCGGTGCGACCGGAAGAGGAGCCAGCACATAGCCATTGTTTTCGATGATGGCGATGACTTTCTCGCCCTTTTGGTGTTTGTGCCCGGAATAGGCTTCCCGGTAGTAATGGAGAAATTTTTGGCGTTAAGGGGTGATCCTCCTGGTGTATGGCGCCGGGTCACCCCTCCTCCCTGTCACTACTTGCGTGCTATCCCTTCTGCATCCTGCCGTGCCAGGGCGATATAGCGGTAGAACGTCGCCCGCGAAATGCGCAAGCTCTGGCAGATCTCGGGGACGGTCACCCGGCTGTCTGCGTACAGGGTCTGTGCCATCCGTACCTGGGGCGCATCCGCCCGGAGCGGCCGTCGGCCACCGTGCTTGCCACGAGCCCGCGCTGCCGCCAGGCCCGCCTGTGTGCGTTCCTGAATCAATCGCCGTTCGAACTGTGCCAACGCCGAAAACATATGGAAGACGAGTTCCCCGGTCGCGGTCGTCGTATCTAGTGCTCCATCGCACAGGGAGCGGAAGCCCACCTGCCGTCGGCCCAGCTCCGTCATTACCGTGACCAAATGTAGCATCGAACGCCCCAAGCGATCCAAGCGCCAGACCACCAAGAGGTCGCCAGACGCTAGGGCCTGTAAGCAGGCCTCAAGCCCAGGGCGCATCGTGTGGGTGCCCGAGGCGACATCGAGGAAAATCTGCTCGTCAGGACAACCCGCCTGCCGCAAGGCCGCGAGTTGCAAACTGAGATCTTGCTCGGGTGTGCTGACCCGGGCATAGCCGATGGTCCGTCCCATACATATCTCCTCCCTCGGTCTCGTGCCATCTCATAATAGTCTCCTGCCTATGAGTAGATGAGACGCTGTTTCCTGAGACGGCAACTTGAGACCCAAAACTGCCCCTTTCGGTGTCGCAGGCACACCCCATGCGGGTGTCTGAGGAAAGGAGCGTTTGGTGAGAGGGGACTGTCATGCCCATCGACTTTCTCACGGCGGCCGAGCGCGAACGGCTCAACCGCTTTCCCGAGCCCATTCCGGACGATGACCTTAGGGTCTTTTTCACGTTATCTGACGAGGATCAGCTCGAAGTGGGCAAGCAGCGCGGTGCCCACAATCAATTGGGCTTTGCGCTCCAACTCTGTGCGCTACGTTACCTGGGTTTTGCCCCGATGACCTCGGTGCCACGCCGTGGTCTGCCGTCCTCTTTGTGGCGCGACAGCTCGCGTTGCCCCCAGAGGCGATCCAAGACCATGGCCACCGGATCAAAACGCGCACCACGCACCTCCAGCAAGTCCAGGCGTATCTGGGCTTCCGCCCCGCCCTGCCGCTGGATTTCGAGGCTTTAACAAGTTGGCTCGTCGACCGTGCGCTGGAGCATGATAAGCCCACGTTATTGCTCCAGCTCGCCTGTGACAAGCTCCGCCGTGAGCAGATTGTCCGGCCAGGGATTACACGCGTGGAACGGCTGATCGCGACCGCCCGCGAGCAGGCGCAGGCCGAAACCTTCCAGCGCCTGACCCCATGGCTCACCCCCGCGTGCCAAACCTGGCTCGACGGACTCCTCGCACCGGAGCTGGACATGGGCCGTACCCGGCTCACCTGGCTCCGGCAGGAAGCGACGTCCCACGCCGCCTCACAGATCCTCGCCACGTTGGAGAAGATCCTGTTTCTCAAGGAAGCGGGCGTGGCTCAGTGGGTGCTGGCAGATCTCACGCCCAATCGCCTGAAATGGCTGGCCCAGGGGGGATGGCGCGCCACCCCTCAACAGTTGCAGCGGATGCCGCCCCTGCGACGCTATCCGATCCTGCTGGCCGTGCTGCATCAGGCCCTCCAGCACCATACCGATATCGCCGTGGAGCTCTATGACCAATGCTTATGGGCCTGTTACACCGATGCTCGCCAGGAACTCGAGGAGTTTCGCCATGCGGCGGCTCGTTCCGCCAATGAGACGCTGATCTTCTTCCAGGAGCTCGGACAGGTCCTGCTGGATCCCACGATCGACGATGCGGCGGTCCGAGCGGTCAGTTTTCAACACGTGCCGGAAGCGGTGTTGCGGGCAGCCGTGGCAGATACCGCAGGCCTGATTCGCCCCCGCCAGGACGCGGCGATTGACTTCTTTGGCAAGCGCTACAGTTACCTCCGCCAATTCGTACCCGCCTGGCTGCGGACACTCATCTTGCACGCGCAGGGGCCAGATGACACCCTGCTGCGCGCGGTGGACGTGATCCGCACCCTCGATCAGGCGTCGACGCCTCGCATGGTCCCACAGGAGACCCCGATGCCCATGGTCCCCGAGCCATGGCGGCCGTACATCCGGGAGCGGGGTGGCGACATCAGCCGTCGCTATTACGAACTGTGCACCCTGTGGCAGCTGCGGAATGCCCTCCGGGCCGGCAATGTCTGGGTGGCACACAGTCGCCGCTATGCGGACCCCGCCACCTATCTCATTCCCCTCACCGAGTGGCCGCAGCTACGACCGGAGGTCATCCGCCAAACTGGGACGCCGAGCGAGGGGCTCCACCGCCTCCAGGAGCGTGAGGCGGAACTGGTCACGTGTCTGGCCCAGATCGACCGGCTGCTCGCCCGCAAAGACAGTGATGGGGTTCCAGGAGCATCTGTCGCTAATTGTACGGTAAGCCACAAGTCATTCGCAGACAAGGAGTTATCTAGCCTCTCAAAGGTGGTCAAAATGCCATTGGAGGAGAGAAGGCGTACCGATCTAAGGGTCACCTGGGATCGCACTATTCTCCTAACTGGTTATTTTTATGATAAGAAATATGCTCACCGATCGAAGACCTTTCTTCCTTCATCACCCTTACCGTACATTTTCTGCTGACTGCTCCTGGAACCCCAACCTGAACACTCGCCCGCAGCAGCCTGGTGCACTCCGTACGGAGGCCCCTCTGCACCCTCGGCGCCTGGCCCTGCAGCTTGGGGTGTCGTGTCAGTCCATTGCACAGGCCTTCGAGCTGAAGGGAGCCGAGGCCATACGACGTTGGGACAAGATCGCAGCATTGCTCACCCATAGTGGCAAAGACCCCAACTGGCGCGCCAAGAACCTCACAGTGGAGACGTAAGTCATGGTTGCGTGAAGGCAGCAGCTTAAGTGGACACCTATGGGTGACGCGGTTTGGAGGGGGTCCCCAGATGCTTAAGCGCTCCCATGCCGCGTCGGGTGGAATCAACCAGTTTGTGCACATCTACGCAGATCATCCAACATATTGGCAATGTGCGCAAGATAGGATGTGGTTGTCGGCCGCCCGTACCCGCCTGTGCTACCCTGCACACTCGCTGGCAGTGAGCTTGCACTAATATATTGTCGACTTTCTCAATATTCTCAAATATTTCATTTGCAGGATCCAGGTTTGGCAGCAATCTTGCTCAAAAGATCTTTTTGCTCAAAGGTATAATTGGAAGGGCAGAGCACACGTCATCCAAGTATAGCGTATGGGCGACGTGCGACGTTGGTTGATACCGTGCATCCGTTCGCTCATCCTAGCGCCGACGCACCGTTATGGGAAGCACTGCTGGCGCTCCGGAGCGGTGTAGACCCCGATGAGGAAGCCCCGATGCTGAACGCCCGCTTCTCCCAACCGGCTGTGCTTCCGACCCTGCCGTCCGTCCCAGCGCCACCCAGGTTCTTGGTGAGGCCGCAACGCCTGACCAGCCTCAACCCCCTCCCCACAGGGAGGGACATCTCCCCAACTCCGCATCATTAATGCATCTCCCGATCCCTTGTCGAAAGTTACGCCACGACCCTGCGGTGCACGTGGGTTCACAGCAGCCGCGTCGAGCTGAGCGGGTACGCCTTGATCACCGGGAGGAAGCCATGTCTACAGAGCTGGGAGTTTGGAAGATCGCGGGGGAGCGAGTCGATCTGCCACCCATGACGGCTGACGCCGCGTTCGATTGGGATGGCATCGGCACCATGTGTCGCTTCATCGGGTCGCACATGGGCACGGGGCAGCCCCCCAGACCGTCCTTGACCACGGGGGATCGGTGCCTTAAGGGTAGCAAACAAACTCGTGCTTATGCCGAGCTCGGCATAAGCACGAGTTTGTTTGCTACCCTTACTGAGAAGGAGCCGTCGATGACCAAGATGAACAGAAGGACTCAGAGCAACAGCCACCTTGGAGTGGCGACGCCGCGGTGCCATTTTCTACCCAGAGCTGGCATCGTTGCCCTGGGAAGTGCTCTTCTGATGTTCTGTGCAGTGTCCTACGATGGTTTTCTCTCGAGTACGGCAGCGCAGGGCCTACCCGCCATCAAGGCACCACATCCAATGGCTCAGGATGTTCACGTGATGCTGACGGCCGGCTATCAATCACCCGAGCGGCATGAGGTCGCTGAGCTCGTCGAAGAAGGACGCGCCGCCACCGTCATTGTGTGGACCCGCCGCTACGACGGCATCGAGATGCTCAACCAGCCGCGCAGCGCCCTGGTCGACGGGCAGTGGGTGCTGCGGCACCATCGAGAGCTTGCCGAGCCGAAGCCGCCGAAGATGGCCGAGGTCATCGCGACGGACGTCGCCATCAATGCGACGGGGTTCACCGATCTCGACGGCGTCAACACTCGTCTCGTGTATTGGCCGGAATTCAGGCAGGTCGCCCGGGTCGCCGAGCCACGGACTGCTGCCGACATCGAAGATGTCATCGCCGACTACCGCCTCGCAGTCGAGGTCACGCACTCCCCGGACGTGGCGTGGATCGACGCCTACACAGCGCAGGTGCTCGAGCGGGGATCGTCGCGTCGACATGTAAAAGTGGATGCCCTCGGGGCGCGTTACGCGCCCGTCGAGCTGGACATCCAGGCTCGGGCGCCATTCGACGTCCTCCGAGATCCGCAGCGAACCAGCCTACTCGATGCAAACAACACCCCGATCAACGGTCAGGGTGTGGTAACGAATCGGCCGGCGAATGCGAACTCACCGCTGCCCTATTTCACTGTCACGCAAGCAGATCCAAGATACATCGATGGCGCATTTGCGCTGCAGCAGTCGTGGGAGTTCTACGCCGGGGCGTTCGGTCGACGTGGGCTGCGAAATCTCCCGCAGGCACAGACGAGCCGCGCCAATGATGGCATCATTTACCTCGACGATCGCTCCCACGATAACGCTGAAATGGACACGGCCACAGGACTCATCGTTGTCTATACAGGAGGCAACGCGCCCTTTGACCATTTTCTCACCTTGGAAGTGATCGGCCACGAGTGGACACACGCCGTCTTCGCCGCCGACGCGCACCCGCCTACCGCCAGCAACGGACAGCACGCCGGACTCGACGAAGCAACTAGCTACTTCTTCGGGAGCTTGATCAGGGAGCGCGGACAGGAAGTCGCCCTTCGCAAATACGTCTGCAGCGTCGATCCAGCCCATTGCGATCACAGCGTGGTTCCTCCCATCGTCCCGCTCGGCAATACGACGGACTCCTGGAAATTTGGCCAAGAGTATGCTCAGGCACCGGCCAATTCCATGTATCACATGTGCAAGCCGAGCCAATCCACGCTCGATCCACCGCTGCCGATCGATGAGTGGTCGCCTGCCAACACATTGGCCGATGGACATGTCCTCGCCGGGCCCATCAACCGGATGCAGTGCCTGCTGACGCTGGGGGTATTGCCGGTCGATTCACAAGGCGGCGACCCCGTGCTCAAGACGCCGAATGTACCGAACGGTTTCGCTGGTCTCGGAACGCAGAAGACGGCGATGTTGTGGTATTTCACCATAAACAATTTGCGCGCGTATGAGCCACCGCTAACCTTCGACAACGCCAGGGAAGCGGCGCTGCAGGCGGTGGCAGAGCTGCCTGGGAGCGGTGGAAAGCACTCCATGGACTACAAGGCCGTCGAGGACGCCTTCGCCGCCGTCCTCATCGGCGACCCCGCCGACCGCGAGCCTCCGCTGGTGCGTCTGTTCTGGCCGGCGGCCGTCCGCTCCGGTGCGATGATGGAGGTCGACGCCCGCGACAACAACGGCGTCGCCTCGCTTGCCTTCTACCTCGACGGCGGCCCGTCGACGACGCCACCGGGGACGCCCATCGGCACGCTGACCGCGCCTCCCAGCGGAGCCTTGTTACCGCCGCACTTCGTCACGCTGCCCCAGACCCTCACCGAGGGCCCGCACACGCTCTACGTCGTCGCCGAAGACACACGCCAGAACCGCAAGGCCTACTCGTTTCCCTTCGCCGCCGACCAGACGCCGCCCACCGTGACGATCACGGACAAGAGCCCGATCTTCTCGAGCGAGCGCTCCCCAATGCGCGTCTTCGACTTCAACGCCTTCGATGACAGGGGCATCAAGAAGGCCCGTGTCCTCGTCGACGGCGTCGACTCGACCTACCCCGCCTCGGCGAACCTCGGTCTGCCGGGAGCCGCGCTTTACACCTACAACGGAGCGACCAACATCAATCAACCCGCGGAGTGGGTGAGCTTGCAGGGCGCATCGGTGGGTCCCCACGTCGTCGCCGTCGAAGTCACCGACATTGCCGGCAACACCGCCACCGCGGCGCTGCCGCCCTGGACGAGAGATGTGACGCCGCCATCGCTATGCACCATCAGCGTCACGCGGGGCTCGCCGTGGTCGTCGGTCAACATCGCCGCCTCGGCCAAAGACCTCGAGTCGTCGATCGCGACCGTCAAATACAAGGTCGACAACAACACCGTCTGGTCAGAGATCGGCATCACGACCGCACCGGGGGCGACGTTCTCCAAGACGATCAACACGACACTGCAAGCGCCGGGCAGCCACACCTTCACTGCCCAATGCATCGACCACCAGGGCAACAACATCCCATCGTTTCCGGTGACGTTGGCGTTCGGTCCGCCGCCGTCGTGCGCGCTCACGGCGGCCGTCGACCCGGCGAACTGGGCGCGCGTCATCATGAGCTCGACCGCCAGCTCGCCGTACCTGACGCTCGATCAGGTCCGCTACGACGTCGATGGTGCCAACTTCGTCGGCGACATGGGGCTCGCGCGCGGTCCGGGCGTCGTCTACCAGGGCTCGCGGACCACGGGCGTTCTCACGGCGGGAACCCACAATTTCCAGGAGCGCTGCATCGACTCGCTTGGCCAGACGACGACGTCCAACATCGTCTCCAAGACGTTGTCAGCGCCGGCGGCGCCATGCAATGCGCCGAACTCGGACTTGGAAGGGCACTTCTACGCCGTCTTTGAAACCGGTAATGATGGTGTACCGAAGACCCAATATTTCGAGATGGGAAGAGCGAGCGGACACTTCCACTGGACATACGGTTGGCTAGCGAACGCGAGTTCGTACACGATCACATGCGCGGTCGGCGGCACGATCAACGGGTCGACGTCGTACTCGACCGGGTGTGTCCACTACCCGATCGGCACCTTTCCAAACCTGATCACCCAAGGAGATCAGACCGTCTCCTTTAATTGCAACAGTGGACGAATTCAGCTCGTCACCAACCAAGCGTGTGACGAGGGGAGCTGGAACAGCGAGCTGTGGTGCGCCGTGCCGTAGCAGTCCTGTTGGACGACAAATGTTGACGACACGTGACGGTGGACGAAGGCGCGTCCTCCAGCGCCACAGAACGACTCCGCGCCAGCAAAGCAGCAGCAACATCTTTATCCGAGGAACAACGATGAAAATGACATCACGAAACTCCACGCTTCTTCTCTTAGGCTGGACACTCGTCGCCTGTGGCGCTCCGCTGCCCGACGACCCATCCAAGCCCAGCGCCAACGAGCGCGGGCACGAGTGAGGAGAGAGACATTCATGAAGGTCAGAATGTACGCGTTGGTATTCGCACTGGCGGGGTGGCAGGCGACTGCTCATGCGGCGCCACAGTGTTCGGGTACGAAGCCGAACCCGCCAGTCTGTATGGACGTATACTGCAACACCGACGACCACCAATGGGCATACGAACCACTTCCATCGGGCACTGACTGCGGCACAGATGGAGTTTGCGACGGCAACGGACAGTGCACTTTCCCTCCGAGGCCTATCAACCCCCTGCCAACGATTACCAACATGCATCAGGTAGATGCCACTGCGATTGCGTTCGACTACACGTGCGGTGGCCACGCGACCTCCCACATGCTGCGTTTCGCATTCGACAACGTGCCCTTCGTAGATGTCCGCGATCCCTGCGTCGGTGTGACACAGGGTACCTTCACGGACGTCTGGGACGTCAGAGGTGAGCGGAGGATCTGCTACTGGCTCGTCTCCTGGAATGCGCAGTTTAGTGGAGGGAGTCAGCAGGTCTGCATCGACGTGCCGCTGGACCACACCGTGCCAACCCTTCCCACGGTGCAGGTCACCCGCGGCATCCGCTCTGCGGAGGTGACACTTGTGGACCAGTCGATCAATGAAACCAGCTTTCGCCTCTACTCTCGCCTCGCACAGAGTGGGCAGGCGTGGGCGCTCCAACACCAATGGGACTCCCCTCTGCCCGACCGAAGCACCGGCATGACGTACCACTACACCCTTACCAATCTCGACGAGGCCTTGACGTATGAGGTCAAGGTTGAGGTGTACCATGACCGTGCTCCGGTCTCGGCTGAGGTGGTATTGCCCTCCTTCAAGCCACTCCCGCCCATTCCCGCGGGCCCGAAGGGACTGCGAACGCTGAGCGTGTCGAACAACTCGGTGTCGATTCGCTGGGACGAGAGCCAATACGCAACGGCTTACCGAATCTACCGCAGCGGTCCGGGCGGCGGCGCGGTGAGCGCCATCGCGACCATCTCGGGAACCAGCTACACGTCAACCGGCCTCGAGTCTTCGAAGTACTACTGCTTCGAAGTCGCTGCGCTCAATGAAACAGGCGAGGGCGATCGCTACAGCAACGACTGTGAAACCACGTATGCGAACCCGCCCACACAGTTGGTCAGGACACTCATGCTCTTTCCCACGACCAACGCCGCAACCGGTCAGGTGTTCTACCGCGGCGGTCTCGGGGCCAACGGCGTGCTGGACTTCCTCGAGCTGCGTGCCGAGGACAATGGCGCGAGCTTCGCAGGTCTCATCACGAGCAAGGGCGTGGCCTATGACAACGCCAACAACTTGGAGGAGGAGGACTGCAAGTTCTCGGTGCCGGGTGGCACCTTCGTCGACGCCGACGGCACGTTGCAGGGCGCGAAGCTCGCGGCCATCTACGGAAGCGACCACCCGTTCCTACGTGAGGTGACCAAGTACATTGGAGGGTGCCCGGTCTTCACTTCTGCGCAGACGCCTCCGCCCAACATCAAGATTGTCTTGCATTACACGGGATATGCACCGTGATTCGCGTGGGCGCGAGGGGTGAGATGATGCGCATCGCGCTCGTGGGGTTGGCGACCTCATTGGCGGCCTGCCAGCATCACACACCAACCGGCTCTAATGAAATGGACCCGCCTCTTCTCCCCACGGCTTTGAAGAGCCAGAATGGTTGTAGTCTTTCGGGCAATCATTCACCACAGGGAGGCGAGTCCCATGGCACAGACCATCAGGGTGCATGGCAACCAATCGTGTCAAAATGGGCCACTTACATCATCGACTCCCCCTAACCAAGAGTGCCTCAGGCCAAGGTATAGCTGTAAACACCATGAAATCAATGATTTGATTGGCTGATGTCCCATAACAAGAGAGAGAAGCGCTATCTGATAGTGAGTCACCCTTCACAGGCTCATGGAAGCTAACGATGACGGCTAACTCCACGTAAAATAGCCCTATTCGGCGACTATGGCCCATTTTCTCACAATTGGTTGCCCTCTACGATCATCACGGACAAACTCAAAAGCTATGGCGCGGCCAAGCGGGAGATCCTGCCTGGCGTCGAACATCGCCAGCACCGCTATCTGAACAATCGGGCGGAGAATTCCCATCAGCCGACGCGCCAGCGGGAGCGGCGCATGCAACGGTTTAAGTCCCCCGGACAGGCCCAGCGCTTCCTCTCCGCGTATGGTCCCATCGCCCAACACTTTCGACCTCGGCGTCACCTCCTCTCTGCCCCCGAATACCGTGACGAGATGGGGCAAAGATTCCAGATGTGGGGGGAGATCACGGGCACGATCATGGCCGCCTAAAGGCCGAGGGCGGTGCAACCCTCCCACCTCTCCACCTCATCATGGCACCAACGCGAATAAGTTGACAATGCCCTCATTCAGCGTTGGCCAGATCGTAGAGTCGGTGCAGCCGCTCTGAGAACCACGTGGTCAGACGGTGCGCTGGCACGGTCTCGGCCAGCTCGGTCGAGGCGACCAA
>Ga0137403_10006462_pt1 | contig 13411 bp, 5 predicted proteins | sample CZOMad2_1_16fung_FD_122057 | JGI IMG/M metagenome (GOLD analysis project Ga0137403, IMG submission 122057) | Vadose zone soil fungal communities from Angelo Coast Range Reserve, California, USA - CZOMad2_1_16fungal (Hybrid Assembly) | ecosystem: Environmental > Terrestrial > Soil > Vadose zone... | reverse complement strand
CGCGCGCTCGACGCCATGACCGGGGAGCGAAAGTGGGAGTTCCGGCTGCAAACGCCGCCGTGGTCGGGCGTGCTTTCCACGGCGGGCGGCGTGGTGTTTTCCGGTGATATGCAGGGCAATTTCTTCGCACTGGATGCGGCCGGCGGCAAACTGCTGTGGCGCTTGCAGACAGGTGGCGGCATCTGGGCGAACCCCATCACTTACATGAGTGAAGGAACGCAATATGTGGCCATCGCCGCCGGCAGTGCCCTGATCGCTTTCGTATTGGACCGATAAACAGATTCTTGCGCCTCAAGCCGTGGTTTTCCGTAGTGTGATTGATCCAACTTACCGTTAGGACCCCTGGATTTAACACCGATTTAGTCCGTCCTGCCACAAAAATCGTTGAACTTGCGACGGCTGTGGCGTATCATCCTCGGTACACGGGGTTTGGACCGCACCACGGTCAGGTGAAGACTGGGAAAATGGTTCGTTGGTTGGCTGGAGGTCGTATCCGGCCATCAAAAAAAGAGGGAGCATGATTAAGAAAATCGAAATTCGCACCACCTTCGTTTTCGTCCTGCTGGTTTTGTGCTCCGCCATGGCTTGGGGGCAGGTGAACACCTCGCTACGCGGTACCGTGGCTGACCAGAGCGCAGCCGTGGTCCCGAAGGCTCAGCTGACGCTGACAAACACGGCCACCGCCTTGGAACGCAAGACCGTCAGCCGGGACACCGGGGAATACGAGTTCCTGCAAGTGCCACCTGGGCATTACCGGTTGACAGCGGAGGCGCCAGGATTCAAGAAGTACGAAGCCAACGATCTGCGCTTGGAGGTGAGCAACCCGGCTACGGTAAACATCGTCCTCGAGGTCGGCGGGACCACAGAAGTCGTCGCCGTGACGGCTGATGCTCCCGTGCTCAACGCGGTGGATGCTTCGATCGGAGCAGTGATCACCGAGAATCAGGTGAAACAGCTCCCGCTTGAAGCCCGTGACGTGGCGGCTCTGTATAGTATCCAGCCGGGCGTGGTCTATCTTGGAAACCGTCCCGACATGAACGTCAATAACGATACCCGAAGTGGCGCCGTGAATGGCGCGCATAGCGACCAAAGCAACATTTTGCTCGACGGCGTGGATGTGAACGATCAGACCCGCGGCTATGCGTTCAGCTCCGTGCTGCGTCTGACGCCTGATTCCATGCAGGAGTTCCGCGTCCAGACCACCAACTACGATGCTGCGGGAGGCCGTTCTTCCGGCGCTCAAGTCTCGATCGTCACCAAGGGTGGAAGCAATAATTTTCATGGCTCGCTGTACGAGTACACCCGCAACACAGCGACGAGTGCGAATGACTATCTCATCAAGATCTCGCAGTTGCAAAGCGGGGAGCCGAATAAGCCACTCAAATTGATTCGCAATATTTTCGGCGGCAGTCTGGGCGGCCGGCTCAAGAAGGACCGCGCTTTCTTTTTCGTCAACTACGAAGGCCGCCGCGACGCCCAGGCCAACAGCGAATTACGCGTCGTCCCCACCGCAACCCTTCGTCAAGGGATTGTTCAATACCCCTACTGCACGGTGGCTCTGGATGCCGGCGGCAATTGCCCCGGCGCCGTCAAGAATTTCTCGCTTTCCCCCGGCACGTTAACCTCGATGGACCCCCAGCATGCCGGGCCGAACCCGGCCGTGCTGAATTTTTTCCAGGGCTTTCCGCTCCCCAATGACACCGGCACTGGCGATGGCTTGAACTTTGGCGGCTACCGGTTCGCCGCCCCGGTTCATAACACGTTTGATACCTACATCGCGCGGTTCGATTACCTGCTTACTCAAAACGGCAATCACACGCTGTTCTGGAGGGGCAACTTTCAGCAGGACCGGCAGGATGGCGTGCCGTACCTGCCCGGCCTGTCGCCGTTACAGACCGACATCGACCATAGCAAGGGGTTTGTTGCCGGTTATACCGCCGTTCTGACGCCGGCGCTGGTCAATAATTTCCGCTACGGTCTAACCCGCCAGAGCCATGCGGTGCAGGGCAACTCCAACGAGCCTTGGATCCGTTTCCGCGGGATTAACGACAACTCCGCCAACGCACCAGTCAATTTCGTGTACAGCCACGCTTTCACCGCCCCGGTGCACAACCTGGTGGACGACTTGTCGTGGAAAAAGGGCAGTCACTCGATCGCCGCGGGAACGAATATCCGCTTCATCCGGAATCCGCGTACCAGTCAGTTGAGTTCGTTTAGCGACGGTGTTACCAACGCCTCCTATCTCACCTCTGCCGGTATCGCGAACACCGGCACGTTCATGGATCCTCCGTTAGACGGATTCCCGGCCGTACTTCCGTCCTTTAACAATTCCTATGATTACCCCTTGATTGCTCTGCTTGGCGCCGTCACACAAGGCGACGCGCTTTACAACTACGATCGAAAAGGCACTTTGCAGGCGCAAGGCTCGCCTATCACGCGTCATTTCGCGGCCGATGAATATGAGTTCTATGTTCAGGATTCGTTTCGGATCAAGCCGAACCTCACGATCACGTATGGGTTGCGCTATGAGCTGCTCTCGCCGCCATGGGAAACCACGGGCCTGCAGGTTTCCCCCAACATCGACATGGGCAGTTGGTTTCTCACGCGGGCGCAGAACATGGCAAAGGGCATCCCATCGAACGCCGATCCGAGCATCTCGTTTGACCTGGCGGGACCTGTCAACGGAAAACGCGGTTTTTACAACTGGGATTACAACAATTTTGCCCCACGGATTGGCATCGCTTACTTGCCAGATCCAAAATCGGGTTTCCTGAAACGTATCTTTGGCGAAGGTCACACCTCGATCCGCGCGGGCTTCGGCGTGGTCTACGACCACATTGGTTCAGGCTTGCTGAGCAGCTTTGATTCGCAAGGCGCGTATGGCCTTACAAGCCTGATCACGAGCTCGCCTGGACTATTAGGACTCGACAGCGCGCCCCGCATCAGCAGTCTCAATGTCGTGCCGACGGACGTTCTGGCGCCTGCGCCGCCCGGGGGCTTTCCGCAGACACCGCCTCCCACGCCCGGGAACATCTTCTGGGGGCTCGACAACTCCCTTCGGACGCCTTACTCGTACCAGCTCAGTTTTTCGATCAGCCGGGAGCTACCCAAGAACATGATTGTGGAAGCATCCTACGTCGGGCACCTGGCGCACAAGCTGCTGGCGCAGGAGGATCTGGCCATGCCGTATAACCTGGTGGACCCGGAGAGCAAGGTCGATTACTTCAGTGCGGCGACTCGCTTTTCGAAACTCGCCCAAGCCAACACACCCGTTTCGGCTATCACGCCGACCCTGGTCGGTCCGACGGCGGCATACTGGAATAATTTGTTTCCTAACATTGCCAATCAGCTAGATCCGAGCAACGGTACGGCTGGACTTTCGCCAGTGCAGGCAGCCTATAAGATATTCTCGGATTACTCCCTTCTCCACAACGAGACTACGTTTCTGTTTTTCCTCGACTTCCCCTTCCCCGGCTTCATGTGCCCCAACGGATGCAGCAAATTTGGCGCGAACGCGTTTTACAATCCCCAGTACTCGTCTCTGTACGCCTGGCGCTCCATCGCCAACTCGTCTTACAACGCCTTGCAACTCTCCTTCCGAAAGCGATTCTCGCAAGGAGTGCAGTTCGACTTTAACTACACATTCTCAAAATCGCTCGATTTGTCCTCAGATGCCGAGCGGATTCAGCCATGGCAGGGACTGGGCGGTCAGATCATCAACTCCTGGGACTATAAAGCGCTTCGCGCGCCGTCGGATTTCGATACCAGGCACCAGATCAGCGGCAACTGGGTGTTGGAGTTTCCCTTCGGCCGTGGGAAACGTTTTGGCAGCAATGTGCACGCGGCGGCGGACGCCTTGCTTGGAGGCTGGCAGATTTCGGGAATATACCGCTGGACCACGGGCTTCCCGGTGGGCGTCTTTAACGGGGCCACCTGGTCGACCAACTGGCAACTAGGGGGCAATGCGGTGCCGCTCGGCGCCTTGCCGGCCGCCGGGGTACACAAGAACGGAGACGGTACGGTCAATCTGTTTGGCGATCCCGGCGCTGCGATTGGCGGTTTCCGCGTTACTTATCCAGGGGAGTCGGGAGTTCGCAATAACCTCCGCGGGCCGGGAGTTTTGGGCTGGGACATGGGCTTGGGCAAGCGTTGGAAAATGCCTTACGCCGAAGGCCACAGCGTCCAGTTCCGGTGGGAAGTGTTCAACGTTCCCAACGCGGTCCGTTTCGACGTGCAATCGGCGAGTCTCTACCTCGACAACTCGACATCGTTCGGCAAGTACACCAGGCTGCTGTCCAATCCGCGCATCATGCAGTTCGCTTTGCGTTACGATTTCTGATCAGCCGGTCCGGGGCGGAGCTGAAGTCCGCCCCGAACTCTCCGAATCTCACCACACCCACCGACCTCAGTTCACTCCACTATTCGACGTTCCCGTGCGTCTGGCATGTAATGAAAACACCGCGATTTTTCTATGTGGATGAGTCCGGCAGGGCGCTTGCAGAGGGGTGGCGGCATCTGAGCGAAGCCTATCACCTACACCAGGTGCCGCGATTTTGCGTTGATTTAGACTCCTTCCGTCAGAAAAAAGGATTGATACTGACCCTGCGTGTGGCGTATTATTGCTCCCGATAAGGGTGTAGGTTTCAATTAAGAAACTTAAAAGGGGTTCAACCATGAAACGGTTCGGGGCCGTGCTTCTGGTGTTTTCTGTTTTTTTGGCGCTCAACCTTCACGCGCAAGCGCTGACGTCTCTAAGCGGTACCGTGAGCGATCCATCGGGTGCGGTCGTCGCCGGCGCCACTGTGACTCTAACCAATCTGCGGACGGGAGCGCAGCGGCAGGACAAGTCTGATTCGGCCGGCCGCTACAATTTCCAACAGGTCCAGCCCGGTAAATACAAGATCGCCGCGGCCGCCGCCGGGTTCGCGGAAACCGTGGTCAACGACGTGGAATTGCTGGTCAATACCCCTTCGGTCATCAACATCGCATTCGAGAAGATTGGCACGGTGGCCGAAGTGATCTCGGTGACGGCCGAGGCTGTGCAGGTGAACACTACTGACGCGTCGCTCGGCAATGCCATCGGCAACCGGCCCATCACGCAGTTGCCATTTGAAGCGCGCAATGTAGTGGGACTGCTGGCCTTACAGCCGGGCGTCACTTATTTCGGGCCGAACGTCAATGACGATTTTCGAAGCGGGTCGGTCAATGGCGGCAAGAGCGACCAAAGCAACGTAGTGCTGGACGGCGTGGACGTGAACGAGCAGCAGGACCGCAATGCATTTACGTCCGTGCTGCGAGTCACCCTTGATTCGGTGGAGGAGTTCCGCACCACCACCTCAAACGCCAATGCCGACCAGGGTCGCGGGCCGGGTGCACAGGTCTCTTTGATTACCAAGAGCGGCACCAACGACCTGCACGGGTCGCTTTATGAATACCATCGCAACACCATCACCTCGGCCAATAGTTTTTTCAATAATTCGGCGGGCGTGCCCAGGCAGAAGCTGATCCGCAACGTCTTCGGCGCTTCCGTGGGCGGACCCATCAAGAAGAACCGCATTTTTTACTTCCTGAACTATGAGGGGCGGCGCGACGCCACCGAGTCTCCGGCGCTGCGCATTGTTCCCAACGCCGACTTCCGGCAGGGAATCTTCACCTATGCGAGAAGCGACGGGAGTCTCGGCCAGCTCACACCAGACCAGATCAAGCAACTGGATCCTCTGCACCTCGGGCCTGATCCGGCCGTACTGCAATTGCTGCAATCCTACCCATTGCCCAACACCGACGTCGTGGGTGACCTGCTGAACACTGCCGGTTTCCGCTTCAAAGCGTCGACGCCTCTGCGCTATAGCACGTACATCGCGAAGTTCGACGCGCAACTGGATGCGAACGGCAAGCACACGGTGTTCTGGCGCGGCAATCTGCAGAACGACAACAACGCCAACGGCCTACCGCAGTTTCCGGGCGACCCCCCGTCGAGTGTGCAGCTCGCCAACAACAAGGGATACGCGACCGGGTATACCTGGTTGATGAATCCCAATTTGATCAGCAACTTCCGTTACGGCTACACGCGCGAGGGCGTGGAGGCGACCGGCATCCAGAATGCCCCGGCGGTTACGCTGCGCGACATCGATCCCCGCTTCGCTCTGACACGCGGTTTGACGCAGATCATCCCGGTACATACCATTGCCGAGGATCTGGCGTGGACGCACGGAGGCCACACCGTCACATTTGGTGGCGTGGTTCGCCTGATCAACAACGATCGCCTCAACTATGGCAATTCATTCAGCAGCGCCAATGCCAACAGCTCATGGCTGCTTGGGACTGGGAAAAGTCTGCTCGCTCCCGACGCTGACCCGAGTACCGATTACACACGCAAGATGGTGGATCTGCTCGGCATCGTCTCCGAGGGCGACGCACAATACAACTACAACAAAGACGGTAGTGTGCTGCCCCAAGGCGCCGGCATCAAAAGAAAATTTGTTGGCAGAGAGTACGAAACTTACGTCCAGGACACATGGCGGGCGATGCGGGGTCTCACGATTACAGCCGGGTTGCGCATGTCCTTTCTGCCCCCTGTGCACGAAGCCAATGGATTTCAGACCAGCTCCAATATCTCGCTGAGCGACTGGTTTAACATGCGCGGCAGCCTGGCGCAACAGGGGAAATCGCAGGCCCTCGCACCCAAGCTCAGCTATCAGCTGGCGACGGCTGCCGGCGGCAAGCCTCTCTATCCGCAACAGAATGATTTCTCGCCCAGATTGGGGCTGGCCTACTCTCCGCAATCTACGCACGGTTTATTGGGATGGCTGTTTGGCGGGCCGGGCAAGACCTCGTTCCGGGCCGGGGCAGGCATGTATTACGATCTGTTCGGGCAAGGCATTGCACGTTTGTACGATTCAACCGCGCTGGGTTTCTCGACACTCCTGCAGAACCCTGCAACGGTTGCTATCACCTCCGCGCCGCGCTATACGGGATTTTACGATCTGCCTTCAGGGCTGCTTCCTTCCGCGCCCCCAGGCGGATTTCCGCAGGTCCAGCCGGATATCTTCCAAATCGCCACGGGGCTTGATAACAAGCTCAAATCGCCTTACAGCATCAATCTGAACTTCAGTATCGCCCGCGAGTATAAACACGGCTTCCTGGTACAAGGCGCGTATGTGGGCCGTCTTTCGCGGCACTCGCTGATCGGCGACGACGTGGCCACCCCTACTGACCTGAAGGACCCGAAGTCCGGCCAGACCTACTTCCAGGCAGCCAGCCAGTTGTGGGCTATGAATGTGGCCGGCGTGGATGTCTCCAAGGTTCCGGCGATGCCGTTCTGGGAGAACATGTGGCCCGGTGCCGCCGGCGGCGGACTCAACGCCACGCAATCGATCTATACCAACGTTTACCAGCAGGTCTCGGACGCCACCACGGCGCTCACTTATCTCGACCTGCCCGATGATACGGGCGCTTGCTACCCGTCGTGCAGTGTACTGGGACCGTATGCACTGTTCAACAGCCAGTACTCATCGCTCGCCGCGTATCGTAGCCGCGGCACCGGCAATTATCACGCCATGCAATGGACCGTGCGCAAGCGGTTCACCGAAGGCTACCAGTTCGACTTCAACTACACCTGGTCGAAATCTATAGACATGGCGTCCACGCGCGAGAAAGACGGGCGTGTGGCCTCGCAGATCATCAATGCCTGGTCCCCAGGCCAGATGCGCGGCGTTTCGGACTACGATACCACCCACATCTTTAGCGCTTTCTGGCTAGCAGAGCTACCGTTCGGGCGGGGTAAGAAGTTTGGCAGTGGCATGGGCAAGGCGCTGGACGCGGTAGTCGGCGGCTGGCAGTTGACCGGCATCTTCCGTCAGACCAGCGGTCTGCCAGCGCTTACGGACAACGGAGGCTTCTGGCCGACCGACTGGAACGTGGAAGGTTACGCGACTCAACTCGGCCCGGTGAAAACGGGTACGAACAAGAATGCGGCATCGGTTGGCGGCGGCAGCGGGCCTAATCTGTTTCCGGACCCGACGGTCGCTCTTCAGAGTTTCGCCAATACCTTGCCCGGGCAGTCGGGCCAGCGCAATATTCTGCGCGGCGATGGATACTTCGGCATCGACATAGGCCTTGGCAAGCGGTTCGTCATGCCCTGGAAGGACAGTCACAGCATCCAGTTCCGCGCCGAGGCTTTCAACGTAACGAATACGGCCCGGTTCGATTCCAACAATGTCACGGTGGCGAACGTATCGCTTAGCTTGGGCAGCCCGAACTCCTGGGGCAACTACGCCGAGACGCTGACCACGCCACGCGTCATCCAGTTCAGCTTGCGGTACGAGTTCTGAAAAAATAGGAACCTCCTGATGCGCGGCTCGGCCCGGAAGCCGGCAACGAGCCGCGCACGGACACAACGACATCCTTCCCGAGATCAATATTCCGGTGGCCAGCGTGATCTGGAGTTGTGGCGGCATCTCGCCCGAAGAGATGGCGGAAGCCATCACCATCCGCAGAGCGCAGCGTTGCCGCCTCGGTGAATGACATCGAGCACATGGAATCGCAATGGCTCGTGTGCAGCCGCGCCTGCCGTCAAATACGCCGGGCGCATCGTTTTCATCCGTACAAATGTTCGCAACCGGGCGGGCTCGCATAAAAGGCATTGCCCCGGTAGCCGAGCTCATCCAGGCCGGCGCGTGACGTGTAGAAACCATGGATCACGCGCTCTTTCAGATAAGCGAAGAAGAGCGTGCCCGGGTTCTTGGGGCCACGGTCCGGCCGATTGCCCGTGTCCGCGATACTCTCGACAATAGCCAATTGCTCCGCCGGCCCCGCGGAATTGAAACTCCGGCCGTGCTTGCGCCGCGATGCCGCGTCCAGCCATGCAAGGCCGTCACGCACGATTTTCTGCGGGTCGAATTCCTCGAGCTTGCGCACCGGCCCCGCGTCGTAGTAATGCACCGCCAGCGTGCGATTGGGCGGTGAGAGTGCCCGCGCCGCCGTCCTCACAGCCGCGGCTTCAGAGACGGTCAGGTCGATCCATGCAGCGATTTCGCGCACGACTGGCGTCTCCTGCGCTTCGCCCAGAAGCACAGCGGTCAGCCGCAGGATGGTTTGAAATTCATTGCGCGAAAAAAACGCCGGCTGAAACGCCGCGCGCAACTCGACCAGCTCCGTCTCGCCGCCTGGGGCAACTTGATGGCCCTCGAGTGCATGTCCCAGGTGCTCGCGCGAAGCTTCGTAAACGCCCGGCGGCAGCTCGGCTGCATCCAGATCGCCCGCGCAGCCCGCGAGCACCACGCCTCCGCCCAATTGCATCAACCAGCGGCGCCGCGTGGTCATCATAGCTCCCCTTTGCGGAATCGCTCCGCAATGTAATCGGCGGCGCGCGCGGAAATGGCCATGATGGTCAATGTCGGCTCCGAGCACCCTTGTGTGACGAAGCACGCGCCGTCGGTGACGAACACGTTCTTCACGTCATGCACCTGGTTGTACGAGTTCAGCACGCTGGTCTTCGGGTCGTTCCCCATGCGCGCGGTGCCGCACTCGTGAATGTTCTTGCCGAAAATATTCAGCTCGTCGCGCGGCGGCGTCCGATCTTCGAGCTTCAGCGCATCCATGATTTCGCCCAGATGATCGCGCATGGCTTTGGACATGGCGTGTTCGTTTTCGCCGTAGCTCGCGTGGATGTGCAGCGCCGGAATGCCCCAGGCGTCTTTTTTCTCCAGGTCGAGCGTCACGTAATTATCATGCCGCGGAAGGCACTCGCCCTGCGCATAAATATTGAATGAGTACGGAATCTGCGAACGTACTTTGTCGCGGAACTCACGTCCGAATCCCGACGTGGAAAAGGCGTGCCCATACAGTTCCTGACGGCCGTCGCCCGCGAAATAATAGCCGCGCAGGAAATTCTTGTTCCGATATGGGCCAACAGTGTTTACATACTTGGGGATGATGTAACCGCACGGGCGTCCCACGGGCTCGCGCACCGCCGACTTGAGTGGCGCCATGGTACCGCTGCCGTGTTCGAGCGTCGTGTGGTCCATCAGATAGTGTCCCAAAACCCCCTGCGAATTTCCGACGCCGTTCGGAAACCGCGGCGAGCGCGAGTTGAGCAGGATGCGCGTGGATTCAAGCGCGCTCGCGGCCAGCACGATGGTTTTTCCATGCACCTCCCGGGCCGCTTTCGTGGACCGGTCGATGTACGCCACGCCCGCAGCTTTGCCCTCGGCATTCATGACCACGTGGCTCACCACCGCATCGCTTACCAGATGAAGACGGCCCGTGCGCGCCGCGGCCGGCAGCGTCACCGACGGACTATTGAAGTACGAGGCCGTGAAGCAGCCGCGCTGGCACTGGTCGCAATAGTGACAAGCCGGCCGGCCGTTGAGCGGCACCGTCAGATTCGCGCTGCGGTCCACAATCAACTTCCAGCCAAACTTCTTCTCGACAATCTCTTTCGCCACCAGCTCGCCACATGAGAGTCGCATGGGCGGCAGAAATCTGCTGTCCGGCAATTGCGGCAGGCCTTCAAACGACCCGCTGATGCCGATGTAATTCTCCACGCGGTCGTAGTACGGCTCGAGTTCCTTGTAGCTGATGGGCCAGTCCTGCCCGTACCCATCGCGGCTTGCGGCCTTGAATTCGAAATCGCTGTAGCGATAGCTCACGCGCGCCCAGCAGAACGTCTTGCCGCCCACCTGCCGCCCCCGAATCCACATGAAGGGCTTGTCGGCGGGAAAAGTGTAAGGATGCTCATGATCGTTGACGAAAAACTGATGGCTGTAATCGTCGCAGGCATAGCAGAGCCGCTGCACCGGCTGGTCAGCCAGCAACTTTTTCTGATTGCCGAAGCCGCGATACTTCAACTGATACGGCCAGATGTGCTCTGTGAAATCGCGTGTAGGCACGCGTGGCGGCCCGGCCTCCAACATCAGCACTTCCACGCTTTTTTCGGTCAGCTCCTTGGCGACCCAGCCGCCACTTGCCCCGGAACCGACCACGATCACGTCGTAAGTTTTGCCGGCCATCACACGCGTAATCGAGAGTGTACCATCGATAAGAGGTCATTCATGGCGACGAGCGGCAAAGTGAAAGTCGGCATCATCGGATCGGGTTTCGAGGCGGATATTCATGCCGCGTCGTTCAAGATCATGCCCGAAGAGACAGAAGTCGTGGCGGTTGCGTCGCCTACTCCTGGGCACCCGGAAGCGCTTGCGAAGAAATACGGCATCCCGCGCGTATTTCACGACTACCGCGAAATGCTGAAAGAAAAAGATATCGAGATGGTCACCATCAACGCGCCTAATTACCTGCACTGCGCCATGACGCGTGACATCGCGCAGGCCGGTAAACACGTGGTGTGCGAGAAGCCGCTTGCCATGACGCTCGAAGAAGCCGACGAGATGATCGATGTCTGCAAGAAGCAGGGCGTGATGCTGGCGTACGCCGAAGAGTTGCTGTTCACGCCGAAATACGTCAAGGCTAAACAAATGGCAGATCAGGGCGCGTTCGGCAAAGTGTACCTGGTGAAGCAGAGCGAAAAGCACTCTGGGCCGCATGCCGGCTGGTTCTGGGACGTCGACAAATCCGGTGGCGGCGTCTTCATGGACATGGGCTGCCACGGCATCGCCTTCTGTTACTGGTTTCTGGGGCGCCCGAAAATTAAGAGCGTCTATTGCCAGATGGCGACGTACGCGCACGCAGATAAAACCAGGGGCGAGGACAATTGCATCTGCATTCTGGAATTCGAGAATGGCGCCACCGGCCTGATCGAAGATAGCTGGGCCAAGCCCGGCGGCATGGACGATTACACTGAAATCTACGGTACGCGGGGCGTGAGTTACGCGGACCTGCACATGGGCAACGCGCTGCCCACCTTCAGCGAACCGGGTTACGGCTATGCGGTCGAGAAAGCGCCCAGCACGCAGGGCTGGACCTATCCGGTTTTCGAAGAACACTGGAACTATGGATTGCCCCAGGAACTGGACCACTTCGCGCGCTGCGTGCGCGGCAAAGACACGCTGCGCTCGACTGGTGAAGACGGCCGTCTGGTTCAGGAAGTGCTGCTCGCCGGTTATCAATCCGCGGGCACGGGCCGGAAAGTTGAGCTCCCGTTCCGCCCCAAGGGCGTGAAGAAGCCCATCGATCTTTGGTGGAAGCCGATTGGCGCCCGTGCAGAAAACGCATGACGCCCCGGGCCATCAACCCGGACTAACATGAAAGAGACCTTATGAAACAAACCGGATCGTTCGATCGCCGCTACTTCATGAAACTCGCCGGAGCCGCGCCGCTGCTGGCCTATGTCACCGCCCAGAGCCTGGCGGAGAAAGCCTGGGGCGCGGTAGGAAAATCCGCGGCGCAGGGCGATATTTATTCCACCATCGGCGTGCGCTCGTTCATCAACGGCAGAGGCACGTGGACCTACTTAAGCGGCTCGCTCGAGTTGCCCGAAGTCCGCGCCGCCAAGCAGGCCGCCGCGCAGCATTTCGTCGATATTTTCGAGTTGCAGCACGCCGCCAGCAAGCGCCTCGCCCAGCTTTCGGGCGCCGAAGCCGGCATGGTGACGTCCGGCGCGGCCGGCGCTATGGCCTCCGCTACCGCTGCCTGCATCGCCGGAAACGATCCTGCCAAAATCTGGCAGCTTCCCGACACCACCGGTCTCAAGCATGAAGTCATCATGCATGGCGGGCGCAGCGCGTTCGACAGCGCCATCCGGTTGGCGGGCGGAAAACTGGTGGTGGCGCACACGGACGACGAAGTTCGCAACGCCATCAACGAGAACACAGCGATGATTTACACCACTTCGCTGGGCGCCAACCTCGAGAAGGTCATCGCCATTGCCAAGACCTCGAAAGTTCCGCTGCTGCTCGACGATGCCGCCGGCATCCCGCCCATCGAAAACCTCAAGCTCTATGCCAAGATGGGCGCCGACCTCTACTGCTTCAGCGGCGGCAAGGGCCTGGCTGGGCCCCAATGTTCGGGCATACTGCTTGGCCGGAAAGATCTGATCGAAGCCGCGATGGCCAACACCAGCCCGTGGGAAGGCGCCGTTTGCCGCGCCATGAAAGTCGGCAAGGAAGAAGTCATGGGCTGTCTGGCGGCGGTCGAAGCCTGGACGAAGATGGACCTGAGCGCGCTCAACCGTCAATGGAACGAGCGCGCCGTCCGCATCCGGAAACTCGTCGACACCGTTCCCGGCGTCAAGACCGAGATCCAGATTCCGGAAGACGGCAATCGCTATCCCACGCTGGTCGTGACGTGGGATGAAGATGCCTGGGGATTCACGGTAGCCGATTGCGACAAGAAACTCCGCGAAGGCGAGCCGCGTATCGAGGTCCTCACTTCCAGCAATCCCAGCATGGTGACTTCCGTGGAAGAACACCACGACGCTAAGACGCCCAAAAGCCGCGACCGCATTGAGATCGTTTCA
>Ga0137403_10006461_pt1 | contig 13412 bp, 8 predicted proteins | sample CZOMad2_1_16fung_FD_122057 | JGI IMG/M metagenome (GOLD analysis project Ga0137403, IMG submission 122057) | Vadose zone soil fungal communities from Angelo Coast Range Reserve, California, USA - CZOMad2_1_16fungal (Hybrid Assembly) | ecosystem: Environmental > Terrestrial > Soil > Vadose zone... | reverse complement strand
GTCAAGGCGTCGTGAGTCGCGTGATAGTGCATCTCGCCGGAGGTCTCTCGCAGCTGTTGAATTGCACGGCGCCCCTCGAGCCCGGCCGCCGCCGCCTGGGCGAGCTCCCGCAGGATATCCACCTGCTCCGGCCCCAGCTTGCGCGGCTTGCGGTCCATGACGCACAGCGCACCCACCCGTGAGCCGTCTTCCAGGCAGATCGGCGCGCCGGCGTAGAAGCGGATCGCAGCCGAACCGGTCACCAGCGGGTTGTCCGCAAACCGCGGATCGCAGCGCGCATCCGCAACCTCGAAAACATCCTCCTGCAGGATGGTGTGCGCACAGAACGCCACATCCCGGGAGGTCTCCGTCAGGCCCGGCAGGCCGATGTTGGCTTTGAACCACTGCCGGCCACTGTCGATCAGGCTGAGCAGCGAAATCGGTGTGCCGGTCAGCAACGACGCGGAGCGCGCCAGGGTGTTGAATTGGGCCTCGGAGGCCGTGTCCAGGACGTCGAGCGCGCACAACGAGGCCAGGCGGGACTGTTCGTTATCGGGTTTCTGGGCGGTGAGCATGAGATTTCCTTCCCCAGCCGCAATTTTCGGCTGCTGATGGCGCAACCGCACTCGATTACGTCACATTGGCTCACGCTGCGGCGCTTCGCCTGGCTCACCGCGCGGCAAAGCCGCTGCAGCAAAAATTCCCGCGGCGCGGGCTTAAGATGTGCCGATCAGGCAACGGGGGGATGTCATTGATGAGTGTAGCCGCCGATCCGGCAATGGAATTTCACGACAGCGCCCGCTCCGGGGCGCCGCTGCCGCCAGGCCCCCTGCTGGGTTTCGTGGTCGCCGTCGCTGCCATCGCGTTCATTTCGCTATTGACCTACCGCTCCTTGCAAACCCGATCGAACGCCGAACAACGCGTGACGCACACGCTCGAGGTGCTGGAGCAATTGGAGTCGATTCTGTCGCTGGTCAAGGACGCGGAAACGGGCCAGCGTGGCTTTCTGCTCACGGGTGAGGACGCCTATCTCGCACCCAATACCACTGCCAAGGCTCAGTTACCTGAGGCTCTCAAAAAGGCCCAGGATCTGGCGGACGACCCGGTGCAACGGCAGCGGCTGGCCGCGCTCGAGCTGGCTGTTGACGACAAGCTTTCCGAGCTGGACAAGACCATCGTGTTGCGCCGCAAGGGTGATGTTGCAGGGGCATTGGCGATGGTGCGCACCGACCGCGGCCAGACATCGATGGACCGCATCCGCTCGATGGTCACAAATTTGGAAGCCACCGAGCGTACGGCGCTTGCGGCCCGGGAGCAGGATTGGGAGCGAGCCGAATTCATTTCGACGTCTGTGACCTTCGGTGGCTCAGCCCTCCTCCTCCTCCTGATCGGCGCCGCTGCAGTGCTGACGTCACGCGACTACAGGGCGCGGCAGGCCCAGGTCTGGCTTCGTTCCGGCCAGATGGCATTCAGCCAACGGATACAGGGCGAGCAACGCCTGGAGCGGCTCGCGGACCATGTAGTGAGTTTCCTCGCATCCTTCCTCGGCGCGCGGATCGGATCTCTGTACATCACAGAAGGCACCGGCGTATTCAAACGCCTTGCTGGCTATGCGCTGCAACCGAGCTCTGAAAGTGACGTCGTACGGGCTGGCGAGGGCCTTCTCGGACAGGCAGCGAAAGAGAATCGGACGCTTCGCATCAAGAATGTCCCAGCGGGTTACCTGCCCGTGACCTCCACTCTGGGTCATGGAGCTCCGCGTGAGCTGCTGATCTCACCAGCTGCAGTTGATGGGACCGTACATGCCGTCGTGGAGCTGGGCTTCTTCAGGTCGTTACGCTCAGAGGATCTGGAGCTGATGACTCGTGTATCCGACTCACTGGCTGTGGCCATACGCGCGTCGAAGGACCGGACCCGGCTCGAGGAGCTGCTAGGGGAGACGCAACGTCAGGGACAAGAGCTACAGACGCAGCAGGAGGAGCTGCGTGTCAGCAACGAGGAGCTGGAGGTCCAGACACGCTCGCTCAAAGAGTCGCAGGCACAGCTCGAGTCCCAGCAAGCGGAGCTCGAACAGACCAACGCACAGCTCGAGGAGCAGGCCCAGCTCCTGGAGCATCGACGCGACGAGCTCACGCAGGCCCAGTCCGTGCTGGCGGAAAGAGCGGCCCAGCTCGAGCGTGCCAATCAATACAAGAGCGAATTCCTGGCCAACATGAGCCACGAGCTGCGCACACCGCTCAACTCGTCCCTCATCCTCGCCAAGATCCTCGCCGACAACAGTAGTGGCAATCTCACCGACGAGCAGGTGAAATTCGCGCAGACGATTTCCTCCGCGGGAACTGACCTGCTGGCGATCATCAACGACATCCTGGACCTGTCGAAGATCGAAGCGGGCAAGGTCGATCTGGCGCCCCAGACGGTGGTCATTGCACGGACCCTGGACGAGATGGTCAAGACCTTTCAGCCCATGGCCCAGCACAAAGGGCTCGGATTCGAGGCGGGGGCGGCGCCGAACGCCCCGGAGCGCATTGAAACGGACTCGCAGCGGCTGGGTCAGATACTGAGAAACCTGCTGTCCAATGCCCTCAAGTTCACCGAGACCGGAGTGGTGTCCTTGCGCGTGTCAGTGGGCAGCGGGGATACCGTGCGATTCGACGTTCAGGACACAGGTATTGGCGTCTCCGAGCACCAGCGGGAGATCATTTTCGATGCCTTCCGCCAGGCGGATGGCAGCACGCATCGCAAGTACGGTGGAACGGGGTTGGGCCTGACCATCTCGCGCGATCTGGCACGTCTGCTCGGGGGCGACATCAGCGTCACGAGCACACCTGGAGAAGGCAGCACTTTCACTTTGACACTGCCGTTGGTGTACCGGCCGAGCGCAGCGCAGCATGTCAATCCAACGACACCCGCGCCGGTCGTGCCGCTTCGCCGCCCGAGCACATCCCGACCAACGCAACCCGCGCATGTGCAGTCCCCTTCCGGGCAGCCGTCAATTTCGCAAATCGTCGTCCCGGACGATTCACAGCACCTCAAATCCGACTCCCGGCTGATCCTCATCGTGGAGGACGACCCGGCATTTGCAACCATCCTGCGCGACATGGCCCATGAGCAGGGCTTCCAGTGCATCGTGACGCACACGGCAAACGATGCTCTGGCGGCAGTTGCCACCTACCGCCCGAAAGCGATCCTGCTCGATATGAATCTCCCCGACTACTCGGGGCTGGGCGTGTTGGACCAGCTCAAGCGCAACCCACAGATGCGCCACATCCCGGTACACGTGGTGTCGGTCGCCGACTACTCGCAGCAAGCGCTCGCCATGGGTGCCGTTGGCTACGCCATGAAACCCGTGAAACGCGAGCAGCTCGTGGAGGCGCTGGAGCGGCTCGAGGCGAAGTTTTCGCAGGGCGTGCGCAACGTGCTGGTCGTGGAGGACGATGACCGGCAGCGCGAGAGCATTCGCCAGCTCCTGGAGAACGAAGACGTTCATATCACGGCCGTGTGCACTGCCGCGGATGCACTCGGACAACTGCGCAAGCTGACGTTCGATTGCATGGTCATGGATCTCAACCTGCCCGATTTGAGCGGCTCCGAATTGCTCGCGAAGATGGCCCAAGCTGAGGAAGCCTCCTTCCCGCCGGTCATCGTCTACACCGGGCGCACTCTGACGGGCGAGGAGGAGCAGGGACTGCGGCGCTTTTCAAAGTCGATCATCATCAAGGATGCCCGCTCCCCCGAGCGGCTGTTGGACGAGGTGACCCTGTTCCTCCACCAGGTGGAATCGAAGCTGCCGGCCGAACGGCAACGCATGTTGCAAATCGCACGCGACCGCGACGCTGCACTCGAAGGGCGCCGCATCCTGGTCGTGGAGGACGACGTCCGCAACATCTTCGCGCTGTCGAGCCTCCTCGAGCCCAAAGGCGCGGCGATCGAAATCGCACGCAACGGCCGGGAAGCCATCGAAGCGCTCACCCGCAGCCGCCTCCCCGGCGCCAACACCATTGACCTCGTCCTGATGGACATCATGATGCCCGAGATGGACGGACTCACCGCCATGCGCGAGATCCGCAAGCTGCCCGAGTGGAAGAAACTTCCCATCATCGCCCTCACCGCCAAGGCGATGAAAGATGACCAGGAGAAGTGCCTGGCGGCCGGTGCCAACGACTACATTGCAAAGCCCCTGGACGTCGAGAAACTCACATCCCTGGTCCGTGTCTGGATGCCCAAGTAACAGCGCCGTGGCCACCGTCCAAAATAACAGCCCCGGCAACAACGATGCCGACATCGAGCTGCACCTGCTGATCGACGCCATTTACCTGAAGTACCACTATGACTTCCGGCGTTATGCGCAGGCGTCACTGAAGCGGCGGCTGACCGGGGCGCTGGCGCATTTCAAGTGCCGGTCCTTTTCCCAGCTGCAGGACAGGTTGTTGCACGAGCCGGCGGTTTTTCCGACCCTCCTTGATTTTCTCACCGTACCGGTGAGCGAGATGTTTCGTGACCCGGGTTACTTCCGCGCGCTGCGCCAGGCCGCGGTCCCCATCCTGCGCACCTATCCGTCACTCAAAGTGTGGGTGGCCGGCTGCAGTACCGGCGAAGAGGTGTATTCGCTGGCGATACTGTTACGCGAAGAAGGACTTCTGCCGCGAACCCTCATCTACGCGACAGACATCAACCCCCACACTCTTCAGAAAGCCTCCGCGGGTGTGTATGACGTAGACAGGATCGCAGGATTCACCGAGGCTCATCACAAGTCAGGTGGCAGCTCGTCCCTCTCCGACTACTACACGGCCGCGTACGGCCGTGCCGTGTTCGACAAATCCCTGCGGGAGCACATCGTTTTCTCGGATCACAGCCTGGCCACCGACAGCGTATTCGCCGAAGTGCAGCTCGTCTCCTGCCGCAACGTGCTCATCTACTTCAACCGTGACCTGCAGGACCGGGCGGTGGGACTGTTTCGGGACTCACTGTGCCGCAAAGGCTTTCTCGGGATCGGCTCGAAGGAATCGCTGCGTTTCTCGGCGCACGTGGACTCCTTCGACGAGTGAGCGCCCGACGAGCGCATCTATCAGAAGCGGCCATGATTGCGCCAGAAACACTGCTTGCCCGCATCGACACTGTGGTCATCGGCGCCTCGGCTGGCGGTGTCGAAGCATTGGCGGTGCTCCTGCCTGCCCTGCCCCACACGTTCCGCCCCGCCGTTTTCATCGTTTTGCATCTGCCGCGGGAACAGCCGAGCCTGCTCGTACAGATTTTCGAGAAACGCTGTGCCCGGCCCGTGCGCGAAGCTGACGACAAGGAACCCGTCGAGCCGGGTACGATTTATTTCGCCCCTCCGGACTATCACATGCTGGTGGAGAAAAATCGCCAGATAGCGCTGTCCGCTGACGACCCGGTCCACTTCTCGCGGCCTTCCATCGACGTTTTGTTCGAATCGGCCGCCGATGTCTATGGCGGGCGCCTGCTCGGCATCATTCTCACGGGAGCCAACGAGGACGGCGCCGCCGGATTGCATGCAGTTCACCGGGCAGGCGGCGTCACCGTGGTCCAACAGCCGGACAGCGCCAGAGCACCGCTCATGGTAGTGTCAGCCCTGCAGCGCAGCCCGGCGGATTTCGTGCTCTCGCTTGCTGAAATAGCGCAACTGCTGGGCACCCTGACATAGAGGATGGAGGCGTTAGTGAAGTGTCTGCTCGTTGATGACCTGGAGGAAAACCTGCTGGCGCTGTCGGCGCTGCTGCGGCGGCAGGATGTGGAGATTCTGACGGCTCGCTCCGGCTCCGAGGCATTGGAGCTGCTCCTGGTCCACGACGTCGCCCTCGCCCTCCTGGATGTACAGATGCCGGAAATGGATGGCTTCGAGCTGGCCGAGCTCATGCGCGGCAGCGAGCGGACCCGGCAGGTGCCGATCATCTTCGTCACCGCCGGTACCCACGAGCAGCACCGCGTATTCAAGGGATACGAAAGTGGCGCTGTGGACTTCCTCTTCAAACCCATCGAGGCGCACATCCTGCAGAGCAAGGCGGACGTTTTCTTCCAACTGCACCGCCAGAAGCAGCAACTGGCGCGCGAGCTGCGCGAGAAGACCGAAACGCTCCGCCTGAACGAAATGCTGACCGCCGTGTTGAGTCACGACCTGCGCAGCCCGTTGAACGCGGTCCTGACATCCGCCCTCCTCATCCAACGTCGTTCGACCGAAGAGCCCGTCAGGGAAACCGCAGGCCGGATCCTGTCGAGCAGCCGGCGGATGAGCCGCATGATCGAGGACATGCTCGACATGGCACGGGCCCGGCTGGCCGGCGGCATCCCTCTGAAGCGCGAGCCGGCCCATCTTGGAACGCTGGTCGATCGCGTGGTGAGCGAAGTCCAGGCGGCCTACCCCGAGCGGCAGATCGAGGTCGAGCAGGTCGGAGATCTCAGCGGCAACTGGGATGGAGAGCGCCTGGCGCAGGTGGTCTCCAACCTGTTGGGCAACGCGCTCCAACATGGGGACACCGATCGCGTCGTGCGGGTCGCCGTGGGCGGTACGCGAGCGGATACCGTGGTGATCAGGGTCGAGAATTCCGGCACGATTCCTCCTGACCTGCTGCCGCAACTGTTCGATCCTTTCAGAGGGACACAGCGGCAAGCGGGCCGCGCCGAAGGACTCGGTCTCGGCCTTTACATCGTGGAACAGATCGTCCTCGCTCACGGCGGGAGCGTGGACGTTCAGTCCGGAAGCGACAACTGCACCGCGTTTGTCGTCCGGATCCCCCGCTAGCGACCCTTGAGACCGGCCAACACGTCGGCGAAGCGGTGTATCTCGGCGACAGTGTTGTAGTGCACGAGCGAAACACGCACCGCACCGGTCTCCTTGGCCAACCCCAGGCGCTTCATCAACCGTGGCGCATACATGTGTCCGTCGCGGATACCGATGCCCGCCCGCGACGCGGCTTCGGTCACGTCCTGCGGCAGTACGCCCGGGATGTTGAAGGAGACTGTGGGCACGCGCTCGGCAATTCGAGCCTCGGTGTCGATGCCGTAGATCTGCGCCTTGTTGTCTTTCAACACGCGCAACAGCTCCAGGGAAAGACTGCGCTCATAGGCGCGAATTTCTTTCATTGCAGCGCGCGCATCATCCCGCAGCGAGTGCGCGTCCGGCGCGCCGGCCTTGCCGGCCAGCGTGCGGCCTACCTGGGCCAGGTAGTTGATCGCCGCATCCATTCCCGCGACATTCTCATAGATGAAGGTGCCCGCCTCGATCTTGCCGGGCGGCTCGTCCGGGATGAAGTCTTCGCGGAAAGTGGGAAGCGACTCCAGCAGCTCGTAGCGGCCCCACATGAATCCCATGTGGGGCGCAAATATCTTGTAACCCGAACATACGAGGTAGTCGCAGTCAAAGGCCTGCACATCGATCGAGCCATGCGGACCATAATGCACGGCGTCGAGAAAAATTTCGGCGCCCGCAGCGTGTGCCAGGTCGGCTGCAGCTCGTACGTCAACGATCGATCCCAGTGCATTGGAGGTCAGAGTACATGCGACCAGGCGGGTACGAGGCGACAATAGCGGCTGCAGATCCTCCGTATGCAGGCATCCGTCGGCGCGGATCCTCCACCATACGAACTTCGCACCCATCCTCTCGAGCACCAGCCACGTCGCGATGTTTGCTTCGTGGTCGAGGTCCGTGAGGACGATCTCGTTGCGCTCCCCCAGGGTCTGGCCGACCGCCAGGCTGATCAACCGGATGAAGGAAGTCGCATTCATGCCGAACGCGATTTCCTCGACCCGGCGGGCATTGACGAACGCGGCAACACTCGCCCGCGCGCGGGCAATGGCGGCGTCCACCGCCACACTTTGCGCGTAGCGCCCGCCGCGCTGCACGTTGTGGTCGACCAGGTGGTGATTCACCGCATCCAACACAACCTGCGGCACTTGTGCGCCGGCAGCGTTGTCAAAAAAGATGAAGCCAGGGGCCCGCTCCAATGCGGGAAACTGCTTTCGCAGCGCGTCTACGGGAAAATTCATGGGCGCGATCATACTGGAGCGGTAGCGCGCCACCGGCGCAAAATTAGGCCGGCTGCACTACTCAGAGGTACTCGGCCCGGTGGGCCAGCAAGGCCTGGATCAGCGTATCGACGTCCTGTTCGTTGTTATAGAAATGGAACGTTGCGCGCAGATTGTCGTCACGGAAGGACGTAACGATATCCTGCTGCGTAAGCTTGCCAAACAGCTGAGCGACCTGCTTCGCCCTGATGCAGACCATCGGTCCGTGACGCCCGTCCTGCCGTGGCGTGATACTCGGCCAGCCGATCTCCTCCAACCGGTCCATGTACAAGCGGGTGAGATACTGGACCCGTTCCTCGATGATGTCCGTACCGACCTCGAGAATGATCTTCAAGCCCGCTTCGGCCGCGTAACAGTTGACGACCGCAGGCGTTCCGGCCTCGAAGCGCCGGGCCGTGGACGATGGCCGGTTTGCCGTGATATCCATCGCCGCAACGTTCTCCTGCGCAAACCAACCCGTCTGTGTGGGGGTCAGGCTGGATATCAACTCCTGGCGCGCGTATAGGAATCCCAGGCCGGCCGTTCCCAGCAGGTACTTGAGCAGACCGCCCACCGCGAAGTCGACATCGAGCTGCTTTACGTCAATCGTCATCGCGCCGACCGCCTGGTAGCAATCCAGCATCACCTTCGCGCCCCGGGCATGTGCAAGCTTGACGATGCCAGGAATGTCGAGCTTGGCGCCATTGCGGAAGCAGACGTGCGTTACCGCCACCAGCTGCGTTTCCTCGTCGATCGCCTTCTCGAAGTTCTCGAGCGGAATGTAGCCGTCCGCGGCCCGGGGAACGTGTACTACACGAGCGCCGCGCAGCTCCTGCGCGTGCCAGATCTGTGCGTTGGTGGGGAATTCGAAGTCGCTGATCACGACTTTGTTGCGGCGCTGGGTGAAATCGAGGGAGCTGGCCAGGGAGTTGATACCCGCCGAGGCCGATGCGGTAACGGCAATCTCGTCAGCCTGCGCGCTCAGCACCTGGGCCATCAAGGAACGCACCGCCTCGTTCTTCATCACCCACACGTCCCAGTTCGCTCCCACGAGCAACCGGTCGTCCATGTAGTTGTTGATCGCGGCTTTCACACTGTCAGCCAGCGCACAGTAGGAGCCGCTGTTCAGATAGGTCTTGTGCCCGAGCACAGGAAACCTGCTGCGTAAAGTCTTGAAATCGTCCGCAATCATGACAGCCTCGTCAGGTCAAAGCGCCCGCGACGCGCGGCCGGTTCTTCGCCTTCCACACGAAGTAAGCGCCCGAAATCAGCAACACCCACGGAATGCCCACGAGCCAGGACACGTTGTAGAACTTCTTGTCCAGGCCCATGGTGATGAGAATCGCCGCGAGCATGAGCAGCCCGGCGTATTGCATCCAGGGAAAAAACGGCATGCGCACCGGCAGTGTCTTGGGATCGTGATGGCGGCGGAAGCTGATGTGGCTCACCAGGATGATCATCCACACCAGGATGGCTGCAAACAAAGCGACTCCCAGCAGGTAGTTGTAGGCATTGGGCGTCAGCTTCGAGACACCGGCTGCGACCAGGATGCACGCGCCCGAGGTCAGAATGGCTGCGACCGGGCTGCCGTTCTTGCTCAGCCTGCCGAGGAACTGCGGGGCATACTGGCCGCGCGACAGCGAGAAAAGCATTCTCGAGCATAGATACACGTCAGTGTTCATGCTCGACAGCGCCGCGCTGATAACGACGAAGTTCATGATGCCCGCCGCGTGCCGCACACCAGAATGCGCGAATACGGTCACGAAGGGACTTTGTGCAACGACTTCGACGCCAGTCGTCGTCCACGGGACCGTCGTGACAATGATGGTTAGCGCGAGCAGGTAGAATAAGGCCAGGCGGAACACCATGGTTCGCAACGCCGCGGGAATGGCAACGCGGGGGTTCTGGGCCTCTCCGGAGGTGACGGCAATCACTTCAATGCCGTTGAACGAGAATATGCCGACGATCACGGCCATCCACAGGCCGCCCAGGCCATTCGGCAGGAATCCGCCCGGCAGTCCGGTCAGATTGTGCAGGCCGGTGGCCGGCAGTCCCAGGCCGAAAATGCTCGCCGCTCCCAGCAGGATGAACAACACGATGGCGGTCACCTTGATGAGCGCGAACCAGAACTCCACGGTGCCGAAGTTGTGCACCGAGCGCGAGTTGAAATACAACAGGACCAGGCAGAAGCCGATCGACCACATCCAGACCGGGACCTGCGGAAACCAGAAGGTCATGTACAGGCCCGCCGCAACGGCCTCCCCGCCGATCGCGATCACCTGTGAGATCCAATACGTGTAACGCACGACGAATCCCGCCCAGGGGTTCAGGTAGGTTTCGGCATACGTGCCGAACGAGCCTGCCGTCGGGTGTACTACGGCCATCTCCGAGAGACTGAACACCATGACGAGCGCGACAAAGCCCGCAAGCGCGAAGCTGAGAATCACGGCGGGACCCGCGTACCCGATGGCAAGCCCGCTGCCCATGAACAGGCCGGTACCGATCGCACCGCCCAAACCGATCATGACGATTTGAGTCCGGGTGAGGCCGCGGTGAAGGCCGCCTTCGCGTTCGCTGATCGAGGTGGGTTGCATGATCCTTCGATCAGCCTAGCACAGTGCCTAGAATTTGCGCGTGACCTGCAACCCCACGGTGCGCGGCCGCACGGTGATGTAGGCAAGAGGATCCTGGCTCGAGGAGATCGCATCGACCTGCGCGCGCTTGTCGGTTGCGTTCTTGACGAAGGCGGTGGCGTTCCATTCATTCCAGTCGAGCCCGGCGCGCAGATTCAGCAGCGTATAGGGCGCGAGTGGCACATTGAACGGGCTCAGCGGGTTGGTCTGATTCTTGGTGGCATCGCGGTACTGCACATCCGCACGGAAATTCGCGGTGACCACGGCTGAGACCGGAACCGAATATGCGAGCGCCGCATCCGCGAGAAACTTGGGCACTTCCTGCAGCCGGTTGCCGTCGTAGGCGAGATTCGGATTGCAGGGCGAACCGTCCGCGTTGAAACACTGGTTGGGTTGATCCGAAGTCAGCCGCGCGTTCTCGAAAGTACCCGTCAGGTCGAATTCCAACCCCGGCGCCAGCAGCATCTGCGACTCGAGCTCGAAGCCATCGACGCTGGCCGTACCCCCATTGGTAACGAACGGAAACGCACCGGTGGCATCGACGCTCGCAATCTGGATGTTGGACCAACGGAGCGCGTAGGCGGCGGCATTCACGCGCAGCCGCTTATCCCAGAAGTCCGACTTCACGCCGAGCTCATAGTTGCGCAGCTGATCCGGGTCGTAGGTACGCGGAATGTTGCTCGCGAACGGCAGATTCGCGGCATTGGTGCCGCCCACCCGGAAGCCCTCCGAGACGGTGGCATAAATCAGCCCGAAGTCCGTCTTGTACGACAGGTTCGCCTTGAAGGTCGTCTTGTTGCCGGCGAAGCTGTTCGTCTGCTCGCCCACCGGGCTGCCTTTGAAGCCGAGGAACGGGTGGGTCTCGGCCTGGAATGATTCCTGCGATGAATGAAAATAGCGCACACCCACCAGTGCCGTCAGCCGGTCCGTCGCCGTCCAGGTGACTTCCCCGAACGCCGCGTACTGCTTGATGATGTTGTTGTCGTAGCGTCCGAAGAAGGTATTGCCGGTATCCGGATGCAACAGCGCGTCATCGATGTTGAGGCCGCTGAAGGGGCCGTTCAGCAGGCCGAACAGGTTCGATTTGACGACGTGGACGGTAAAGTCGTTATGCTCGCGCTGCGAGAACGCGCCGGCGACGAAGTTCACCGGGAAGTCGAATTTCGAGGCGTAGCGCAGCTCGCTCGAGACGATGCGCCGGTTCTGCGGCTCTGCCGTCACGGCAGCCACCGGCACGTCGAACGAGATCAGGATGGGCGTGGAGTCGAAGTTGAAACCGACCCGGCGGTTGAAGTAGTTGGAGGTTGCGGTGACCACGCCCGTGGGCATCGTGTACGTGGCGGTCAACCCGAAGATCTGCATGTTCTCATCCCAGGGACTGAGAGTCAGATCCGTGTTCTTGAGGTCGCCACCTGCAATCCGCGGATACTGGGGCGCGGGATGCTTGGGGGTATCACCGAAGGACAGCACGCCCGGCGGGGTATAGCGCGCCGAGCCGCCGCTCTTCAGCGTCTGCACGGTCGCGCTGGCCACGATATCCAGGCCGTCGAGGGCCGCCCAGCGCAACAACGCACGGCCGCCTTCGGTTTTGTCCCAGTTCGCATCATCCACCGGACCGGCTGGAATGCGGATGTCATCGATGAAGCCGCTGTTCTGTACGGTCCAGCCGACGAGACGGGCCGCCAGCGTGTCCGTCACGATCGGCAGGTTCAGCGCACCATTGAAGCTGTAGTTCCCGCCGCCCTGCGACGTGTTGGAGCCCTCGGCCTGAACGTAACCTTCGAGCTTGTCCAGTACGGGCTTGCGGGTGATGTAACGGATCGTGCCGCTCATCGAGCTGGCGCCGTAGAGCGTGCCCTGCGGTCCCTTCAACACCTCGATGCGATCCAGGTCGAACAGGCGGATGTCCGGCTGGCGCCCCCCGCCGTCGTTCGAGTTGGAACCGGTGATGACCGCCTCGTCATAGTAAACACCGACGGTCGCCGGCCCGGTCGAGGTCACGCCGCGGATGACGTACTTCTTGTCTCCGGGGCCGAGATCATCGTACGAGAGTCCGGCCACCTGGCCCGAGAAGTCGGAGAACTCAACCGCGCCCCGGCGCTCGAGCGTCTCGCCGGAGATGGCCTGGATGGTGGTCGGGATGCTCTGGATCGATTCTTCACCGCGCTTGTCAGCGGTGACCACGACCTCGGACAGAGTCTCGGCTGCCGGGTGGTCGGCCGATGGCGCCTCCGCAGCCGCGGCAAGCCCAGGCAGCGCGCCCAGGGATACCAAAGTGCTCAGACAGAGAGTGACCGGCCATTTTTTGTTAGTCATAGTAATTGATGCTGGGATTGTCCCCGGGGCAGATCACACCCACGACGTCGATGCCGTCCGCGGATGTTGCCTCCAGTGAATGGAGCTGCTTGCGCGGCAGGAAGATCACATCTCCTGCCGTGACACGCGCCTTCTTGTCTTCCGTCCACATGTAACCCTCGCCTGACAGGACGATGATCGCCTCCTCGTACAGATGACGATGCGGCGCTGCCTTGGACGGCGGTATGTGGCCGATGAATTGGGTGATGACATTGGATCCGAGCCGCTTGTCTACGAGCATCTGGAAGTATCGCGACCCCATCGCGGTCCGTTGCTCCGGATCCACCGACACGACACGCTGTTCGTACTGCGACTCGAAGTTAGCAGGCATCTCGTCCAGCCAGACGATCTCGCCCAGCGGACAAGCAAGGACAAACACTTTGAGCGGCTGCCCCTCGTCGGCTGCAAGTTGGATCGCTTCCG
>Ga0137403_10006460_pt1 | contig 13412 bp, 10 predicted proteins | sample CZOMad2_1_16fung_FD_122057 | JGI IMG/M metagenome (GOLD analysis project Ga0137403, IMG submission 122057) | Vadose zone soil fungal communities from Angelo Coast Range Reserve, California, USA - CZOMad2_1_16fungal (Hybrid Assembly) | ecosystem: Environmental > Terrestrial > Soil > Vadose zone... | reverse complement strand
GCCGAGGCGACGCTCCTCGTCGTTGCGGAAGAGCAGGTAGACCCCGTAGTCGGTGCCGAGGCCGACGACGATCGAGACGAACATGATCGAGAAGATCGAGAGATGGCCGACCACGAGCGTCACGACGCCGAGCGACCAGCAGAGGCTCACGGCGAGCGTGGCGAGCACGAGGATCGGCATGCCGAACCGTCGGAAGGCGACGGCCAGCACGCCGAGCGTCAGCGCGAAGGCGAGCGCCGTCGCCCGCTTGCTGTCGTGGAAGGCCGCTTCCATCTCGTCGTTGCCGAGCACCGGGGCGCCGGTCAGCCCGGCCTTCACGTCGGGGAATTCCGCCCCGACGCGCGCCATCGTCGCGCGGAGGGGCTCGATCGCGTCCCGATAGTTCGTGAAGCTCGCCTTCTCGCGTGTCGCCTCGACCAGGACGAAGAGGAGATGCTTGTCGTCGGTGACGAAGTAGCCGGCGTCCGCGCCGCCGCGATCCAGCGAGAAGAGCGATCCCCACGGTGACCGGAACGGAGCGGGGCGGTCGAGGCGGGTCGATATCTGATCGAGCACGTCGCGCGCGGCGCCGAGGTCGACCTTCTTGTCGTCTCCGTCGAGCCCGAGATCGAAGGCGCTGCGCACGAAGGCGGTCACGATTTCCGTCCGGATGCCATCGAGCAGGCGGTCGAGCGTCGGCCGGGCGGCGAAGGAGGTCAGGAAGGCCTGGTGGTCATCGATCTCGTCGCGGATATCGGCCAGGTCCGGCGGCGCGAGGTAGAGGAGCTCGCGACCGCGGAATCGCTTCGGATCGATCCGGTAGGTCACGTGCCGGAACGTCCCCGGCTCGCGGCGAAGCTCCTCCGCGAGACGGTGCGCGTACGCCTTCGATCGTCCGACGTCGTCGCTCTCGACCGCGACGACGAGCTGATCGAGGCGCGGGAAATCGTCCGAGATCTCCTCGTCGCGCTGGACGTACCGGTCCCGGGGGAGGAGGTCGCGCCCCGAGGTGACGAACCCGAGGTGGCGGAACGTGTAGGCGAGCGCCGCCAGGGCGAAAACGACGCTCAGCGATACGGTGAAGACCGGCCGCGCGGAGGCCAGCCGGACGAGGGCGCCGAGCCCTCGCCCGCCCTCGCGGCTCATCGTGCCGCGACGGCCCCCGACGGTGGGTGCCACTCGACCTGGCGCGCCGCGTCCGCGTCCTCGATCGAGCGGCGGCGCCGCTGCAGATAGCCGTTGCGGACGGCGCTATAGAGGTCGAGAACGCTGTCCTCGACGTCCTGGAAGACCTTGAGGTTGAGCGAGCGCTCGTTGACTTGCCTGACGATCGACATCCCCGCCGTCGCGAAGAACGGCGTGACGTAGCCGAATGGATCCAGTACGCCGTCGACGCCGTACCCGATGCCGTCCCGGACGGTGAGGGGCCTCAGCGTGGGGAGCACCAGGTAGGGTCCCTGCCCAAAGCCATAGAGCCCCAGCGTCTGGCCGGTATCGGCGTCGCTCTTCTCGATGTGGAGCTGCGCCCGCGCGACGTCGAGGAAGCCGACGACCCCGACGGTCGTGTTCACACCGAACCGCGCGAGCTCGCGGCCCGCCCCGCGGAAACGCCCCTGGAGGAGGTTGTTCACCAGGCGCTTCGGCATTCCGAGGTTGTCGAAAGCGCGATCGAGTCCACGCTTGCCGACGTCGGGAAGGACCTTCCCCCAGCCGGTGGCGACGGGCTTCAGCACGTAGCGGTCGAGGATGTCGTGGTTGAAGAAGAACATCTTCTCGTTGAACCCCTGCCACGGGTCGTAGTCGTCCGGGAGGTCCAGCTCCGTGTCGGCGATCGGCTGTTGCGGGTCGTCTTCCGCGCCCGTCGCCCGTGACGCCATCCCGGCAGCGAAGACCGTCGTCAGAACCAGGATCGTGAGTCGCCGCATCACGCGCTGAGCCTCAGGGGCGGAAAGACGACATACACGCCTTTGGTGCTCGTTCTCGACATCTGTCCCGTTGCTCATCCTGACCTCCGTCCTCTATAGCCGAATCCACACCGCTCGGCCCGCTCATGCACGAGAGGTGCCTTGAAGCTCCTCGGACGACTGGGTGGTCGGCGTTTACCAGCCGTAGGCCTCGCCCCCGATCTCCCGGCGGAGGCGGTAGGGATCCGGCCCGACGTTCTGCAGCTCGATCTGGAAGCGCCGATCGGGTGCTACCCGGTCCGGGAGGAGCGCGCCGCCCCCGTGGAGTCCCTCTAGGGGGAACGGCCTGAGGTACCCGGGCTCGTCCTCGGTTTGCGTGCCGATCAGCACCTGACTCCCGCCGAGGGCACACTCCAGCTGCGTTCCGAACCACCGGCAGCCCGCTGAGCTCGGCGTCGCGACCGCGAGCAGCCCGAGCGCCATCACGGCGGGGACGAGTTTAGTCATCGAGGTGAACCTCCCGATGTGTCTGCGGGCATCATGTGCGCCATGTCCTGGGCCGTGGCCTGCTTACGGAGCGTCAACACGAGCGCGCCGTCGCCGTCGTAGTCGGCGCTCGCGCCCTCCTCCACCACTGGCTCAGGGAGGCGGAGGGGTTGCGAGCGGATCGGCCGGCCCATCGCGTCACGGGCCAGCACGACCGTGTTGCGGCCCGCGAACCGGACCTCGACCGACCCCGGCTCGACATCTCCAGGCACCCGCAGGAGAACGGCATCCGGGGTCTCGCTGACGGAGACCGCGAGCGCGGCGGCCGCGGGGCCGGGGCCATGGTCGTCGGCAGCGGCGGGCTCGCTGCTGCTCCCCCGCCACGTCACGAGGACGAGCAGAAGGAACGCGCCGGCCACGCGAGACCTGAGGGCTTTCTTCACACGGCCCTCAGCTTGCGCGGACGCTTGCTGGGGCGTGCCGGGCGGGCGCATACCGGCCGGCGCACCGGACGTCGGCGGGCGCAACGGGACGTGCGCGCGCGGCGGCCGTCGCGACGCGTGAACGCTTTCGCTCATGGGGCCGTGAAGAGCCAGATCGCCTCCTAGAGCTGCCAAACTCGATGTCCGTGGTGCATGAACGAGATGCGACCGTCCTCGCTCACCATGAGCACCCTGCCGAGGTGCGACGCGTCGAGCGCCGCGGTGGTGCGGCCGCCTTCTGTTGCCGGCAGCTCGGCCTCCGGCGGTCCCGTATGGCGGAGGATCGAGCCGAAGGCGAGGAGTCTGCCCGCGGGGTCGAACACCACTGCCCCGTCGATCCGCGCCAGGCTCTCGAGCACGGCGGGAGCGATGTGAAGTAGATCCTGGTCACGCAGGAGGTAGTGGAGCCGCTGCTTCGAGCCGTTGGCCGACGGCCTTTGCGCGTTGGTGAGGAGGTCTCCGTTGGACAGAAGCCGCGCCGCGGCCGCGGCGTCGTCGAGGACGATGAACAAGGCGCCCCGGCGATCGTCCGCGAGGTCAAGCGCGACCGTGAAGAGGTGCTCGGCGATCCGCTCGTCCCCGATCGCGTGCCGCCACGCATCGTACTTCTTGCGCATGTCCGTCAGTCGCCACCGTCCGTCGATGAAGCTGAACACCTGCGTACCGTCGGCGAAGATCTTGATCTCACCGTTGGGCGTGAGGACGAGACAGATGTGCCCGCCGCAGAGGGTCGCGCGACAGTGCGGGCGATAGCGGCCGATGGTCGGGACCCCGAGGGGTAGATCGGCATACGGCGTCGCCCACTCGAGCACGTCGACGAGTTGGACGAGCAGGCCCTCTCGGTCCACGAGCGCGAGCGTCTGCAGACCGTCGCACAATCGGTGAAAGCTCCGGATCGACGCCAGCGCGCTGGAATAGGGCACGGCGCCCGGCGGACGCTGCGGCGGCACGTGGTACGGATCCGGCGTCGAGCCGAACAGCAGGACCCCGGTCTCGACGCGGCGGTTCTCGTAGGTCGTGAGCGCGCTCAGACGCAGCACCTCGATCGCCTGCGATACCCGGTCCCCCGTCCGGGTCGACGCCCGGACGTCCGCGTCGGCCGCGGGATCGAGAAAGGCAGACACGAATCGGTCCTCGGGCAATCCGCGAAAGAGGTGGAGGCTCCGTGCGGCGAGGGCGGCGTCGAAGACGGTCCGGTAGCGGACCGACAGCACCCACAGGATGCTCTCGAGCAGCCGGGCCTCGTCGCCGGACAGCGGCTCGCCGTCCGAGGACAGGTGGTAGCGGAATCCGAGCCAGTCGAATTCGACCGCACCCGCCGCGGTGCGAGTCGGTCCGCGTGATTGGCGAGCCCCAGTCGCGGGCAACCTCCCGAGGCGAGCGCGAGGAAAGAAGTACTCCACGCCCCGCGCCAGGAACTCGTGGTTGAGCGCGTCCACGAAGGGACGAACGGATTGCGGCTGTGGGGTCGCCGACGGTGCCACATCCACCGGTGCGACGTCGGCCGTCTCCGCCCGTTGCCGATCCACGTAACGCCACGACCAGGTCTCGCCCGGCTCCGCCGATCGCGCGAGCGAGCGCGCGCTCATGCCGCACGCTCAGTGGCGCCGCGCCACCCGGGGGCCGCATCGTCCACCAGGCGGAAGTTCACGGAGATACCCCGGGCGGCCAGGCGCGCGCACTCTTCCCACACGGCGCCCAGCCCCGGCCCATCGCCGCGAGGCGCCACCTCGAGCCACACGCAGCCCGCGCGCCGCGCGTCCTCCGCGATCTCCTCGAGCACGTAGGGCGTGAGCCAGCCCGAGCGCTCGAGCGCGCCCCGCCCGTCAGCCGCTGTGGTCCGGGCCCAGAAGAAGGCGAGCGCCCGGCTGCCGCGCGCCTCCGCGGCGCGGCGCTCGCGGGTGAGCGTCACCGTCGCGCTGACCAGATCCCCATAGCTGCGCACGTCGCTGAGGACGCGCTCGGGCAGCGGGAACCCGAACTCCTCCTCGAGGACGAGCGCCAGCTCGAGCACGTCGAGCGAGTCGGCCGCCAGGTCACGCGGGAGGTCCGTGGGATACACAGAGTCTGCGGGCTCGAGCGGTGAGAAGCGACCGGCATTGCGGGACTCCAGCAATTCGCCCCCTCAGTGCGGCGCGATCGCCGTCCGGACGGCGGCCTGAAGATCGTCGATGGATAGGGGCTTCTCCAAGAGCGCTGCGGCCCCAAGGGCCCGCGCCTCAGCCCGCGTGTCCTCATCGGCGAACGCCGTCATCAGGATGAAGACGGGGCAGCGCACGTACTGGAGGGCCGCCAGCACGTCCAGCCCGTACAGCAGCTGGTTGTCCGCGATGACCGCGTCGTAGGCGCCCCCGCTACGAACGGCGATACCGCCCGCCGCCAAGCGGTGCTCGTGGGCCAAGGACGAGATGTGCTCGAGTAGCTCGGCGCCGTCGCACGCCTCGACCACTTCGAAGCCCTGTCGCCGGAGAGCCGCGCCGAGCAGACGCCGCGTATCCGCGTCGTCCTCCGCCAGCAGGAGCCGGCGCTGGCACGGGGCGGGCTCGGGCCGCTTTGGGAGGATTGCGCCGGCGTTCTCGGCAACGCCGGAGTCCAGCTGTTCCTCCGCCGCCTGCCACACGAGCGATCACTCGTGCACGCGACGTGCCAATTGCAACGACGCGGAATTGCTAGGTGTCCGGCGGCGCAGCAGTGGGGAAGATTCCCCCCGAAGGCGGGTCCGAAAGGAAAACGCTTGCTACGGTGGGGCCTTAGAAGAAAGTGGGGCATCCCGCCGCAATCGAGGCGGCCGGGCGCCCGGGATGCTCAGCGCCGGCGACCCCGGGCCCCGCGGCGGGAAGCTTCCGGCGCACCATACCGCGCAAGCTTGCCGGCAAGGGTCTTTCGGTCGATGCCCAGAAGCTGCGCCGCCCGCCTCTGGTTGCGGCCGACAGCCTCGAAGACCCGGAGGATGTGGCGCCGATCGACCTCCTCGAGGGACACCAGGTCGACGGGCTCACCGGCGGCGAGGGCGGGACGCGGGCGGCGCCGGGCACGAACGTGCTCCGGCAGGTCCTCTGCACCTACCTCCTCGCGCATGGTGAGCGCCACCGCCCGCTCGATACAGTTCTGCAGCTCGCGGACGTTGCCGGGCCACGGGTAACCCAGCAGGCATTCGGCCGCGACACGGGAAAGCCCACGCACCCGCTTGCCGGTGCGCTCACCATACCGCTCGACGAAGTGCTGGGCGAGCAGCAGCACGTCCGTGCCACGCGCCCGCAGGGGTGGTAGCTCGATCTGGATGACGGCCACGCGGAAGAAGAGGTCCTCCCGGAAGCGGTGCTCTGCGACCGCGGCACGCAGATCCTGGTTCGTGGCGGTGATGAGGTGCACGTCGAAGGGCACTTCGTCCTTGCCGCCGACGGCGCGGACGACGCGCTCCTGAAGTGCGCGCGTCAACTTTGGCTGCAGGCCGATCGGCAGGTCGCCGATTTCGTCGAGGAACAGGGTTCCGCCGCTCGCCTGCACGAAGAGACCCACGCGCGCCGCCGACGCGTCGGTGAACGCGCCGCGCAGGTGTCCGAAGAGCTCGCTCTCGAGCAGCGTCTCCGGGATGGCAGCGCAGTTGACCGCGACGAAGGGGCCTGCGCTGCGCGGGCCCCGGCGGTGCAGCGCCCGCGCGACGAGCTCCTTGCCGGTGCCGCTCTCGCCCGTGATGAGCACCGATGCCTCCGACTGTGCCACCCGTCCGAGCAGGCCGTAGACCTTGCGCATCACGGGACTCTCACCGACGAGCTCGTCGAAGCCCGTCGCTTCCTCCAGCGCACGGCTGAGGCGCTCGACGGTAGCCACGAGCCGGCGTTTCTTCACCGCCCGCTCGAGCGCGAGGGTGAGTACCTCGAGGTCGATCGGCTTGGTCACGAAGTCGTAAGCCCCCGCGCGCATCGCGCCGATCGCCGTCTCGAGGCGTTCGGAAGCGGTCAGGATGACGACCGGCAGCTCCGGCCGGTCGGCAACGACCTGCGCGCAGAGTTGCAGCCCATCCATGCCCTCCATCACGATGTCGGTGAGTACGACCTCGATCTCGGTGTCCTCCAGCAGCCGGAGGGCCTCGGAGACCGAGAGCGCCGGCTGGACCTCGAAGCCCCGACGCGTGAGTTGCGCCTGCAGGAGCGCGCATACGCTCGGGTCGTCGTCGACGAGGAGAATCCTCGGAGCGACCGCCAAAGGCGCCCCCGGCGAGTCCTCTCGGCCCGTGCCCCTCGACGCTCCGTTCATCTAAATTCCCCCGGGACGGGTCTCCCTGCGTCTCCTTCTGAGTTGCCTGGATCAGTAGCATACTCCGCCGCGGGGGTGTGAGCGCGCGCGGATCAGCAGGGCGTGACCCTCGCCCAGGTTTTTGGGATGGGGATTGACTGTACGACGACGGCGTTCTACGTACCTTGACGAACTTCTCCAGAGGCGCGCCCACATATCTCACGGCCTGCGAGGGACGTGCGGAGGGAGGGGGTTTCGCGATGAAGACGGCCGTCCCGGCTTCGACACGATGAAGCCGAACAGGGCGATCGCCTTCATCCTTTCCGGCCTCTCCCTCGCCTTGATCAAGGTCGGACGAAGGGCGCACCGCTCAGGGTCCTCTTGCCCGAACGTTTCCACGATCCGCATCGCCGCGCCCTGCACCGCTTCGTCACGACCGGCGCAGGGCACCTCGGCGGGAACAGGGTGGAGCTCGTGGCCCGACAGGACGACGGCGCCAAGTGCCCCGCTCGAGCCGTCACTGGGGGCCTGGGGAGGCCCGAGGAAGGCCCCCGCTTGACGGCGATCGTCAGAGACATCACTGCGCGCAAGGAGGCGGACAAGGCGAAGACGCTCCTTGCCGCCATCGTGCGCTCCTCGCACGACGCGATCATCGGCAAGACCCTCGAGGGGACCATCACGAGCTGGAACCAAGGGGCCGAGCGGCTCTACGGCTACACGGCCGAGGAGATGGTGGGCCAGTCGATATCCCGCCTCGTTCCTCCGGGGTGTGAAGACGAGGGGCCGACCCTGCTCGCGCGTCTGAGGCGAGGCGAGCGAGTCGAGCACTACGAGACGATCCGCAGGCGCAAGGATTCAAGGCTCGTGTACGTCTCCGTGACCATTTCCCCGATCCGCGATGCGCGCGGGAAGCTCATTGGCGCATCGACCGTCGCCCGCGACATCAGCGAGCGCAGGCGAGCCGAGATGCAGTTTCAGGAGCTCCTGGAGTCGGCGCCGGACGCCATGGTGATCGTCGACGACCGGGGCGAGATGGTGATGGTGAATGCGCAGACGGAGGCCCTCTTTGGCTATGCGCGCGAAGAGCTCGTTGGCAGGCCCGTCGAGCAGCTCGTGCCGGAGCGGAGTCGGGGGCAGCACGGGCGGCATCGGACGGCGTACCAGCGCGAGCCGAAGCTCCGGCCCATGGGAGCCGGGCTCGATCTCCACGGGCGGCGGAAGGACGGGACCGAGTTCCCCATCGAGATCAGCTTGAGCCCGGTCGAGACCGAGAATGGCAAGATCGTCACGGCCGCCATCCGCGACATCACCGATCGCAGGCGGACTGAGGAGGAACTGGTCCTTGCGAGGGAGAGCGCACTCTCGGCCTCGCGCGCCAAGAGTGAGTTCCTGGCCAATATGAGCCACGAGATCCGTACCCCGATGACGGCGATCCTGGGCTATGCCGACATCCTGGCAGGGTCGGACCTCAGTGCTGAGGAGCACGCGGCGTACCTCGGCACGATCCGACTGAACGGCGCGCACCTGCTCTCGGTCATCAACGACATCCTCGCCCTCTCCAAGATCGAGGCCGGGAAGATGACGATGGAGTGCATCACCTGCTCACCCGCCAGGCTCGTGGGCGAGGTGCTCGCGTTGATGCATGACCGGGCTCGGGATAAGGGACTCGCCTTCGAAGTTGTCTACGAGGGCCTGATCCCCGAGCGCATCGAGAGCGATCCAACGCGGGTGCGCCAGATCCTCCTCAACCTGCTCAGTAACGCGGTGAAGTTCACCGAGAGCGGAGGAGTGCGGCTGACGATGCGGATGGCGGGCGAGCGGCTGGCGTTCGCGGTGGCGGACACCGGGATCGGGATGACCGCCGAGGAGCAGGTGTGTCTCTTCCACCCCTTCGCTCAGACGGACGCCTCGACGACGCGCCGCTTCGGAGGAACGGGGCTGGGGCTGACGATCACGAAGCGGCTGGTGGAGATGCTGGGAGGCACGATCCACGTCGAGAGCGCGCCTAGAAGGGGGAGCACGTTCACGGTTACCATCGACCCGGGCCCGCTCAATGGGGTGCCGATGCTAGTGGCGCCGACGGACATGAAGCCCATCCCGGCGGCGGCCGCGGCGGCGCCGGTGCGCCTCGACTGCCGGGTGCTGCTCGCGGAGGATCTGCAGGACAACCAGCGGCTGCTCGCGTTCCACCTGCGCAAGGCGGGGGCTGAGGTGGTGACGGCGGAGAACGGGGAGGTGGCCTGCGCGCGAGTGCGCGAGGCGGAGGCGGCGGGCCGCCCGTTCGCGCTTGTGCTCATGGACATGCAGATGCCGGTGTTCGACGGCTACCAGGCGACGGCGGCGCTGCGGAGTTGGGGTTATCGGGGGGCGATCGTTGCCCTCACGGCGCACGCCATGGAGGGCGACCGCGAGCGATGCCTTCGGGCGGGGTGCGACGACTATCTCTCGAAGCCGATGAGTGGCGAGGAGTTGTTGACGACGGTATCGCGGCACGTGGGGAGCCAGGGCGAGCCTGCGGCAACGTGCACAAAGCAGCCCCTGGTGAGTGCGCTCGGCCGCGACCCGGAGCTACGGGAGCTGCTTGCGGAGTTCGTGACGACGCTGCCCGCGCGCGTCGCGGCGCTGGCGGCAGCGGCGGCTGACCTGGGACGTATGGCGGCACTAGCCCACCAGCTGAAGGGAGCAGCCGGCTGCCACGGCTTCCCCGCGATCACTGAGGCGGCGGGGCGCCTCGAGGCGATGGCAAAGAGCGGAGGTAGTCCAGAGGAGACGCAGTCGTGCCTCCGCGAGCTGGCGAATCTCTGCGGGCGCGCTTCTGCGATGCCGCCGCCACCAGCCTGAGGAGCTAAGAGCGGTGGTGGCCGCGCGATCGAGGGGCCACGCGCGCCACCTACGCGACGCTCGATCCGGCCGTCCACGCGCCGACTTGCCATCGAATTGCCACCGGGGGAGCGAAAAAGCCCGTCTACACCGCGACCCGGAAGTGGACGGAGTCGGTCGCCCGCGAACTGGGCGACCTGCCCGGGAGACAGTAACTTCCCGCGACTCGACAGGGCATCAAAGCCCATGCCCGCTACGGGAAGCTGACGAACAGGTCGCGCAAGTCGGTGGCGTTCGCCGCGTCGCCCAGCATCGGACTCACGCCGAAGATCTCCTCGACCGTGCGCAGCGTCGAGCTGTGGGTGTAGAGGATGGTGTTCGTGTACCCCCCGCCGTTGGCCTTGGGCGAGAGCACGATCATGCCGATCGGGCCGCTGGCGCTGTCCGCCTCGTCCCAGAGGATGAAGAGCGCGCCGTTGTTGGCGTAGGCCGGGGACGCGAGGATCTTGGGCACCTCCGTCGACAGCCAGCGGTCGCCCTGCTGTATGGGATCGTTCAACGGGGCGCAGGAGGTGTGCATGTCGTCGCACTGGTTCGGCGTGATGAAGTTGTAGCGCGCCACGGTGTCGTTGCCGAGGTCCGTCTGTAGCTCCGAGTAGGGGCGAACGTGCTGGATGCAGCGCGACGCCTGGGCGTTGTTGCCTTGCGTGACGTCGTCGAAGTACACGAACGGGTCGTGGTTGACGTCGTACAAGCCGAAATTGGTGAGCGGACAGTCGGTGCCGCTGATGCCCTCCTGATAGGCCCGCCACGAGACCCCCGCCGCCTCGAGCAGGTCGACGAGGTGGCTGGTGGTGCTCTGGTGGTTGGTCGACGGGTAGTTGTCGTCGCGGATGCCGAAGTTCGTGCCCGCCTCGAGCCAGAGGTAGTTGGGTAGGCTCGGGTGCAGGTTGGGCGGGCCGTAGTACTGCTCCGCGTGCGAAGCGTGCGGCAGCAGCGTGCCGTTGATGTATGGGGCCGATGGGTTGTTCTTGACGCTCGACCAGGCGTAGTTCTCCATCAGGATGAGGAACACCGTGCGGATGGGGCAGGCGCCGCTGCAGGTCCCCGTCGGCGTGGTCGTGCTGGTGGTCTTGGTCGGCGGCCGCGTGGTGGTCGTGCTGGTCCTGGTCGTCGAGGTCGTGGTTGGGCCCGGGGTCGTGCTGGTCGTCGCACGTCTGATCGTGGTGCTGGTCGTCGTCGTGGTGCTCGCCGCAGAGGTCGCGACCGTGGGATGGAAGGTGGCGAGCACCATCACCCAGTTGGTGGCCGTGGCGAGGGTCAGGCTGCCCTCCTGCGGGCCGTCGGCGCTGGACAGGATGTCCTCGAGGTCGGCGGCGGCGCTCCCGTTCTGCACGTCGAGGACGTACGGCACCATCTGGCTGCTGCCGGGAGTCGCGCTGCCCGGCTGGCCGCCGGTGAGGACGGCCGCCACGACCAGCTCGCCGGCGGGGACCGAGGCGGTCGGACCCACGCTGGCATACGTTCCGGCGCCTGCCGCCACCATGGCTTGGTCGAGCGCGTCCGCCGTGGCCACACCACTGTAGGCCGCAACCGCTCCCTGGAGATATGCCGGAGCGGACGCCCGCACCGTGATCACGAGCCCTGATGGCGCGGGGGCGGAGTTCTCCCGGTAGAAGAGGGCGATGTCGCCCGTACCACTCCACGTCGTCGAGACCGAGCGCGTCCAGGGACCATTGATGTTGTCCGAGACCTGCACCTCGCCCGCAGCGCCAAACTGGCCGGCCCACCCGACCAGAAGGGCGCCCGCCGAGACCGATTCGGACAGGCGGAGGCTGTACGAAGAGAGGCGCGTGCCGGTCGAGGCTGCCGCTCCCTGGATGAATTCAGGCGACTCGGCCGCCGTGGTGATCGTAAGGGGGGCCGACGGCGCTGAATGATCGTTCACGCCGTCGAAGGCGTCGACCGCGTACTTGTAGGTCGTCGCCGGCGCCACATCCTCGTCCACGAAGATCGTGGAGTCGGGCGGTGTCGTCCCGATGGCAGAACCGTCGCGGTACACGGTATAGCCGGCGACGTTGCCGGTGGAGGGCGACCACGAGAGGCTGACCCGCGTGGAGGCTACGCTGGTGGCCTCCAGGCCGGTCGGGCCGGAGGGTGCGTGGGTCGAGGTGGCGGTATGAAACACGGCGCACACCGCGAACCAGTCGGTGGAGGAGGCAAGGGTGGCCGTGCCGTGCTGGCCGCCTTCGGCGCTCGACGTGATGTCCTCTTCGCAGGACGATCCGTTCGAGGTCTCGGCGCGCAGCGTGTACGTTAGGCCCTGACTCCTTCCTGGCGTCACCGATCTGGGAGAACCCCCGGTCACCAGGGCTGCGAACACCAGCTCGCCCGCATCCACCCCTGCGGTCACACCGGTGTCGACGGCCGTTCCCACGCCGCGCGCCGAGGCGATCTCGTCCAGCGATCCGGCGAGGGCGACGCCCGAATAGTCGGCGACCGTTCCTTGCAGGTACGTACCCGAAGAGGCGGACACGGTGATCGTCATCCCGCGGGGCGCCGCCTGGCTGTTCTCGCGGTAGTAGAGGGCGATGTCGCCCGTGTCGCTCAGGAAGGTCAGCGATGCGGGCGCCCGCGTCCAGGTGCCGTTCACGTCATCCGAGACCCGAACCTGCCCGGAGGCGTCGTATTGGGAAAACCAGCCGACCAGCAGATCCCCCTGGGCAACCGGGCCTGTGAGTGTGACGGTGACCGTCGAGATCCGAGACCCGGTCGCGAATGCCGCTCCCTGGACCCAGATCGGGGTGGTCGAGCCGGCGACCGCCGTGCGTGGAAGCAGAACTCCGAGGGTGGCCAACACGGCAAGGCCGACAGCGGCCAGGGCCGATGGCGATTGTTTCATCGTGTTTCCCCTGCAGTGCCCCGCTGCGGGGCGGTGAGGGCGGCGGCAAAGAGCGGAGCCACGCTGCAACTCCGCACGTTAGCAAGCGGCGCCCCGGCCCACTCTACCGTCCCTCTGAGCTGCGCCCTCACGCATCGAGAGCACGGGCGCGCGTCCTCTCTAGTAGAGAGGCCGCTTCGTACAGGGACTCGGCTGCGATGCATGATCGCGGGCACGCCCTTCTGCCGATCATGGATGAGGCTGACGCCGATATTCACACCGCGTGGGGCGTGATGGCCGCGAAGCCCAAGCCGCCCAAGTGTTCGACGGTGTGCGCGGACCTCGTGAAGTAGCCGCGCCGCTGCTCTGCCCTTACCGGCGCGCGCCGCCCTACAGGCTAGCTAGCTAGGCGGTGCTGGATCCCGCCCTCGCGGGGCCAAATTGTTCCCCAATTGTCCCCCGCGCGCCGGAGAGCCCCGTCTACACGGCGAACCGGAAGTGGACGATGTCGCCGTCCTGGACGACGTAGTCCTTGCCCTCGAGCCGGAGCTTCCCCGCCTCGCGGCACCTGGCCTCGCTCCCCAGGCGCATGAACTCGTCGTAGGCGATCACCTCGGCGCGGAT
>Ga0137403_10006459_pt1 | contig 13414 bp, 11 predicted proteins | sample CZOMad2_1_16fung_FD_122057 | JGI IMG/M metagenome (GOLD analysis project Ga0137403, IMG submission 122057) | Vadose zone soil fungal communities from Angelo Coast Range Reserve, California, USA - CZOMad2_1_16fungal (Hybrid Assembly) | ecosystem: Environmental > Terrestrial > Soil > Vadose zone... | reverse complement strand
CCCTCGACGCGGTCGAGCGAGATGTAGGTTTCCGCCGGCAGCACCTCGACGTGGATCACCTGCTCGGCGTGCTCGAGGTCCACGCGCGTGGACACGCGCTCGAGGACGAAGGCGCCGAGCGCCCGGTTGAGGTCGACGCTCGTCATCGGATAGGTCTTGAAGGCGCGCCGCGCGGTGACGCGGAAGGAGGCGAAGGCTCGGCCCTCGAGCAGGCGCCCGAGCAGCGCCTTCATCGCGTCCAGCGTCGAGGGCGCGCGGTAGGCCAGGGTGACGCTCGCCACGCCGAAGATCCGCGCCACGCGATCGCGCGCCGCCTCCGGCGCGGGATGGCCCTCGAGATCCACCAGGATGCGCCCCGAGAGCTGCTCGATCGTGGCGGGCCCCGTGTCCGCGAGCGCGCGCTCGACGTTGCGCCGGAGATGGCGCAGGAAGAGCGGGCGGTTGCCGCGCTTGAGGCTGATCTCGTGGTAGTGGACGACGAGGGCGGGCCGCAGCCGGACCATCAGTCGATCTCGGCCGCGAGCGCGCGCGCCCGCGCCAGCTCGTCGGGCGTGTTGACGTTCATGAACGCCACCTCGGGCGCGCGGTGGCGCGCGACGGCGGCGGCGGTGATCTCGAGCACGCGGACGTCGGGGAAGAAGCCGACGATCTTGAGCCGGCCGGCGCGCAGCCGGGCCTCCATCGGCCCCAGGCACGCCTTCGCGTAGAGCGCGTGCATCGTCTCGTACTGGCCGCCCACGCGCGGGATCACGACGTCGGCCTCCCCCGCCCGCGCCAGGACGAGCCGCACGACGTCGGGAGAAAGGAACGGCATGTCGCACGCGACCGTGAAGGCGGCGTCGCCGCCGGCGGCCTCGAGCCCCGTGAAGATGCCGCCGAGCGAGCCGCCGTCGGGATACCGGTCGGCGACCATCGGCAGGTGCAGGAATTCGTAGCGCTCCGGGGTGTTGGTGACGACGAGCAGATCGTCCAGCACGGCGCCCAGCGCGTCGACGACGCGCTCGACAATGCGCTTGCCGCCGAGCTCCAGCAGCGCCTTGGGCTCACCGCCCATGCGCGTGCTGCGCCCGCCGGCCTGGATCACGCCGGTGATCTTGATCACGGGCTCGCCTCGGCTGCGGTTCGCACGGCGGCCCCGCGAAATCCAAACGACCGCAATGCCATCACGACCCCAGTGTAATGGCGCCCTGACGGATCACGCGCGGCGGGTCGATGGTGACGTCGACCACGGTGGAGGGCGCGCCGCCGGGGGTCGGCCCGCCGTCGAGCACGAGGTCGAGCACATCGCCGAAGTGAGCGAGGACGGCGCCGGCGGTCGTCGGTGGCTCGGCGCCCGTGGGGTTCGCGCTGGGCGCCGTCACCGGCGCCCCGAGGGCCTGCACCAGCGCGCGGGCCGTCGCGTGCGCGGGCAGCCGCACGCCGACGGTGCCGGTGCCGGCCGTGAGCTCGGCGGGCACCCCGGCCGCCGCCCGAAGCACCAGCGTGAGCGCGCCCGGCCAGTGCTGCGCGATGAGCTCGCGGGCGCGGGCGGGAATCTCGGCCACCACGCGCGCGAGCATCGTCTCGGAGTCCACCAGCACCAGGAGCGGCATCGACGCGGGGCGCCCCTTCACCTCGAACACGCGGCGCACCGCCCGTCCATCGAGGGCGGCGGCGCCGAGGCCGTAGAAGGTCTCCGTGGGAAACGCGACGAGACCGCCGCGACTCAGCACGCGCGCTGCCTCGCCGAGCACACGCTCGTCCGGAGCGACGGGATCGACGCGGACGACCGCCGTCGCCAACGGCTTCGTCAGCCGCGCGACTTGAGCTTGTCGGCGACGCGCCGCGCGCGCTCTTCCACCTCGGCGGCGAGCGCCGCGCGATAGGCGGCCAGGCGCTTGCGAAGCGCCGCGTCGGCCACCGAGAGAATCTGCGCGGCGAGGATGGCGGCGTTGGCCGCCCCCCAGCTCCCGATCGCGACCGTCGCCACGGGGACGCCCTTCGGCATCTGCACGATCGAGAGCAGCGCGTCCATGCCGCCGAGCGGCGTGGCCGCGATCGGCACGCCGATCACCGGCAGGGCGCTGGAGGCCGCCAGCACGCCGGGAAGCGCGGCGGCCCCGCCGGCGGCGGCGATCAACACGCCGAGCCCGCGCGCCTCGGCCGTCGACGCGTACTCCTCGGTCTTTTTCGGCGTGCGGTGCGCGGAGGCGACGACGACCTCGCTGCCGACCTCCAGCGCGTCCAGCACCTTCACCGCCTCTAGCATGACCTCGAGGTCCGTGTCGCTGCCCAGCACGATGCCCACGCGGATCGGGTTGGTCACTGCGCCTCCTGCGCGGCCTTGCGCCGCCCGATGTCCCTGCGGTAGTGCATGCCGTCGAACCGGACGTGCGAGGTGGCCGCGTACGCGCGCTCGATGGCCGCGGGCACGCTCTCCGCCGTCGCCGTCACGCCGAGCACGCGGCCGCCCGCCGTCACCAACCGGCCCTCGTGCATCGCGGTGCCGGCGTGGAAGACGACGACGCCGGGCACGCGCTCGGCCTCGTCGATCCCGTCGATCGGCACGCCGGTCGGATAGCGCTCGGGATACCCCCCGGAGGCGACGACGACGCAGACCGCGGCGCGCGCGGCCGGCGCGGGCGCGGGCAACGGCGCGCCGCGCGCCACGGCGTCGAGCAGCGGCAGCAGGTCGACGTCCATCGCCGCCATGATCGCCTGGCACTCCGGGTCGCCGAAGCGCACGTTGTACTCGATGACCTTGGGACCCTCGGCCGTGAGCATGAGCCCCACGAAGAGCACGCCGCGGTACGGCGCCCCTTCGCGCGCGATCGCCGCGAAGGTCGGCTCGACGATCGTGCGCATGATGCGCGCGTGCATGGCCGCGTCCATCGACGCCACCGGCGTGAACGCGCCCATGCCCCCGGTGTTCGGCCCGCGGTCGCCGTCGAAGACCGTCTTGTGGTCCTGCGCCGCGCTCAGCGCCACGCAGGCGGCGCCGTTCGACACCGCGAAGAACGACGCCTCCTCGCCCCGCAGGAATTCCTCGATGACGACGGTGGCGCCGGCCGCGCCGAATTCCCGGCGCTCCATGCAGCGCGCGATGGCCGCGTCGGCCTCGGCGAGCGTCGCGCACACGATGGCGCCCTTGCCCGCGGCGAGCCCATCGGCCTTGACGACCACCGGCGCTCCGAGCTCGCGCGCGAACCCGCGCGCGCCGTCAGGACCGGTGAACGTCGCGTAGCGCGCCGTCGGAATGCCCGCGCGCGCCATCAGACCTTTCGCGAAGGCTTTGCTGCCTTCGAGCGCGGCGGCGGACGCGCCCGGCCCGAACACCGCAAAGCCCTTGTCGCGCAGGCGGTCGGCGAGACCGGCGACGAGCGGCACCTCGGGCCCGATGACGACGAGGTCTGCGCGCTCGCGCTCGGCGAGCCGCACGACGCCGTCGTGGTCGTCGACGCTCACCGCCGCGCACGCGGCGTGCCGCGCGATGCCGGGATTGCCCGGCGCCGCGACCAGCCGCGTGAGCCGTGGGCTCTGGGCGAGCCTCCAGCAGAGCGCGTGCTCGCGGCCGCCGCCGCCGATGACGAGGAGGTTCATTCCGTGCTCGTGTCCGTCTGATCGACGATTTCCAGATGGGCCCGCGCGATCTTCGCCCACGGGCTGCCCGCGTCCAGCTCGAGGTAACGCTGCCAGTGTCTGACGGCCTCGTCGCCGCGGCCCGCGCGCGCGAGCGCGCCGGCGAGGTTGAAGTGGGCGTCGGCGTAGTCGGGCGACACCGCGAGCGCGCGCCGATAGCAGCGGATCGCCTCCTCGACGTCACCGGTGTCCTCGTTCAGCGAGCCGAGGTTGTAGGCGGCCTCCGCGCAGTCCTCCGCCTCGCCGATCGCCCGGTCGTAGGACGCGCGCGCCTCGTCATAGCGTCCCATGCGGTGCAGCAGCAGGCCGAGGTTGTTCCAGGCGGCCGCGTACGTCGGGTCGATGGCGATCACGCGCCGGTAGGCGTCGATGGCGTCGTCCCACTGCGCGGGGTCGGCGTCCCACTCGCTGGCGCGCTCGAACCACGTCTCCGCCTGCTCGGAGGGGGGCGCCATCGGCCGCACGAGGCCGGTCACGAGCGTCGCCTCCGCCGCCTTCTCGAGGTTGCCGGCGTCGAGGTCGAGCACGGTCTGGCCCGTGCGCGGATCGAAGCGGACCCGCTCGGACTCCACCAGCACGCGGCCGCCGTCGAGCACCAGGCGCATCTCGGCGAGCGGCTGCCGGATGGCGGGATCGCGGCGGCGGAGCGCGTCGAGCGCCTGGCGGATCTGGCGCACCGACGCGCCCGAATCGAGCAGCGACGCCGCCGCGCGGAGCGCCAGCAGCTCGCGGAACGTGTAGCGCAGCTCGCCGTGCAGCAGGTTCAGGCGCTTGAGCTGCGCCGCCCGCCGCGGGGTGAGGGTGAGGATGCGTGTGAGCTCGCGCAGCCCATAGATGCGCTCGGTCATGAGGCGCGACCGGTCACGGGCGCCTCAGTGCCGGAAGTGGCGCACACCGGTGAAGAGCATCGCCATGCCGCGCTCGTCGGCGGCGGCGATCACGTCCTCGTCGCGCACGGAGCCGCCCGGCTGGATCACGGCGGTGGCGCCCGCTTCGGCGATGACGTCGAGGCCGTCGCGGAACGGGAAGAACGCGTCGGAGGCGCAGACCGTCCCCTGCGTCGGCAGGCCCACCTCGCGGGCGCGCATCACGGCCAGCCGCGCGGAGTCGACGCGGTTCATCTGGCCGGCACCGACCCCGACCACCTGGTCGGCCGTCGTGAGCACGATGGCGTTGGACTTGGCGTGCTTGCCGACGCGCCAGGCGAAGCGGAGCGCCTGACGCTCAGCCGGTGTCGGCTGGCGCTTCGTGACGACCCTCAGGGCGCCGGGATCGAGGTCCGTCTGGTCGGCGCCCTGCGCGAGCAGGCCGCCGAGCACGCTGCGGTATTCCGCCAGTCGCGCGGGCAGCGCGCGCCGGTCGCACGGGACCTCGAAGACGCGGCACTTCTTCTTGGTCCGCGCGAGCTCCTCGAGCGCGTCGGGCTCGTAGGCCGGCGCGAAGAGGATCTCGACGAAGATCCCGGCCAGCGCCCGCACCACCGCCATGTCGAGCGTACGGTTGACGCCGACGATGCCGCCGTAGATCGAGACCGGATCCGAGGCCTTGGCCTTCTCCATGGCCGCGCCGACACCGGTGCCCAGCGCGGCGCCGCAGGGGTTCGTGTGCTTGATGACGACGGCGGCCGGCTCGTCGAACTCGAGCAGCAGGCCCAGCGCGGCGGAGAAGTCCAGCAGGTTGTTGTAGCCGAGCTCGGGGCCGTGCAGCTGCTTCATGGCCGCGAGGCCGATCGCGGGCCCGCTCGCGAGCCGGTAGAACGCCGCCGACTGGTGCGGATTCTCGCCGTACTTCAACGACGCGGCGAGCTCGCCGTCGAGGCGTAAGCGCGTGGGGAAATTGCCGCTTCGAGCGCCGGCGTCGCCGGCGCCTCCGATGGGGGAGGCATCGGAGGGGGCCGTCGCGCCGGAGGCGCGCCCGTGAGACGCCCCCTCCGATGAAAGCCATGCGGCGATCGCCGCGTCGTATTGCGCGGTGCGCCGGAACGCCTCCTGCGCGAGTCGCGTGCGCGTGGCGTCGCCCAGCGACCCGCCCGTCGCCTTCAGCTCGTCGAGGACGCCCGCGTACTGCGACGGGTCGGTGATGACGGCCACGCTCGCGTGGTTCTTGGCGGCGGCGCGGATCATCGTCGGCCCGCCGACGTCGATCTGCTCGATCGCCTCGGCCAGCGTCACGCCGGACTTCGCCACCGTCCGCTCGAAGGGATAGAGCGCGACGACGACGAGGTCGATCGCGGGGATGCCGTGGGTGTCCAGGGCGGCCACGTGCTCCGGCACGTCGCGCCGCGCGAGGATGCCGCCGTGGATCTTGGGATGTAGCGTCTTCACCCGCCCGTCCATCATCTCGGGGAAGCCCGTGACCTCGGCGACATCGCGCACGGCCACGCCCGACTCGCGCAGCAGCTTCGCCGTGCCGCCGGTCGAGAGGATCTCGACGCCGAAGCCGACCAGCGCTGTCGCGAGCTCGACCACCCCGGTCTTGTCGTGGACGGAGACGAGAGCGCGGCGAACCTTCATCGGGACTCCTTGATGATCACGCGCCGTCCGACGATCTCCAGGCGTCCCTCGGCGAAGAGGCGGACGGCGGCCGGGTACAGGCGATGCTCCTCGACCAGGATGCGCGCGGACAGCGTCTCTTCCGTGTCGTTCGGCTCCACGGGCACCGCCGCCTGCAGCACGATCGGTCCGGTGTCCACGCCTTCGTCGGCGAAGTGTACGGTGGCGCCCGTGACCTTGGCGCCGTGCTCGAGCGCCTGGCGCTGGGCGTGCAGCCCGGGAAACGCCGGCAGCAGCGAGGGATGGATGTTGAGCGCGCGCCCGAAGAACGCGCGGATGTAGGCCGCGGACAGGATGCGCATGTAGCCGGCCTGGCAGACGAGGCCCACCTGGCGCTTCTCGAGCTCGCGGACGAGGCCGCGGTCGAAGCTCTCGCGATCGGCGAAGTCCTTGGGATCGAGCCAGACCGCCTCGACCCCGGCGGCGCGCGCGCGATCGAGCGCGGCGGCGCGCTCCCGGTCGGAGATCACGACCGCGATGCGCGCCGGAAAGTCCGGGGCGGCGCACGCGCCGAGCAGCGCCTGGAGGTTGCTGCCGCGACCCGAGGCGAGGACGCCGACGGCGAGGCGCTCGCGGCTCACGCGGCGTCGCGCTCCCGCGACGGCGGCGCCGCGTGCTGGCCGCACACGGGGCAGCGCGACACGCGGCGGATGATCGAGGAGTCGCGCGGGAAGACCTGCGCCATCCCCCAGTCGAGTGCGACCTGGAGCTGTTTGCGGAAGCCGACGAGCTTCCACAGGTGCAGCGCGTTCCAGAACAGCCAGGCGCCGTAGCCCGAGAAGCGGAGGCCGAAGACTTCCACGACCGCGTCGCGCTCACCGAGCGAGACGAGCATGCCCTGCGGCGCGAAATGAATGGTGCCGAGCGGGCGCCCCTCCAGCTCGGCGACGATGTTCTCGGCGGCGAGGCGCGCCTGGGCGAGCGCGGCCGGAATGATCGGGATCGAGGCGCCGGCGTGGTCCTCGATGGTGACGGCGTCACCGGCGCCATAGACCCCGGGGTGCTCCTTGAGCTGCATCGTCGGCCGCGTCACCAACCGGCCAAGGCGGTCCCGCTCGGCCGGCACGTGCGCGAGCACGGGATGCCCGGTCACGCCGGCCGCCCACACCGTGAGGCCGACCGGCACCTGCTCGCCGCCACCGACCTCGACCGCGCCGGGCTGCACGCGGGTGACGCGCGTGTCCGTGCGGATCTCGATGCCCTCACGGCCGAGCTTGCGCCGCGCGCGCTCGGCGAGCGTGGGATGCACGCCGCGCAGGATCTCGTGGCCCGCCTCGAGGAGCAGCAGCCGGTAGTCGCCGGGATCGATGCCGCGGTAACGCGGGACGATGTAGCGGTGGAAGAAGTCCTGCAGCTCGGCGATCAGCTCGACGCCCGTGTAACCGCCGCCGACGACGCAGACGGTGAGCATCCGCCGCCGCACGGCCGGATCGGGCTCGTGGTCGGCGTGCTCCGCCGCGTCGAGGATGTGGTCGCGCAGCCCGACGCCGTCCTCGAGCCACTTGTAGCCGAGGGCATGCTCCTCCACGCCCGGCACGCCGAAGCTCGGCACCACGCTGCCCATCGCCACGATCAGCCGGTCGTAGCTCTCGACGCCCTCGACCATGATCACGCGGCGGCCGGCGAAGTCGATGTCCGTCACCGTGTCGCGGCGGAAGCGGAAGCGGCCCGCGCCGCGGATGTCGCGCAGCGGCTGGACGATGTGTCGCGGCTCGACCATCGAGGAGGCGACCTGGGGCAGCAGCGGCGTGAAGAGCAGGTAGTTCCGGTCGCTGACGAGGAGGATCTCGACATCGGCGCGATCGCGCAGCCGCCGCTCCAGCACGCGCACGGCCTCCATCCCGGCGAAGCCGCCGCCGAGGACCACGATCCGCATCACACCAGCTCCACGCCGCGCTCGCCCGCGACCACCTCGCCGATGGTGCTCACCGTCTCTCCCGCCTCCGTGAGCGCCTGGCGCGCGCGGTCGGCGTCGGCGGCGCGCACGATCACGACGTAGCCCACGCCGAGATTGAACGTGCGCAGCATCTCGGCCTCGCTCACGCGCCCGGCCTCGCGCAGCGTCGCGAACACCGGCGGCTCGCGCCAGGCCCCGCGCCGCAGCACGACGCGGCAGCCGTCGGGCAGCACGCGCGGCACGTTGCCGGTCAGCCCGCCGCCCGTGACGTTCGCCATCGCCGAGACGGGAGCGGCGGCGAGCAGCGCGCGCACGGCCGACGCGTAAATCCGCGTCGGCTCCAGCAGCACCTCCGCGACGCTGCGCCCCGTGCCCGGCAGCGGCGAGCCCACGCCGAGCCGCAGCACGTCGAAGACGATCCGCCGCGCCAGGCTGTAGCCGTTGCTGTGCAGGCCCGACGACGCCAGCCCGAGCACGACGTCGCCCGGCTTCACGGCGGCACCGTCCAGAATGCGCTCGCGCTCGACGATACCGACCGCGAAGCCCGCCAGGTCGTACTCGCCCGGCGCGTAGAGGTCGGGCAGCTCGGCCGTCTCGCCGCCGATCAGGGCGCAGCCCGCGCGACGGCAGCCGTCGGCGACGCCGCTCACGAGCGACTCCACCCGTCGAGGCTCCACGCGCGACATGCCGATGTAGTCGAGGAAGTAGAGCGGCTCCGCGCCGTGCACGAGCAGGTCGTTGACGCCCATGGCGACGAGGTCGATGCCCACTGTGTCGTGACGGTCGGCGAGAAACGCGACCTTGAGCTTGGAGCCGACGCCGTCGGTGGACGACACGAGCACGGGCTCGCGGTAGCCAGCCGGCACGCGGATGAACCCGGCGAAGGCCCCGATGCCGCCCAGCACCTCGGGCCGGAACGTCGTCTTCGCGAGCGGCGCGATACGCCGGACCGCCTCGTCGCCGGCCTCGATATCGACACCGGTGTCACGATACGTGAGAGGCTTCATCGCGTTAGACGTCGAAGAGGCGGAGCTGGGGCGTGGGCTCGGGCTCGATGCCGACCTTGTAGGCGCCGGTGAAGCAGGCGTGACAGAAGCTCGCGGGATCGCTGCCCGTGGCCTTCAGCATGCCGTCGAGCGACAGGTAGCCGAGCGAGTCGGCGCCGAGGTAGCGGCAGATCTCCTCGACGTTGTGGCTGGACCCGATCAGCTCCTTGCGCGTCGGCGTGTCGATGCCGTAGTAACAGGGCCACTGGATCGGCGGCGACGAGATCCGCATGTGGACCTCGCGGGCGCCCGCGTTGCGGAGCATGCGCACGATCTTGCGGCTGGTGGTCCCGCGCACGATCGAGTCGTCGACCACCACCACGCGCTTGCCCTGCAGCATCTCGGGCATCGGGTTCAGCTTCACCTTCACGCCGAAGTGCCGGATGCCCTGCTTGGGCTCGATGAAGGTGCGGCCGACGTAATGGTTGCGGATCAGGCCCATCTCGTACGGCGTGCCCGACTCCTCGGAGTACCCGAGGGCCGCGCTCGTCCCCGAGTCCGGCACGGGGATCACGATGTCGGCCGGGACGGGATGCTCGCGCGCGAGCTGGTGGCCGAGCGCCTTGCGTACGGTGTGGACGTTGCGGCCCCACAGCGCGGAGTCCGGGCGCGCGAAGTAGACGTACTCGAACACGCACTGCAGCTTCTCGCCGGGCGGGAAGGCGCGCACCGAGCGCGGACCGCCCGTCTCGATCACGAGGATCTCGCCGGGCTCGACGTCGCGCTCGACCTTCGCCTCCATGAGGTCCAGCGCGCAGGTCTCCGAGGCCACCACCCACGCGGCGTCGAGCCGGCCCAGCGTGAGGGGCCGGAACCCGTACGGATCGCGGATCGCGTACATCGCCTCGGGCGTGAGCACGAGCAGCGAGTAAGCGCCCTTCACCTGGGCGAGCGCGTGGCGCAGCTGGTCCTCGAGCGCGCCGGCCGGCGCGCGCGCCAGCAGGTGCAGGATCACCTCGGTGTCGGACGTCGATTGGAAGATGGCGCCGTCCCGTTCCATCTCCTTGCGCAGGGCGTCGGCGTTGGTCAGGTTGCCGTTGTGGGCGATCGAGATCGGGCCGCGCGCGGTGTTGGCCGTGATCGGCTGCGCATTCTTCAGATTGGAGGAGCCCGACGTGGAGTAGCGCACGTGGCCGATGGCGCGGTGCCCCGGCAGCCGGCGCAGACGCTCGGGATGGAAGACGTCGGCCACCCACCCCATCGCCTTCTCGGTGTGGAACGCGTGCCCGTCGGTGGCCGCGATGCCGGCCGACTCCTGGCCCCGGTGCTGAAGCGCGTAGAGGCCGAGATAGGTGACGTTGGCGGCCTCCGGATGGTTCCAGATGCCGAACAGCCCGCACTCGTCGTGGAATTTGTCGTCACGCCATGTGGCGCTCAAAGCCGCTCCTCCACGCGTGTTCGATGCGATCCACGGGAACGTCCACCACCACTCTCCCCGATGCGCGCACGCTCAACCGCTCACCGGCGGTCGTCCCGATCCACCGCCACGGGATCGCCGACTCCGCCATCAGCGCCTCGAACTCGCGCTGGCGGCCGGGCTCGACCGTCACCACCACCCGCGAGGGCCCTTCGCCGAACAGCGTCTCGTCCAGCCGGCGGCCCGGCTCCACCGTCACCTCGCACCCGACACCGGCGCCGCCGTTGGCCCGCGGGCCGGTCACCGCCGCTTCCGCCAGCGTCACCGCCAGCCCGCCCTCGGCGCAATCGTGAGCGGCCGTCACGAGCCCGGCTCCCACGGCGGCGCGAACCGCCGACTGTACCCGGCGCTCGACTTCCAGATCCAGCGGCGCCAGCCGGCCCGCCAGCCGGCCATGCAGCGTCCACAGATACTCCGAGCCGCCGAGGCTCACGGCATCCGGACCGAGCAGCGCGATCCGCTGCCCCGCCGCCTTGAACCACTGCGTCCCCAGCCGGCCCGCGTCCTCCAGCACCCCCACCACACCGCAGATGGGTGTCGGGAGAATGGCCGTGCCGGAGGTCTCATTGTAGAAGGAAACGTTGCCGCCGACCACCGGCACCTCGAGCGCGCGGCACGCCTCGGCGATTCCCTCGATCGCCTCCGCGAATTGCCACAGGATTTCGGGCCGTTCGGGCGAGCCGAAGTTCATGCAGTCGGTCACGCCAAGCGGCCGGCCGCCCGCGCACGACACGTTTCGCGCCGCCTCGCACACCGCCATGGCGGCGCCGCGGCGCGGATCGAGGAAGACCTGGCGCCCGCTGCCGTCGGTCGAGATCGCGATCGCCCGCCGCGTCCCCTTGATGCGCAAGACGGCCGCGTCAGAGCCGGGCAGGACGAGCGTGTTGGTGCCCACCTGCTGGTCGTACTGACGGTACGCCCACTCCTTGGACGCGATGGTCGGCGCGCCCATGAGCCGCACGAGCGCCTCGCCGTAATCGTCGGGCTCGGGGAGGCAGAGCGGCTCGAGCGCCTGCCGCTCGGCCAGCCAGGCGGGCGGCGCGTAGGACTTCTCGTATTTCGGCGCCTCGGCCAGCGCCTCGACGGGGACGTGGGCGACTTCCTCGCCGCGATGGCGGACGACGAGATCGGCGCCGCCGGTCACCTCGCCGATCGTCACCGCGTCCAGCTCCCACTTGGCGAACACGCGGCGCAATTCGTCCTCGCGCCCCTTGGCGCCGACCAGGAGCATGCGCTCCTGCGACTCGGAGAGCAGCAGCTCGTACGGAGTCATCCCCTCTTCGCGCTGCGGCACGGCCGACAGCTCCACCTCCATGCCGGTCCCGCTGCGCGCGGGCATCTCAGAGGTGCAGCACGCCAGCCCCGCCGCGCCCATGTCCTGGATGCCGACGACGGCGCCGGTGGCCATCGCCTCGAGACACGCCTCCAGCAGGAGCTTCTCCGTGAACGGATCACCCACCTGCACCGTCGGCCGCTTGGCCTCCGCTTCGTCGTCGAACGTGGCCGAGGCCATGGTCGCGCCGTGGATGCCGTCGCGGCCCGTCTTGTTGCCGACGTAGAAGACCGGGTTGCCGACGCCCTCGGCGCGCGCGCGAAAGAGACGGTCGGCGCGCACGAGACCCACGCACATGACGTTCACGAGCGGGTTGCCGGCGTACTCCGGCGCGAACGCGATCTCGCCGCCGACGGTCGGGCAGCCGAAGCAGTTGCCGTACCACGAGATGCCGGAGACGACGCCGTTGATCAGATGCTTCGTCTTCGCGTCCGCGGGGTCGCCGAACCGCAGGGAGTCGAGGATGGCGATGGGCCGGGCGCCCATCGTGAAGATGTCGCGCAGGATCCCGCCAACGCCGGTCGCCGCGCCCTGGAACGGCTCGATGAACGACGGGTGGTTGTGGCTTTCCATCTTGAAGACGACGGCCCAGCCGTCGCCGATCTCGACGGCGCCCGCGTTCTCGCCGGGGCCCTGCAGCAGGTGCGGCGCGCGCGTCGGCAGCCGGCTCAGGAACACGCGGGAGTGCTTGTAGGCGCAGTGCTCCGACCAGAGAGCGGAGAAGAGTCCGAGCTCGGTGTAGGACGGCTCGCGTCCGAGCCGCTGGATGATCCGATCGTATTCGTCGGCCGTGAGGCCGAGGCCCCGCGCGAGGTCGAGAGTGACCTTCGGCTCAGTCCCGGCCAAACAACCCCCGGATCACCGCTTGAGGAAGGTCCCGTCCTCGACCAGCGTGCCGAGGAGCGACTGGAAGAGCAGAAGCCCGTCGGTGCCGCCCATCGCCGTCTCCGCCGCGCGCTCCGGGTGCGGCATGAGCCCGAGCACGGTGCCCGTCTCGTTCACGACGCCCGCGATGTTCTCGACGGAGCCGTTCGGGTTGGCCGCCTTCACCACCTGCCCCCCGGCGGTGGCGTAGCGGAAGACGATCCCCTGGCGCGCCTTGAGCGCGGCCAGCGTCGGCGCGTCGGCGTAATACTTCCCCTCGCCGTGTGAGATCGGCATCGTGAGCACCTGTCCAGCCCGCAGCCCGCGCGTGAAGGGCGTCTCCACGTTCTCGACGAGCAGATTCGTGGACTGACAGCGGTACTGCAGGCACTCGTTCCGCATGAGGACGCCCGGGAGCAGCCCCGCCTCGCACAGGATCTGGAAGCCGTTGCACGAGCCGAGCACGTAGCCGCCGTTGGCGACGAACTCGCGGAGCGCTTCCACCACGGGCGACTTGCCGGCCACGGCGCCCGCGCGCAGGTAGTCCCCGTAGGAGAACCCGCCGGGCAGGACGACGCAGTCGAGGTCGGCGAGATTGCGGTCGCGGTGCCAGACGTACTTCACGGGCTGCCGGATCACTTCCGAGATCACGTAGTGGAAGTCGCAATCGCTCCAGGTGCCCGGAAA
>Ga0137403_10006457_pt1 | contig 13415 bp, 9 predicted proteins | sample CZOMad2_1_16fung_FD_122057 | JGI IMG/M metagenome (GOLD analysis project Ga0137403, IMG submission 122057) | Vadose zone soil fungal communities from Angelo Coast Range Reserve, California, USA - CZOMad2_1_16fungal (Hybrid Assembly) | ecosystem: Environmental > Terrestrial > Soil > Vadose zone... | reverse complement strand
CTCGGTCAGTGCACCAACTTCTTCGCTTTCCTCAGCTGTTTTCGGCGCTGCGAATTTTCGTTTCCGGCGGTTCGCCGGCAAAGGCGCCAGGGTCATGGTGATATTGCGACCGGCGATCTTCGGGTCGGTTTCCACCTGCGACATGCTGGAAAGATCGTCGCGAACTTTCTGCACCAGATTAATCCCAAGCTCCTGGTGCGCCATTTCACGGCCGCGGAATTGCAGCTGAACACGCACCTTGTTGCCGCGGTCCAGAAATTCTTCGGCGTGCCGGACTTTCGTCAGGTAATCGTGCTCGTCGATGTTAACGCGGAACTTAACTTCCTTCAGTTTCGAACTGCCCGGCTTTTTATCTTTCGAGTGTTTGGAAATGTCGTATCGGAATTTTCCGAAATCGACAATCTTGCACACAGGCGGATTCGCCGTGGGCGCAACTTCGACCAAATCCAAGCCGAGAGTTTGAGCTTTGCGCAAGGCGTCGTTTAAGCGCATGACGCCGAGCTGTTCGCTCGTGGACGCAATAATGACCCGGACTTCGCGAGCGCGAATCCGACCGTTTACACGAATTTGTGGTTGCAGATTAGATCAATCTCCTCAACGGCGAAACGGGAGTGCGCCGCGTCGCCGTGTTACATTTATCGCAATTTCAGGCGTCAGCATTCGCAAACGCCAGGGCACTCTTTCTTCGCCACGGCTGCGATTCACCGCAACGAAGTGCTCGCATTAAAGTTCGCAAGCCGAAGAGAAGTTGTAAGCAACAATTTCGCACTGGCAAGGTCAAACTCGTGACGATTAGATGTCGATGTCCGGGAAATCACTTTGCCGGCGGGTCGCCAAAGTGCGCTTTGTGCGCCGCGTACGCAGCCGCATCGTCTAGCATTGAATCGATTGTCGCTGTCAATGGCTCGAGTTTGACCACTCCAGAAAAAATGGCGCGATCCCCGATCTCAGTATCAATTACGAATGCGGGTCGTTGCGTGATCTGTAACGCGCCGAATTCGGCGGTCGATGCTCGAACGCGCTTCTCAATCGCCGGCGATTTCGCCCGCTCGAGCAATTTGCCGGCTTCTATGCCGGCAGCTTCTGCCGCGATTTCAGCCGCGATAATCCAGTCAGCGACGTTTTTGCCTTCGCGCAGCGCGGCGCGAGCAAGCGCGAGCCGGACACGATCATCAGTAAAACCAAAATCCTTTGCCGCTTCGGCCACGCAATTCGGCGCGAGCCACTCCGGAAGACTTGGATCGTACCAGTCAGTGTTGAGCATGAACGCGGAACGCATCATCATCCCGCTGCGTCGATAGAACCATTGCTCCTGCTCGCGTGAAGTTGGCAAACCGCTGGGATCCATCAGCGCGATTTTCCACTGAAACTGAACCCGCCCGTCATAGCGCCTTTTCAATTCCACCCATGTCGGCTCGGACCAGAAACACCAGCTTGAAACGACATCAAGATAATCAGTGACAGTGATGGTCATGCTCGAATGTTAAAAAGGTTAGAAAGGTTACAAAGTTAAAATGGTTACAACTTCAACCGGCAATCCATTGAAACAATGTAACTGTTTAATCTTTTAACTCTCCGCTTGAATCTCAATCACATCTTTCTTTTCCTTGCGATCGTTTCGCCTCTGCTCGTCCTGGCTCGTGGGTGGCGGCCCAGCGCGCCCTATCACGGCTGGGGCCTCGCCGCGCTCATTGTGCTAGCAGTTACCGCTGTCGCATGGCTTCTCTGGCCTGATGTCAGCGGGTATGTCGGCGGCGCGGCATGGTTCCTTCTGCTGTTTCTGCCGGCGATCGCATTGCGAAAAATAACGCAACTCGCTGCGCAAGGAGATTATGAATCGGCTGGAAGACTTGGTGCGGCTCTCCAGATTTTGCATCCCACCGCCGAATTGCGAGAGCAAGTCAGGTTATTTCGCCATTTGAAATCTGACGCTGCACATTCGCGTGCGTTCAATTCCGTTCCGGCCGATCACGACATCGCCGCTTCCGCTCGGCGAAGTCAGCTTCGAAGCGCACCGGCCGTGTTCGTATTGATTCTGGTCAATGTGCTTGTTTTCCTGTTCGAGATTTCTGCTGGGGGCTGGAACGATCCAAAAGTTCTGCATCGGATTGGGGCGGTCGAGCCGTACGCGGTTGTTGCACAAGGCGAATACTGGCGTCTTTTCACTGCGCTTTTTCTACATGGCGGCTTTTTGCATCTCGCGTTCAACCTTTTCGCCCTTTACGTTCTCGGTCCGCCGCTGGAGCGCTCCATCGGCACGATCCGATTTCTCGCATGCTATTTAATTTCCGGGCTCGCCTCCAGCGCAGGGGTGGTTGCTTTAAACGAGATCGGGCTGGTTCAGGTCGCTCAAGTCATAGGCGCTTCAGGCTGCATCATGGGCGTGGTCGGTGCGTGGGCTGGATTTTTGCTGCGACATCATCATGCACCATTCGCGAAACAGCAGCTCGCAAACGTCGGCCTGATCGTCGCGATCCAGATCGCATTCGATCTTTCCACGCCGCAGGTCAGCATGGCCGCGCACATGTGCGGATTAGTCGCGGGATTTTTTCTTGGGCTAATTCTCGCGCCAGGAGCTGCGAGAAGTTCGCGATGATGAGAGCGTCGCGGCCGGATCTCCGCAGCGACCGCTCCCTCGGAGGAGACGTCCAACGGGTTTCCTTGACCCGAAAAGCCGTTCGAGATTGATTACGTCCCCGCTGTCTTTCGTCTATTTGTTCACCATGCCGACTTTTCAAACTTACAACGTCACCCCGATCCTGCCGGCGACACTCGAGCCGCTACGGGAACTGAGTTTCAATCTCTGGTGGACATGGGAACCGGCGGCCCGCCGATTGTTCCGGGAACTCGACCCCGAGCTTTGGGACCAGACCAATCATAATCCGGTGCGCATGCTGCAGCTTTCGCGGCAATCCCGCCTTGAAGAGCTCGCACAGGACAAGAATTTCTTGCGGGAGCTCAAACAGGTTTTCCAGGATTTTGAGAAATATCTCGGACGCCAGGACACGTACGGGAAGACCGGGCCCGGTGCCGCGATCAAGAATCCGATCGCCTACTTTTCCGCCGAGTTCGGTTTTCATGAATCAATTCCGAATTATTCCGGCGGCCTCGGCATTCTGGCCGGCGATCATTGCAAATCGGCGAGCGATCTTGATCTGAATTTCGTTGCGATTGGTCTGCTCTACCGACACGGCTATTTCCGGCAACAGATCGATAAGGACGGCGTTCAGGCGGCGATTAATCTGAACCAAAATTTTTATCACCTGCCAATCCGCGAAGCTCGCCGGGGCGAACTGAAGCTTCTCATTTCGGTGCCGATTCTGGATCGGGAAGTTTTCGCCAGAGTTTGGGAATTGCGCGTCGGGCGCGTGAACGTCTATCTGCTCGACACCGACATTCCTGAGAACAGCCCGGAGGACCGGCGCATCACCGCGGAACTTTACGGCGGCGATCTCGAGATGCGCATGCGCCAGGAAATCATACTCGGGATCGGCGGCGTGAAAGCTCTCACCGCACTCGGGATCCAGCCGGACGTGTTCCACATGAACGAAGGACATTCAGCCTTCCTCGCGCTGGAGCGGATCCGTCTCAACCTCGTCGAGAAAAAGCTCAATTTTTATTCGGCGCTGCAAGTTGTGGCGGCGGCCAATGTTTTTACGACGCACACTCCGGTTCCCGCCGGGAATGATTCTTTCTCGCGGGAGATGATGCAAAAATATTTCGGGAAATTCGCAAAGGAACTAAACGTTCCATTCGACGAGCTGTTCTCATTCGGCCACACGCGTCTCAACCCCGACGAGCCGTTCAGTATGACTATCCTGGCGTTGCGGCTCAGCCGCCATGCGAACGGCGTCAGCAAATTGCACGGTGAAGTGAGCCGATCGCTGTGGAAAGATGTGTGGTCGGGTGTTCCGATGCACGAGGTGCCGATCACCAGTATCACGAATGGCGTGCACACCAAGACATGGATGGCGCCTGAGTTTGCGGCACTTTATCGCAAACATCTCGGCGATTGGGAGGAGCACCTGGCTGAACCTGATTTTTGGCGCGGCGTCATCGACATTCCCGACGCGCAACTGTGGGAGACGCATCAACAACTCAAACGCCGCCTCATCGATTTTGTTCGCGACCGCGAACGACAGCGCCGTGAACGATTGGGTGAATCGCCGGAGTCAATCCGCAAAGTCAATCGCATTCTTGATCCCGAAATTTTAACCATCGGTTTCGCGCGGCGGTTCGCGACTTACAAGCGCGGCGCACTTTTGTTCAGCGACAAGGAACGGTTGAAACGATTGGTGAACGATGCGACGCGCCCGGTGCAATTCATTTTTGCAGGCAAAGCACATCCGCGCGATGAAGCAGGCAAGGCGCTGATCCAGGAAGTATACAAATTCAGCCGCGAACCAGGTCTGGAAACTCGCGTCATTTTCGTGGAGGACTACGACAGCTATATCGCGCGGCGCCTCGTGCAGGGAGTCGACCTCTGGCTGAACCATCCGCTGCGCCCGTTGGAAGCAAGCGGCACCAGCGGAATGAAAGCGGCGCCGAACGGCGGGATTAACCTTAGCGTCCTCGATGGTTGGTGGCGCGAAAGTCACAGCGGCAGCAACGGTTGGGCCATTGGAGCCGAGATCGATAACGGCACAACGGAATTTCAAAACGAGGTGGACGCCAGCAGTCTGTATCAATTACTCGAGAACCAAATCGTTCCGCTTTATTACGCCAAACCGGACGGCAAACTTCCCCTCGCCTGGCTCCAATTGATGCGCGAATCAATTCGCAGCGTCACGCCGGTCTTCAACACGCAACGCATGGTCAAGGAATACACGGAGCAGCTCTATATTCCTGCGGCACAGGCGTACGAGAATTTCTCCCGCGACGGTTGCGATGCTGCAACGCATCTCAGCCAATGGAAAACCAAGATCCGAAAGGATTGGCCGCAGGTTCAGGTGTCCGACGTGCAGATAACCAACAAAGATCGGCAAAGCATTTCTGTCGGCGAATCGTTACAGATCAGCGCGCGCGTTCACTTGGGCGAAGTCGATCCACAACACGTGCGGGTCGAAGCATATCACGGCGAAGTGGACAACGGGGACCTCCTTAATCCAACCGCCAGTGTACTCAATCAAAGTAGCCAGGCCGACGGCAACGGAGATTACATTTACCAAGGCAGTGTTCCTGCGACCGAAAGCGGCACCTACGGCTTTAGCGTGCGCGTCGTGCCGACGCATCCCTGCCTGATGCAGGCGCACGAACTGCGCCTAATCACCTGGTCATAGCGATCGCGTTAATTACATTACGCGAACAATTGTCCGGTTATTGCTGCGGCGACCGCCAATTGAATTCATCCGTGACATCCGCTCCCTGCTCACCGTAACCTCGGTGAAGCCGGCTCATCCGTGGTTTGAGGGCAGATTCGGCGTTCATAGCTCACCGTTACAGAATGACTGGAATTCAGCAATCGATTGAAGAACGAATCGACCGGCTGCAGACCGGAAGGATCATCGACATGCATTTCGATTTGCCGATGGATTTGTACGAAAAACGCCAGCGCAGAAATGTTCTTGAAACAGAATTTTTTTTGGAATTCGAAGCGGGGAACGTCTCTGTTATCGGCGCAGCAATTTACATTGAAGACCGCTATCTCCCGGAAGCCGGCCTGCGCGTGGCACTCGATCAAATTGCACGGCTGTACGCCGAAACAGCAGCTTCGGAGCGCTTCGCGATTTGCAAAAGTTATCGCGAAATTCAGGCGGCGCGAGAAACGGGCAAGATCGCCTTTCTCATCACGATGGAAGGAATCGAGCCGTTGGGTACCGACTTAGATCAATTGCGCGTGTTTTTCGAACTCGGTGTGCGCGCAATCGGACTCACGCACGCCCGAACCAATTCGGCGGGGCACGGCGGAGTTTTCGCGGCGAGCGGCTCGCCGGCTGAGGGGTTGACACCGTTTGGTCGGGAGGTCGTGCGTGAGTGCGAAGCCCTCGGCATAATTATTGATCTTGCGCACATCAACCCAGCTGGGTTTGAAGAGATTCTATCGATCACAACCAGGCCGCCGATCGTGTCGCACACGAACGTCCGCCGGTATTACGACATCGAGCGCAACATTAGTGATGAACAAATCAAGATGATTGGCGTCCGGCGCGGGGTGATCGGCGTCAACTCCATCCTCGTGAGCTTGCGAGAAGAAGAGAGCACGCTCGACCATTACATCGATCATATCGAGCACATCGCGGGGTTAATTGGCATCGACGCAGTCGGGATCGGCTTTGATTTCTTCGAGTTCATTTACCGACAGTGGCCGGAATCGAGGCAGAAGGAGCTAGCTGCAAAACTCACAACGCCTCACTTCATTCCCGATTTGAAGAACCATTCTCACGCGCGGAATCTCACTCGGAAATTGATCGAGCGCGGTTTCAGAGATGAGCAGATTGAAAAAATTCTGCGCGGAAACTGGATTCGGATTTTCAGAGAGTGGCTGTAAGCGGCACGTGCCGATTCGAGTAGGGATAATTCCCTAAGGAATTTGCTTGCCATCTAAACAGTTTTTGGCCACCCTCAAACCTTTGTGAGGGTTCTCTCCACCGCGCTCTCCCCGGGACAGCGTTCTGTAGTTGTTGCTGACGACAGCACGGTCGCCAGAGAAGGGATCGCTGTGATTATCGACCGGGACCTGGGCTACACCCTGTGCGGTCTCGCAACTGATGAAATGGCCACGCATAAGCTGATGGAAAAGCACCAGCCAGATCTTCTCGTCATTGAACCATTCCTTGGCCATCACGACGGACTTTTCCTGCTGAAAGAACTCTCGGCAGGTTTTCCCCGGACGCGGATTCTCGCTGTGTCGAGGCAGCCTGAAGAGATTTATGCAGAACGCGCGCTTCGGGCTGGGGCATCAGGCTACTGGATGAAGACCGGCACTCGGGAAGAGTTGATCCGTGCCATTGATACGGTTCTCGGAGGGGAGCTGTTCGTTAGTCCGCGGATCGCATTGCGCGCCGTTCACGAGGTCGTCGAGGGGCCGGCGGCACATCCGAACGCTCCTAACCTGACTGATCGCGAGTTGCATGTCTTTGCGTTGAGCGGAGCCGGCTTCGGAACCAGTCGGATCGCGCGAGAACTCGGGATCAGTCCGAGGACTGTGGAGACCTATCACGAACATATTAAGCTTAAGCTGGGATACCCCGACGCTGACGCGCTTCACCGTGGCGCGCGAGAGTGGTTCGAGCTGAGCCATCGTAAGTAGCCCCGAGAAAACCTCTATAGCGCAGTCGGGGATCACGCGCTCGAAATATCAGGGAGAGTCCCCGATAGACGACCAAGTGCGCGACGCGTTAATCTCGCGGCTAAATAAGCGAGGATCGTGATCATGAAAAGACTAACAAAGATAGGCTTAGCTGTAGCAATTGCAGGCATGGTATTGTTATTAAAAGGAAGTTCACCTTTAGTGACAACGGCGATTGCTCAAAGTCAGAACAATCCACAACAACGTGCAGAAGAATCAACTCGAGACGCACCGCCAGACACGACACCCTACAGACGGCCCGCAGTTCGCGAGGATTTCGCCCCAAAAGGGCTAAGACCAATTCCGCTTCTGCCGTCGGTTTTTGTCGTGGATGCCGTCGTGAACAACACCGATCCCAACCTGACGAACACCGATACATTCAATGATGGCGAAACGTCTATAACAGTGAATCCGGCGAACCCAAACGAAGTTGTCGTCACGGCCTTTTCAGGGGGCTGGGGGACGAATGCGCCGCTTTGGCAGTCCACCGACGGAGGGAATATCTGGACCAAGCAATTTACAATCCCTGCACCGCCCGGTATAGCGGCAGCTGGCTGTCCCTGTGATCAGGCGATCGATTACGGAATGGCCAATCAGATGTCTGGTACCTTTCTGATCAGCGACATCTTTAGCGGCACAACGACAGACCCTGCGAGTGCTGCAGCTTGGAATTGGCTGGTTATTGCTGGTGTCACGCAGCCTACAAATTTCAATAATACGCCGCCGCCCGGAGGGGTGGATCAACCGTGGCTGCTGGTCAATGTGGACCCGACGATTCCGGCCCAGGACAATGTATATACCGGCTACGACGACTTTACCAACGGGTTTAACTGTGTGGGCGACGCTTGTAACATACGAGTATCAGCCTCCTACGGCGTTAACCCGCCCAATTTCACGGTTGACAATCAATCCGGCACAGCCACGGGCAGCATCAACCCTGGTCACCGGCTTGCCGTCGATCCACGAAACGGCTTCGTCTACAGCTTATTTCAACGAAATATCGCTCCGGGAGGCGGAGGATCTAAAAACATCGACTACATGCTCAACCGCTCTACGGATGGCGGGGCCACGTGGATCCTGAACGCGATGGCAGGTGGGATCATAGTGGCCAATGCCGATAGCACACAGCCGCAACCTAAATTCGGTACAGTTAACGCTCTTCTTGGCGGAGTGGACCATGCCGCTGTGGATCCGAATAACGGTGATGTCTACTACGTTTACGGGAATCGCGACCCTGGCACCGGCAACGATCGCCTGGCGATTCGCCGAATCCAAGACAACGGAGGGGGCGGCGTCAATGTAGGACCAGAAAACTTCGTGACAGGCCAAGTAGAAGCTGCCATCCCATCGGTTGCAGTAGCCAGCAACGGAATAGTCGGCGTTTTCTATTATACCTTCGATGGTTTCTCGACAGATAATTTCCCGATCTTTTCGGCCCATCTGGCACAGAGTAGCGATCAAGGCGTTACTTTCAGCGATCAGGTGTTGTTGACTTTTTTGTCCTCTGCCATGGATAACGGTAATGGCAGGCAGCGAGTGCTGGGAGACTATATGCAGATGAAGGCGGTGGACACTTGTTTCTTTGGAGCTTTCACTGGAAACGGCATTCCCTTTGGTCGGCCTTTCGCCAACCACGACCCGATCTACTTCAGAGTCTGCGTTGGGGAAGCGGACCTGGCAATCACAAAGACCGATTCCCCAGATCCAGTGATAACCGGGAACGACTTGACCTATACGGTTACTGTAAACAACAACGGGCCGGATACTGCAACATCCGTTACTGTAACAGACAACCTTCCCGCTGAGACAACCTTTGTCTCATGCTCTTCAACAGGGGGAGGAGTTTGTGGTGGCACAGGTAACAACCGCACTGTCACATTTGCATCCCTTGCATCAGGTCAATCTGAGACCATAACTTTTGTAGCAAATGTGAGCTGTTCGGTGCCCGACGGCACAGCAATAAGCAACACGGCCAATGTCAGTTCTTTTACACCTGACCCTGACGTGGCCAATAACTCCGCGACGGCGACTACGACGGCTTCTAATCCCCCTCCTGCGATCACCAACGCGACAGCAGACCCATCGAGTCTCTGGCCACCAAACCACAGGATGGTGAATGTGACTGTCAGCTACGACGTCACCGATAACTGTCCCTTGCCACCTGGCTCCTGCACGCTCAGTGTGACCAGCAATGAACCAGTCCTTGGCCACGGGAGCGGCCACACATCACCAGATTGGATTGTCTTGGATGATCATCATGTGCTGCTTCGAGCAGAGCGGGAGGGTGGCGGCAACGGACGCATCTATACCATCACCATCACCTGCACCGACAGCGGCGGGAACTCCTCGACCGAGGAGGTGGAGGTAACGGTGCCCCACAACCGAGGCAGGCACTAGGTTAACCCTGAGAAAGGCAAAGCGCCTCTCCTAGGCGGGAGCACCAAGAAGCGTTAGACCGGTTGAAGGAGTAAAGCGGAGGAACGCCGCTGCTGCTTGAACGCGGCGACCCACCCAAAAAACATACGTCGCGCGCAGCTTCGTTCTCGTATGCACCCCCCGCTTTAACGCTTCACGCTTTTAACGGTCTTGGAATTCATTAATCTCGCTCGGATTTTCAGGGACGTAATCTAGCCAGTGATCTACCGAGCCGGAAGAGAAATCGAATAAGTGATCAACGCACATATCACCACCATCCCGATCATCGCGAGGATAAATATTCCATCTGCGATCTTTTCCAAACGATGCATTCGGCGCACGGACCGGGAACGCAGCGCCCAGTAAGAAAGCAGGCAGGAAATCAGGAACAGGAATGCGTCTCCGGCCAGAAAATCATCCGCCAGCGTGTCTGCACGTCCGAGTGTAATGACCACACGAATCAATCCGATGACAGTCAGACAAACCCCCACCATGGCGGAGGAGACTGTGAAAATGTGGATGCAGATATCCTGCTCCAGATGCGTGCTTGAGTCGCGGTGCCTGTTCGTTTCTCCTTCCATGGCGACCAGTTATTAGACCAATCGCGAAACCGACTGTTCAGACAATAACCGCTCTGATAGAAAACCCTCAGGACGTCACCGGAGTCGCATTTGAAATTCACTAATCTCACACGGCACACGGAGATCGGGGCGAATTCGTACTATCTTGAGATCGGCCGACACCGGCTCCTGCTCGATTGCGGAATGCACCCGAAAAACACCGGGGAGGATGCGCTGCCTAATTTCAAAGCAATCGGCGACCGCGAGGTCGAGGCGATTCTGATGTCGCACGCGCATCAGGACCACATCGGCACCCTGCCTTTGTCCATGCGACGCTTCCCGGCCGCGCGGATTTTCATGACCGAGGCCACAGCCGAGGTCGGCAGCGTCCTTTTGCACAACTCAGTAAATGTGATGACGCGGCAACGTGAGGAGATCGGAGAAATGTCATATCCCCTTTTCACGCATCGTGAAATCGACCGCGCTTCGGAACGCTGGCGCTGGTGTCCGATGCGTCAGCGGATCTCGATTGCCGGCGAACGGGCAGCCCAGCGCGAAAAGGACACGTTAACGTTCGAGTTCTTCGATGCAGGACATGTGCTCGGCTCGACCGGAGTAATGCTCCGCGCCGAAGGTCAAACTGTTTTTTACACCGGGGACGTCAATTTCGACGATCAAACAATCATGCAGGCGGCGGTTTTCCCCGAGGAGAAACCTGATGTGCTGATCATGGAATGCACTCGCGGTGATCACGCGAAATCTGAGGGCTGGACCCGCTCCGGTGAAGAGCGACGCCTGGCGGAGGCGCTCGCAGCCGCTTTCGAGCGTGACGCGTGCGTGCTGATACCGGTGTTCGCGTTAGGTAAGACGCAGGAGATCCTCGCGATGCTCTACAAGTTTCGCCGTCAGCGACTCTTACCCGAATTTCCAATTTATATTGGCGGTCTCAGCTCGAAATTCACAGACATCTATGATCGCCGCACCCACACGACCCGGCGGCAATTGCCGCGCCTGAAACTCATGAGGGAAGTAGCGCCGTTCATCTTAAATGATGAAACCGTGCGCGACACCGCGGTGCGCGGCGGACGCGTGTACGTTCTCTCCAGCGGGATGATGATTCCCAAAACGCTATCGAACGTTTTTGCGCGGCGGATCATCGAGAACCCTCAGCACTCGATCTTTTTTGTCGGCTACGCCAATCCAGAGTCGCCAGCCGGCCTTCTGCGGGAGGTGGGCCAAGGCGGCGAAGTAGCGCTCGACCCCGATAAACCGCCGCAACGCATCCGCTGCAACATCGAACAGTTCCAGTTCAGCGCACACGCGACACGAGAGTCGCTCATCGATTATGCCAAAAAGATTTCGCCAAAAAAAATTCTTCTTGTACACGGTGACCCACCGGCAGTCGAGTGGATGCGCGCCACACTATCGAACGAACTTTCCGGCTCGGAGGTGATTGTACCCACGCCGGGCTTGGAAATCGAGGTTTAGCGGCGCTCTCCGCCTACGGACTTTGTCGCTAGGGAAATTGGTGCGACGGTCACAGACCGGTGCTACCCCATGCGCATTGCCTCCTGGAACATCAATTCGCTGCGCAAACGGCAGGACCGCTTGTTTGCATGGCTTGAAGTAACACAACCAGACATTGTTTGCGTGCAGGAGACCAAATGCCCGGACGAACAATTTCCGGCGCTCGCTTTGCAAGCGGCGGGCTATCGTTCGGCGTATCACGGAGAGAAATCGTACAACGGCGTAGCGATTCTCGCGAAGAACGAGCTGCGCGAGGTTCGCGCGTCGCTTTGCGATGAAGTGGTCGATCCGCAGGCGCGCGTGATCGCAGCGACCGTCGGCCAGTTGCGCGTATTCTCAATTTACGCGCCTAATGGACAAGCCGTTGGCTCACCGGCGTATGAATATAAACTGCAGTGGTATCGGCGGCTCCGACACTGCCTTGCGAAAGAAAAATCCCCCGACCTGGTCGTGTGTGGCGATTTCAATGTCGCTCCGGAGGACATCGATGTTTACGATGCCGACCTTTGGCACGGGGCCATCATGGCTTCGGACGGCGAACGCGCGGCTTTTCGTGATTTGTGCAGCCTCGGCTTGCACGACACGCTTCGAATCCATCACAAGGAAGGAGAACTTTTCAGCTGGTGGGATTATCAAATGCGCGCCTTCGAAAAAAATCGTGGCCTGCGCATAGACGCTGTTCTGACAAGCGAATCGCTGGCGAAAAAATGCATCGCTTCCGGGATCGATCGCGAAATGCGTGCTGGAAAAGATCCTTCCGATCACGCTCCGGTATGGGCGGAGTTTGCGACCTAAGAACGTCAATGCCTAACAAATCGCATCTTCACGTTTCCAATCCGCCGCCAAAGCCGCTGCTGATCTGGGACGGCGACTGCGATTTTTGCCGGTTATGGATCGAGCGCTGGCGCGAAATGACCATGGGTAAGGTCGACTACACCACTTATCAAAAAGCAACTGACCGCTTCCCTGAAATTCCACCGGATGAATTCAACCGCTCGCTGGTTTTAATCCAACCGAACGGGACAGTGGTCTTCGCAGCGGACGCGGTATATCGCTCCCTGGCATATCGGCGTTCGCGAGAATGGCTGGCGTGGAGCTACGATCATGTCCCCGGGTTCGCGGCTGTTTCTGAAACCGGCTATGGCTTAATCGCTCGCCACCGAAAATTTGCGTCAGCGGTTACGCGATTGCTCTGGGGCAAGGACGTACAGCGGCCCACCTATGTTTGGGCGCGGCGCTGGTTCCTGCGCGCACTCGGCGTGATCTATTTAATCGCCTTCGTATCGCTTTGGGTCCAAGCGGACGGACTTGTCGGCAGCAATGGGATGTCGCCCGTCAATCAATTCCTGCCAGCAGTTCGGGGGCAAGTCGGACCAGACGCTTACGGACTGTTGCCGACGCTGTGCTGGTTTAACTCGAGTGATGCGTTTCTTCATTTTCTTTGCGGCAGCGGCGTTCTCTGTTCGTTGCTGTTGATTTTCGGAATCGCTCCGGCGGTTCTACTCGTTGCTCTTTTCGTTTTGTACTTGTCGCTCACAATCGCAGGACAAGCCTTTTTCAATTTTCAATGGGACGTGCTTTTGCTGGAGACGGGTTTTTTATCGATCTTTTTTGCGCCGTGGCGG
>Ga0137403_10006456_pt1 | contig 13419 bp, 10 predicted proteins | sample CZOMad2_1_16fung_FD_122057 | JGI IMG/M metagenome (GOLD analysis project Ga0137403, IMG submission 122057) | Vadose zone soil fungal communities from Angelo Coast Range Reserve, California, USA - CZOMad2_1_16fungal (Hybrid Assembly) | ecosystem: Environmental > Terrestrial > Soil > Vadose zone... | reverse complement strand
GTCATCAAGCGCGGTGAATACGGCGCGCTCCTCGTCGACAAAAATGGGGTCTTCTGCGTGCCGGCATTCCCCCTCGAAGAGCCTCACGATCCGACCGGAGCCGGTGATGCCTTCGCTGGCGGGTTTATGGGCTATCTAGCAGGCTGCGGCCAGAAGAATGACGCCGCAATGCGCCGCGCCATGGTCTATGGCACCGTCATGGGCAGCTTCACCGTGGAAGAGTTCGGTCCGCGCCGCCTCGCCCGCCTCAAGAGCAAAGAGATACACGCCAGGGCACGCCACATCCTGAAATTGAGTCAATTCAAACTCCGGTAGCGTAGCCACTCTTGGCTGCGCCCGCCGATGAATCCGCTACGCCATAGAATCTTGACGCCAATCGAATCAGCCAGTCTGCCGATCACCCCATCGGCACACAAGATGCACTGTACAGCACGACCGATATCGAAACCGCGCAATAGAAAGCTTTGACGTGCTAATTTTTCCTTGTAGCGTTGGCGCTCCTGTTTACCCTGTAAGGGCCTGTGCACGTTGTAGGCAAACGGCAATCAAGCTGTTTCCGTCGAGGCGCAAGTAAGGAGTCTTGGGAAGTCGCCTGGAACAAATCACAAATGCTTCCTCTCTCTACCATCATCTACCGCCTGCTCTGGGCTGGCCTGCTCGGCTCGCTCATTGGCCTCGAGCGCATCCGCAGTAAGCGCCCCGCTGGCCTCCGCACAAGTCTCTTTGTCTGCACGGCGGCCGCACTCTTCACCATCGTTTCCGTTGAGTTGGCCAAAATGACCGGCGACACCAGCACTACGCGCATCGCCTCGAACATCGTCCAGGGCATTGGATTCCTAGGCGCCGGTGTAATCATTCGCGACAAGGGAAGCATCGTTGGCGCAACCACTGCCGCAACAATTTTTCTCGAAGCCGCCATGGGCATGGCCGCTGGCGCCGGCCTGTACAAAGTTTCCGGATTCGTCTGCGCCATGATGCTGTTCGGACTGGTCGCGCTTGTCCAGATCGAGAAATTCTTCAAGCTCCGCTCGCACTATCTCCTCTTTCGCGTCAGTTCGGAAAACGCTTCTGGTCTGCTGCCCGAGATTCATCAACTCTTCGGCGAAATGAAACTGCCGCTGGATCAAATGAGCGTCTCCCTGGCTGACGCCAAACACATCCTGCAGTTCGAAGCCGACCTCAGCCAGCGTCAACAGGAAAAAGTCACCTCCCGGCTCTGCGAACTCGGCCTCGCCTATGAAATGCTTCCCGCGGAAAGGCAAAACTCCTGATGGCTCCCTCCATCACACGCGCCGAGGTGCGGGCCATTTGGCAATCCGTTAAACCGGCCGCCGTCAGAAAGGGTTCGCGTGTCGGCATTTTCGCGCCCGCTTCGCCCGCTGAAGAAACGCGCGTCCAACGCGGTCTCGAGGAAATTCGGAACCTCGGTTTCGATCCACAAGATAGATTCTCGCGGCAATCGCAGGCTTACTTTTCCGCCTCAACCCCCGCGCGCCTGAACGATTTTCGAACGCTCCTGCACGACCCCGAAATTTCGGCGCTCATCGCGCTCCGCGGCGGCTATGGTTCGAATTACATGCTCGATGAACTATGGGCGGAGCGGACGCTGCCTCCGAAATGCATCGTCGGCTACAGCGACGTCACCTCCCTGCAAATTCTCCTGTGGCAAAAATTTCACTGGACCAGTCTTTACGGCCCTATGGTCGCCGCCGGCCTCGATGCCGGTGCTAATGCTCCGAAGGGCTATGACAGGCCATCGTTCGAATCGGCGATATCCGGCTCGACACCTACGTGGAAATTGAATTTGCAGGGTGAATCGATTCTTGGCGGCTTTGCCGAAGGCATTGTCCTCGGCGGCTGCATGAACCTCATCGAGACTTCCCTCGGCACGCCCTGGGCCCTCGATACGACCGGCTGCATTCTCCTCCTTGAAGATCGCGGTATGAAGCCTTGGCAAATCGATCGCACACTTATGCATCTGATGCAGGCAGGGAAATTCCGCGGAGTCGTCGGCATCGTGCTCGGCGAATTTCCGGATTGTGAACCGCCGGTCGCGGGAAGCCCAACCGCAAAAGAAGTTTGCGAGCGGATATTGAAACCGCTCGCTATTCCAATTGTTTATGGTGCAGCGGTTGGCCACACGCCGCGTCCCATGCTTACAGTTCCGCTCGGCATCCGCGCCCGCCTAAATGCCGAGGGAAGTGGCACTCTCGAATTCCTGGAGACCGCCGTTATCCCATGACCTCGACCAAACACATCCACATCATCGGCATTGCCGGCTCGGCCATGTCGCCTCTAGCGGGAATGTTGAAAGAAAGTGGTTACCAAATCACCGGCTCGGATTCCGGCGTCTATCCCCCAGCCTCCACTTTTCTCGACAAGCTCGCCATTCCGTACAATCGCAGTTTTGACGCGGCCCATCTACAGCCTGCACCGGACCTCGTCATCGTCGCCAACATCATTGCGCGTGGCAATCCCGAACTCGAAGAAACGCTCGAGAAGAAGATTCCGTACCGCTCTCTGCCCGAAACTCTCGAAGAAGTTTTCCTTCCCGGAAAACATTCCGTCGTTGTCAGCGGCACGCACGGCAAAACGACAACAACCGCGATGCTCGCGTGGATTTTTCATGTAGCCGGGAAGCAGCCAACTTTTCTCGTCGGTGGCGTAGCGGAGAACTTCGGCAAAAGCTACGGTCTCGGCGAAGGCAGCGAAATGATTCTGGAAGGTGACGAATACGAGACCGCTTTCTGGGATCGCGGCCCCAAATTTTTCCACTACCATCCCGACGATCTCATCATCACATCGCTCGAATTCGATCACGCCGACATCTACCGCGATTTTGAGACCTATCAGCTGGCCTTCAAGCGTTTAGTGAATTTGGTTCCCCGCAACGGCAGCGTCGTCGTCTGGGGCGATACGCAGGATTCCGGTCCCGCCCTTCGCGCCGCTGCGGAAAAAGCATTTTGTCCCGTCCACACGTACGGCTTTTCCAAAGACAACGAGTGGATTGCCAGCGAACCGGTTGCTTCTGACGACGGCATGCACTTCGAACTTTTCCGCAACGGCAACTCCTTCGGTAAATTCCATCTCGCCGCTTCCGGTAAACACAACGTGTTGAACGCCCTCGCGGCCATCATCGTTGCGCAAGGCCGCGGCATTCCGGTTGCAAAGATTCAGGAAGCGCTGAAAACTTTTAAGAGCGTAAAGCGCCGCCTCGACGTCAAAGGCGAATTCGGCGGCATCCTCGTCATCGATGATTTTGCACATCATCCCACCGCCGTGCGCGCCACGATCGCCGCGGCCCGTGGCCGCTGGCCCGGCCGCCGCCTGTGGGCGATCCTCGAACCGCGTTCGAACTCCATGCGCCGCAAAGTCTTTCAAGAAGCCTTGCCGCAGTCGCTCGCCACGGCCGACAAAGTCATTCTCGGCGGCGTGCACAACGCAAAACAACTCGGCGACGACAATCGCCTCGATCCCGAATCCGTTGCCGCGGACGTACGCAAGCTCGGCGTGGATGCCAAAGTTCTCGGCGGCGCGGAAGCCATTACCGAACATCTCGCGTCCAACGGAAAGAGCGGAGACCTCTTTCTCATCATGTCCAACGGCAGCTTCGACGGCCTGTGCCAAAAATTAACCGACAAACTTTCCTCAGCCGTCGAATCGTCGCCCGGAGCCTCCTCGCGGTGAACCTAATCCTCCGGCGGCTCCCACTTCGCCTCTTTGCTCTCACTTTACTCGCCTTTGCTTTCGCTACTCCTTCGCATTCAACGATTCAGTATCAGATTTCGCTCGCGCACCCGGAACAGCACATCTTCCGCATCAAGATGACGATTCCGGACGTGAAGGATTCCGTCACCGTACAAATGCCCGCGTGGAACGCCCTCTACGAAATCCGCGATTTCGCCAGCCACGTCCGCGAAGTGAAGGCCTCAAACGAGTCCGGCCCCCTCCCCATCGAAAAACTCGACAAACAAACCTGGCGCGTCACCGGTTCCGGCAAGATTGCGATTTCTTACGACACCTTCTGGGACGAGCCCGGCCCATTCTCCTCCCAACTCAATTCCGAACACGCTTTCATCAATCCCGCCATGATCCTCATGTATGCTCCCTCCCGCCGCAGCGAAGAACTGGAACTGGCCTTCAACGATATTCCCGCCGGCTGGAAGGGCTCGGCGCCATGGTTTGTTGACTCGATGACCTACGATTCGCTCGCCGATGCTCCGTTTGAAATTGGAATCTTCGATCGGTTCGCGCTGCCAGGTGTCCAGAATATCTCCGTCGTAGTTCATGCCGCGCTCCCGCATCGCGATGAGGTCGAGGCAAAGCTTACGAAGATCTGTAGTTATGAAATTGCGTTGATGGGTGGAGCGCCATATCCGCAGTACACGTTTATTTTTCATATTGGAGACAATGTGGGCGGCGGCGGGATGGAGCACGCGAACGGGACGGCGATTGCGGCGCGCACGGAAGAAGGATTGCTCACGGTTGCGGCGCATGAGTTTTTTCATTTGTGGAATGTGAAACGGATACGGCCGGCGTCGCTGGAGCCGGTGGACTATACGAAAGAGCAGTACACGAAATCGTTATGGTTTGCGGAAGGCGTGACGAGCACCTACGAGAAGTACACGTTGCTGCGAACCGGAATCTGGCCGAAGGCGCATTTCTACGCCGATCTCGGAAAGGAAATCTCGCAGTTGGAAGCGAGTCCCGCGAATGCGTGGCAGAGCGCGGAGCAATCGAGCCTCGATACATGGTTCGAGAAATATGCGATTTACAATCAACCGGATCATAGTGTTTCGTACTACGCGAAAGGCGCGGTGATTGGCGTGCTGCTCGATCTTTGGGTTCGCGAGCAGACGAACAATGCGCGAAGTCTCGACGACATGATGCGCGCCATGAACGAACAATTCGGCAAGACTGGAAAACCGTATCGCGATCGCGAAGATCTCGAAGCAGTTTGCACGCAAACGGCGAAGACGTCGTGCAAAGCGTTCTTCGACAATTTCGTCAGCGGGACAACGCCGTTTCCGTACGACGAATATTTCGCCTTCGCCGGGCTGAAGATTAGGCGCGTCGTTCATTCGGCTCCGCAAATGGGGACGCAGACTGCGTTTGAACTTTCCGAAGACGATTCCGCCAATGAAAAGCAGAAACGGATTCGCGCGGGAATTCTGGCCGGCACGACGGACAAATCGATTGGCGCAACAGCCAAGTAACCGCGGGAGAAGGAAGTTGCGCGAGCGCGCGCAAATCGTGCAAAGTATTTTTCACTGAAATGGCGCGCACGCTATTCGTCGCGGTTTTTCTCAGCCTCTACATCATCGTTGTAGGGATTCCTCTCCTTCTTTGGACGGTAATTTCGCGAAATCCGGCCGCGCTGTATTGGGGCGGCGTAAAAGGCGTGATGTTTTTTGTACGCTCGGTCGGCGTGCGGGTGAAAGTTTCCGGACGAGAACGAATTCCTTCGGGCGCTTGTTTGTTCGCGGCAAACCATACTAGTTCGGCGGATGCTCCGGCAGTTGTTGGAGCGATTCCGCGGCGCATTGCGATTCTCCTGAAAAAATCCTTGTTCGCGTACCCGATTGTTGGACAGGCGTTTACGCTGGCGCGTTTTATTCCGGTGGAGCGCGGCGACCACGAATCCGCGATCGCGAGTTTGGAAAAAGCGACCGAGGCGATGAAGGGCGGGCAGTCGTTCCTGATATATCCGGAAGGAACGCGGAGTCCGGATGGGCGCTTGCAGGAATTCAAACGCGGCGCGGTGGTGATGGCGATCAAGGCCGGCGTGCCGATTGTGCCGATGGTTTGCGCGGGTGCGCAGAAAGTGATGGAGAAAAAATCGCTGGTGATTCGGCCGGGCGTGATCACCGTGGAATTTCTGGAGCCGATTGACGCATCGGCGTACACGTTTGAGCAGCGCGATGACTTGAATAAACGAGTGAGAGCGGCGATGGCGGCGGCGTTGCCCGACGACCAGAAACCACTGATGTAGCTTGCGCGAAGACGTTTGTCTTTTGGGGCGGTAGCCTCGCCCTGACTCAAAAACAAAGGCGGGCGGACTAAAGTCCCGCCCCTACATAGGAACCTTCGATTCGGCACTGCAGCAGTTTCGTGGTTGGTCATTTTGATTTTAGGGCGGCGAGTTCTCCTTCCAGTTCGCGGACGCGCTTCAGTAGATCGGGCAGGCGATTCATCGCGGCGGTAACTCTCAGCCACAATTTATTGTCGACGGCGGGCGAGCCGGACTGAATGGAGTTTGGCGGAGTGTCGCCGGGCAGCGCACTTTTTGCGGTGACGATGGTGCCTTCGCCGACGTGAAGATGGCCGGAGCTCGCGGCTTGTCCTGCGAAGATGACACCGCGACCCGTGGTGGTGGAACCGGCGAGGCCCGTTTGTCCGCAGAGCATGGAGTCGGGACCGACGTGGCAGGCGTGGCCCACGAGGACAAGGTCGTCGATTTTTGTGCCGTGGCCGATGCGCGTTTCGCCGACCGTGGCGCGGTCGATGCAGGCGTTGGATTGAATTTCGACGTCGTCTTCGAGAATGGCAGGGCCGGACTGCACGATTTTGTGCCAGGTGCCGTCCTTGCGTTTGGCGAAGCCGAGGCCGTCGGATCCGATGACGGCGCCGTTTTGCAGAATGACGCGGTTGCCGACGCGGCAAAATTCGCGGACGACGGTGTGCGAGTGCGCGAAGAAATCGTCGCCGATTTGCGCGCCGCGATAGAGGGAGACGGAACTGTGGAGGACGGCGTTCTTGCCGATCACGACATTTTCATCGACGGAACAGTGAGGGCCGATGTGAGCGTTGGCTCCGATTTTTGCGGAGGCGGCGACGACGGCGGTGGGATGAATGCCGGGCGCGTACGCCGGCGGCTGATAGAAAAGTTCGAGGGCCTTGGCGAAGGCAAGGTAGGGATTGTCGCTGCGAACGAGAGCGAGCGGCGGCGCGCCGGGATCGCGCGAAACGGATGCGGCGTTGTCCACGAAGACGGCGGAGGCGCGGGTGGTTTTGAGCAGGGGAGTGTAGCGTTTGTTGGCGAGGAAGGCGATCTGGCCGGGCTGCGCGTCTTCCAGGCCCGCAACGCCGGTGATTTCGATGTCGGTGTTTGCGCTGGAGGTCGAATCGAGGCGGCAATCGAGTTTTTGGGCAAGCTGAGACAGCTTCATGGAAGTGGCTCCTGTTGTTAATGAAGGATGAGTCTGACACAGGAAAGCGGCCGGTCGCAAAAGACGCTTGCGAAGAGGAAGAGTTGCCACAGAGTCACAGAGTGCACAGAGAAGAGGCGAAGAGCGCATGAGGATCAGGGATTGGAGAACGGAAGAAGGGAGAGAATATGACGGTACTAGTCCGGGGGAGGGGGTATAGGTTTTTTTGTAACTGCTGATTCTGCGGGACTTTAAGTCCTTCGTTCTGTAACTGCAGATTATAAAGGAGTTACAAGGCGGTTTTTCGTAACTGCAGAATATGAAGGACTTAACGGAATTTTGCGGGAGACCGAGAAGGTGGTGCGACGCCGCGAGGCAGGAGGAAAGCGTCGAACCGAACACAACGCATACTATCAGGAGATGTTGCTCAAGTCAATAAGATAATTGATTAGGTAATTCGAATGGCTGTGGAAATTTGTTCGAACGGAAAGAAAAGTCAAAACCCGCACCCTGGAAACCGTAGGGATGCGGCACCCAAAATCGTCCAAACGTTTTGAGCGCCTGCCACCCACCGCCCGTCGCTAGGGCTTTCTAAAGTCTACGTATGGCAAGAATAACTTTCTGGCCTCTCCCATTTGGCCAAGGAACCACGTCATGATCTCCGTCTGTTGTGCCGCCCCACCGGGGCCTACCTGAATTTGAGCGTGGAGCGCAGTGGCCTTCTTGAAGACCTCATTTATGAAGGCTGCCACCTCCGGCCCGAAGAGGAACTCGTGGTCGCGTGTTTCCCGAATGAACTTGAAGCATTCCGATAGGTCAGGATTTGCCGTCTGATCGACGGATGCGAGCATTTTCATCGTGGAGTTAAAAACCGCCATGCGTTTCTCAAAGAGTGCGAGGCGATGCTGACGACGATTTATTGCGAACTGCTGCCAAGCGATGTAAGTGACGATTCCGGAGATAACAAGGGGGAGCGAAGCGGATAGTACCGTTCCAACGGTCGCCCAATTTAGATGGCTGAGGCTGCACATACGCGAATGAGTATAACGCGTTCAAACTCCTGCGGCGGGCAGGCGCGAAGTGGCCGTGAGAGAACAGCAGATCCCGAGGTCGTCAAGATGCGACGACTTCGGAATGACATCGTGGTGAGGCGGGCGACAGGTTCGGGAATTGCGACGTGGTGCCGGGGTGGCGGCGCTGTCGGTTGGAAAGAGAGAGAAGCGACAAGCAGATTCCGAACGCGCCAAAATACGGCACGTTCGGAATGACAACCTAGCGGGGGCGGCGAAGCCGGAATGACAGGGGGTGGTGGGCGTAGTGGATTTGGGAAGAGAAGAGAGCAAAAGCAGATTCCGAAGTCGTCAAACTACGACGACTTCGGAATGACACAGTGGTGTGGTGGGCGACGACTTAGGAATGGACGACGGAGTGGGGTGGCAAGGTCGGAGCGGCACGGTGTTCCGGTTTTATGAGGGTTTATTGTCATCCCGCAGCCGTTCGGGCGAATTTGACGAACGGCTGCGGGATCTGCTTTGGGTGTTTTGGGTTGGGTAGACGTGTGGAAGTCGAGCGGCGAGGTCATGCCACGCTGGATTTTTATGTTCGATAAGACGACTTTTCTGTTCGCGATGCCACACTTTGATTTGTTTTTCGCGGGCGATTGCGTCCCGAATGTCGCCGAAGAGTTCGAAATGTACCAGGCGGAAGATTCTATAGCGAGTGGTAAAGCCTGGGACGGTTCCGAGGCGGTGCTGCAGGACACGGGTGTCGAGATCGCCGGTGACTCCGGTGTAGAGGCGGCGGGAGCGGCTCGCGAGGATGTAGATGGCGTAGGTACGCGGCATGGGAAGAGAATCGGATTACAAAGGATTTCCCTCGCGACATCCGACGGAAAAATCAAAAGCAGATTCCGAAGTTGTCAAAAGGCGACAACTTCGGAATGACAGCCGCGTGTGGTTAGCGGCGGCTTCGGAATGACAACCTAACACTATATTCCTCACAGGTAAACTACATTGTGCGTTAACACCAAGTGCACTACAGGGTCCGAGCGAGAGGCAGACAATTTCCGGCGCTGAGTTACGGGCGGAAGGTCCAGCGGAGTTTGAGGGTGACTAGGTCGGATTGGGGAATGATGCTGACGAGCTGACGTTGGGATTCCGCGGCGGGAAGCGATTGCAGACAGGTGTGAAGCCGCTTGCTGCCATCGCGTCACGGTGGCAAGCGGCTTCATGAGAATTGTGAACGCCTGCGAACTTAACGACTAGCGGTCTTCCGGTGACGCGAAGCAGACCTGGCCGGAATAGCGAAACACGGTTCCTTTTACGAGATCGGCTTCGCCGATGTTGGTTACATCGCCGGTGGCTCCGGCAAATTTTCCGGTGCCGCCTGTAATGTGAACGGGATAGGAAACGACGGCGAAGAGAGTATTGGAGAGCGGGACGGTGGTCGCGGCGGCGGGGTCAACAGTGATGGCATCACCGGATTCCGTTACCCAGTGATGTTGGATGCGGAAAACGACGGTGCCGCCGGCGCCGGGCTGAGGCGCGCCAAGCAACGTGGCTGCGACGGCCCCTTTGAGGTCACCTGTGGCGATGCCCAAGGTTGTGTTTTGGTCGACGGCGCCAAAATTGGTCATGACCATGCCGCCGACCGGAATGCAGTGGCGATCTCCGTCGCCCGAACGGGGAACGGCCTTTGGATTTCCCTTGGCCGGCACAAACGCGAAGAGAAGGACCGATGAAGATAAAAGCAGAGCCGTGGTGAAGAGTTTACCGAGAGTCATAAAAGCCTCCGTAAGATAGGGCCAGAATCAGATGACCCAGCTGAGATTTGGGAAGCCATGGCTTCCGCTACTCTCTAAAGCGGAAACGGCGGGAAAAACTGTAAGGCTTTTTTACGGGCGGCTGACGAGAAGGCGGCGGTGTTGTAGGTCGAGTTTCGACCTTTTGTGTCACGTTCATTGAAATCCAATCTGAACGCTTGCCCCCGAGGTTCCTGTCTATAGGTACGACGTAAGTTATGGTAGGGTTGTGCAAACAAGGTAGCTCTCCTAACGCAGCCGTTCACATGTCTGAAACGTCATCCCACGAAGTCACACAATTGCTTGAGGACTGGTGCGGCGGCCGAGCCGGGGCGCTGGATCAATTGATGCCGATTGTGTACCGCGAATTGTGCCGGATCGCGCGCGGCTGCATGAACGGCGAGAATCCCGGCAACACGCTGCAAACGGGCGCGCTTGTGAATGAAGCTTATCTTCAGCTGGTGGAGTTCTCCGGAGTAAGTTTGCAGAACCGAGCACATTTTTATGCCGTCTGCGCGAAGGTGATGCGCAGAATTCTGATTGACGCAGCGCGGGCGCGGCGGGCGCTGAAGCGCGGAGGCGGAGCGGAAGAGCTTTCGATTAAGGAAGAGTTGATTGGAGAAAGCGGGAAATCGGTTGACGTGCTAGCGCTGGATCAGGCGCTGCAACGGCTGGCGCAGCTGGATGAAAGAAAGAGCCAGGTGGTGGAATGCCGTTTTTTTGGCGGAATGAGTGTGCAGGAGACGGCGGAAGTATTGAACGTTTCGCAGGAAACGGTGCTGCGGGACTGGCGATTGGCAAGGGTCTGGCTGTTTCGCACATTAGGCTCGGAGGGCTGCCATGCAGGCTGACCGGTGGCTGCGCGCCGAACAGATTTATCACGCAGCACTGGAACTCCGCGAGGACCGGCGAGCGGCGTTTTTGGAAGAGTCTTGCTCAGCGGACGAAAGCTTGCGGCGGGAAGTTGAGTCGTTGTTGGAAAATGAAAAACTTGCTGGAGACTTTCTGGAAATTCCCGCGATGGAAAATATGGCGCGGCTGATGCCGCGGAGAAGTCCGGAGGAAGCGGACGGCGACACGCTCGGAATTGTCGGAACTACGATCTCCCATTATCGGGCGATAGAGAAGCTCGGGGGCGGCGGAATGGGAGTGGTGTACAAGGGCGAAGACACGCGATTAGGGCGGTTCGTGGCGCTGAAGTTCTTGCCACAGGCCGGGCGGGCGGATGGCTCAACTGTCGAACGGTTTCGAAGAGAGGCGCGCTCAGCTTCCGCGCTAAATCATCCGCACATTTGCACGATCCACGATATTGGCGAGCACGAGGGGCGGCAGTTCATCGTAATGGAATTGCTGGAAGGGCAGACACTCAAGCGCCGGATTAGCGCCGGGCCGATGGAGGCGGCAGAAATCAGAAAGTTAGGTATGGAGATCGCGGATGCGCTGCAGGCGGCGCACAGCAAAGGAATTGTGCATCGAGACATCAAGCCGGCAAACATATTTGTGACAGCAAGGGGAGAAGCGAAGGTACTGGATTTTGGATTGGCGAAGCTGCTGCTACCTGGCGGCGAAGAAACGTTGACGAACAACGCGGAGGAAGCGGCGCTATTGACGCGAGGGCCGGTGGGGACGTTGCCATACATGGCGCCGGAACAGGCGTTGGGAAGAGAAGTGGACGCGCGGACGGACATCTACGCCCTGGGAATGGTGTTGTACGAAATGGCTTCGGGGAGGCGGCCCTTCCGTGAAGACCTGCCGACACACTTGATCGACGACATACTGCACAAAACACCAGAGCCGCCGAAAAAGAGTGACGGAAAGCCTAGCGCCTTCGAGGCCGTGATTTCAAGGTGCCTCGCGAAGGAGGCGGCCCATCGGTTCCAGACGGCAAAGGAAGTAATGGCCGAATTGGAGGCGTTCGGGGTGGGTGGTGCGAGCAAAGAGTTGCGGCCGAGGCAGGCGCGGTGGAAAACCGGGATTGGAGTCGCCGCGCTTGCCGCGGTTGCGCTGATTGGAATCGCATTTCGATCGAACTTGCGCGGAGCGTTGGTGCGACTCGGACTGGTCGGTGATGCGGGGGGAATTGGGTCGGTGGCAGTGTTGCCGTTCAGCAATGTGTCCGGCGACGCACAACAGGAATATTTTGTGGATGGAATGACCGACGAGTTGACGACGGATTTGGCGCAGATTGCGGGACTGCGAGTCACATCGCGAACTTCTGCGATGCAATTCAAGGATTCCAAGAAGCCGGTGAGTGAGGTCGCGCGGACGCTTAATGTCGAAGCCGTAGTGGCGGGGACGATTATGCGGTCGGGCGAGCGGGTACGGATTACCGCTCAACTGATCGATGCCAAGACGGACCGGCATCTTTGGGCGAAAAAATATGAGAGAGATTCGCGAGATGCAATGGGCCTGCAGGACGAACTGGCGCGCGATATCGCGGAGGAGATTCGCGTCACGCTGACGCCAGCGGCGCTCCGGCATCTTGCCTCAGGGCGTGCGGCGAATCCTCAGGCGTACGACGCATATTTGCAGGGGCGGTATTTTTGGAACAGGCGAACCGAGCCGGAGCTGAAAAAAGCGAAAGACTATTTCGAACAAGCGATTGGGAGCGATCCGAGTTATGCGCCGGCCTATTCGGGGCTGGCAGATACGTATTTCTATTTGTCGTATGCGTGGGGACACATGGCACCGCTGGAAGGAATGCCAAAGGCGAAAGCAGCGGCGCAAAGGGCGATTGAGCTGGATGAAGCTTCGGCGGAAGGACATACATCGCTGGCACTAGTGAAAATGAGTTTTGAATGGGATTTCCCAGGGGCGGAGCAAGATTTCCAGCGGGCGACGGCGCTGAACCCAAATTATGCGACGGCTCATCATGGGTACTCAATTTTGTTGGGTCTTCTGGGGCGCACAGAGGAATCCGTGGCGGAAATCCGGAAAGCAGTTGAGGTGGACCCGCTTTCGGTACCGGTGAGAAACATGCTGGCGGCGAAGCTCGCGTCGTACGGCCGTTGCGACGAATCGTTGAAAGAGGACCGCAAAACGATGGAGCTTGACCCGAATGCAACTCATTTAGGGATGATCCACGATCGAATGGCAGAATGCTACACGAGCAAGGGAATGGCGAAAGAGGCTTTAGAAGCGAGAGTACAGTCGATGATCGCGAACGGCGCGACACCGAAAGAAGTAGAGGAATTCAAGAGAACTTTAGCGAGCGCGGGACAAAAAGGAGTCTTGCGCAAGACGTTGCAAGAGACACTTGGACGCTGGGAGAAAGATCACTGGCACACAGATGGTTTTACTATCGCGACGACGTATGCAGATCTCGGGGAATACGACCAGGCTTTTGCGTGGATTGATAAGTTGATCGCACTGCGATCGACGATGTTGTTCTGGATCTACGACAAAGGGCGAGACGACCCGATGCGCAAAGATCCGCGATTCGCCGAAATGAAGCGAAAAATGGGAGTTAAG
>Ga0137403_10006455_pt1 | contig 13419 bp, 13 predicted proteins | sample CZOMad2_1_16fung_FD_122057 | JGI IMG/M metagenome (GOLD analysis project Ga0137403, IMG submission 122057) | Vadose zone soil fungal communities from Angelo Coast Range Reserve, California, USA - CZOMad2_1_16fungal (Hybrid Assembly) | ecosystem: Environmental > Terrestrial > Soil > Vadose zone... | reverse complement strand
ACTTCACTGTCAACAGTTTACGGTAAGTTCTTCTTCGATTTCAACCTCGAGTTTCGGCTCATTCGGAGCTCTTGTGAGAAATCGCTGGATGCGTTATCTATCTCATGCGAAACAATTTGAATAAATTGATTTCACGCGCGAGCGTCTAGCGATCCACCAGACGTTCACTCCACACTATCGCAGATTCGCAGTGGTGTCCCTAACGCAAGTAAGGTCCAAGGCTGCGCGTGCGAACATTTCCGAGGGTACGCGACTTTTTGCCCTTGCCGGACGCCCAACCAAGGCTCAGTTCGTTAAGGTCTACGGCCCCAAGGGACCATCGATGACTTAGGAGCAGCGAGCCAAGGCGGGAGTTGATGCACGACACTTCCAAGAGGCGCTCAAGGCGAAATCCTAAAATGAGCGGACAGGATAGGCCCTCGGTCGCAAAACGGCTGAGGGCACTGTTTTAATCACCTATAGCCGAGCAGTCTGAGCGCGCACGGCTGGAGTTCAATCTTGCCAATGGTCCGCAGGTGGCGTGATACCGAGCCGTTTCATCTTGTAAAAAAGTGTCGTGCGCTTCAAGCCGAGTCTCGCGGCTGCTCCGCGCGGACCTCCGAGCTTCCAATTCGCGCGCTGACACGCAGCCTGAATCTCCTGACGGACTTTGTGCTCCAACGTTGGGTTTGAAATTTCGACCGGTGCTGGTTCGCATCTCTCGGGCAGCACCGATTCGAAAACTCCGTCCGTTGAAAGGATTACGCCGCGTGCAACGTAGTTTTGGAGTTCGCGAACGTTCCCGGGCCACGGATAACGAACGAGCGCGCGCATGGTCTCCTCGGGGATGGTCTCGATGGTTTTGTCCATGGAGTCGGCGGACTGTTGGACGAAGTACTTCACAAACTCCGGAATATCTGCTTTCCTTTCGCGGAGTGGCGGCAGAGAAATCGGGAAGGTACTCAGCCGATAGTACAAATCTTCACGGAACTCACGGTCTCGGACCATTTGTCGCAGGTCCCGGTTGGTTGCGACAATCACACGAACATCGACGCGAGTGGTCCGTGTGCTGCCTACTGCCTCGAACTCGCGCTCCTGGAGCACACGGAGTAGCTTGGGCTGAAGTTCCAGCGGCATGTCTCCAATTTCATCGAGAAACAACGTGCCGCGATCCGCCAAGGCAAAGCGACCGACATGCGAAGTAACGGCGCCCGTGAAAGCACCCCGTTCATGCCCGAACAGCTCGCTTTCAAGAAGCCCGGCAGGCATCGCGGCGCAATTCACCTTGATTAGATTCCGGCTTCGGCGCGGGCTGAGCTCGTGAATCGCTCGCGCGATGACTTCCTTGCCGGTCCCAGTCTCGCCGGAGATCAAGACCGTGGCATTCGTGGGCGCTACTGCCTCCACTTCAGCGAGGATTGCGCGCAGGCTGCCACGGCGCCCCACGATCGTCTCGAGGAATGAGGTTTGCGCGCGCTCCGTCTTGCGGACAATTGCCTCATCGCGAGGACAAAGAGTGGTGTCTAGAGTCGCGATTTCTCGGTATCCGTCAATGTGTGTCGCAAAATTTGATACTGCGCTCATGTTTCAATCCTCCATTTGCCGTCACGAATGGTGCTGACAAAAAATTGGGTTGGGCCGGTCATAATTGACTACACGCATGACTCGTCCATCGCATGCGCTTATCCTCGAGCTTCCGCAGTCATAAGGTGCATCGAATTGGACGCCACAAATGGCATCTGTGCATAGGAAGAGCGTTGTTCCGTGTCCCTTATAAAGAGCAACTCTTCTTCGCCGGGATGCCGATCGATGAGAAGTAAATCACCTGGCCGCACTTGCGCCGTGGCCAGCAGCCTCGCAATCGGGCTGACCAGATAGCGTTCGATGGCGCGCTTCAGGTGGCGGGCACCGTATCTCTGATCGGTGCCCTTTTCGAGCAGGAACTCTCGTCCTTCGTCCGTTATTCGAAACAAGAAGGGGCGCGCTGTCGAATCCGATACGCGCTTCTGTACTTGCCCCAACTCGATCTCCAGCACTTCATCAAGTTCGTCACATTTCAATGGATGAAACACCACCACTTTGTCCAACCGGTTCATAAATTCCGGCGAAAACTTCCTCCGTGCCGCTTCCACCGCCGTTTTCTCCACTTTCTCGTCCAATCCTGTCGTTGCCTTGTCCCTCGGCTGGACGAATCCCATCCCTCCCTGCATCAACTCCGTGATCTCTCCCCCACCGAGGTTCGACGTCAGGAAAATCACCGTCTGCGACAAATCTACTCTCCGGTTATCGCCCAACGTTAGCGTCGCCTTATCTAGCATTCCCAGCAACAGTTGCCACAATGCGTCGCTGGCCTTCTCAATCTCGTCGAACAGCAAGAAGCTTAGTTTCAGCTCGTCGCGATGGCTGGCCGCCAGAGCTTCCTGGGTAATCAGCGGATGGGTCTCCCGGTGACCAAGGTACCCTGGAGGACTGCCAATCAATTTTGCGATCTCATGCGAGTGCTGGAATTCCGCGCAATCCACCTTAATTAAAGCGCGGCTATCGCCGAACAGAATCTCTGCCGCGGCCTCGACGATGCGCGTCTTGCCTGAGCCCGTCGGCCCCAGAAACAGTAGGTTTCCGACCGGACGACCAGGAGCGTGAAGCCCGGCACAGAACACTTGATAGAGCTCGACAAGCGCTTGCACCGCTTCGTCCTGCCCCACGATCTTCTGCCGCAGCGTATCCTCAAAATGGCGCGACGTGGAACTCCGCTTTTTCGTGTCCAACTCTTCTATAAGGGCCGATTGCGTTGCTGTTGCCATAACGTCCCCTTCACTGTCGTGATTCAGAAACATCCGGAACACGACATTCCGTTTCAATCTCCTGAAACCGACGACCCATGTGGTCATCGCTCATTGTTGTTGGATCCTTTTGTTCATGGCGCGCACTCTAGAACGAGTCACGTCCGCGGACAACCCTAGATGGAGTCGCCGCGTACACCATATCGGGACGGAAGGGATACCCTTTAGACTATGTGAGGACTAACCCAAAAGAAGTATGAGACCTAACTCTTTCGATCTCGAAGGTCGATGCGCTTCCATCCAAAAAGGTAAGCATCGACCGACCAACCGCCAGGTCCGAGCAGTGCCAGGGCGGCACCGAGGGTTCCCAGCAGGATGCAACTCCACGGATCTCCATGGTGCGACAACGCGTGCCACAGCGCAATGATCGCTGCAAGTGCACCCGCGACGGGAGTCCATAAACCTGCGAGCAGAAGTATCCCTACACCGGTCGTGAGCACGTGCAGTATGGCTGATCCGAGCGGAGGCCCACCCCGCAGCGCCGCGATCCCATGCACAATCAATACAATACCTGCCACCAGCCTCATCAGCAGAAGGCCGGCACCGGGCAAACCGTGGGCGAACGTCGAGAAGAGCCGTCTCAATTGAGGTTTAGGTTACGAGATTCCCGACGAGACCTGAAACCCTCAAAAGGCCCGCGCAAACCACTCTTTTGGGTAAATTAGAACTCGATGATTCCGCGCTTCAGGCCGATCATGGCGGCATGGGTTCGGTCGTTGGCGCCCAACTTGGAGAGGATGTTCCGGACTTGGCCCTTGATGGTTTCTTCGCTGACTGAAAGCTGCGCGGCAATCTCTTTGTTGGCATTTCCTTCCGCAATCAGGCGCAGGACACGGATTTCCGCTGGGGTCAGGGCATCGTCGGTGACATGCTCGGCAAGTTGAAAGGAGACCTCAGACGAAACTGTCTTCTTCCCTGCATGGACGGCACGGATCGTTTCTAGCAGTTCCTTATGAAAGGAATTTTTTAGCAGGTATGCCCGCGCGCCAGCTTTGAAAGCGCGCAGAATCTGAACGTCGCCGGTGTAGGTGGTCAGTACAATGATTCGTGCCTCGGGAAATTCGTCGCGAATCGCGATCATCGCATCCACGCCGTTCATTTCTGGCATCTGTATATCCATCAGCGTGACGTCTGGATGGTGCGCACGGAATTGCTGGATCGCCTCTCGTCCATTCGAGGCTTCGGCGACCAAACTCATGTCCAATTCACTAGCGATTAGCGTAGCGATCCCTCGGCGGACGAGGGGATGATCGTCGACTGCTAGAATCCGAATCGTGCTGGGCTCGACACTCATGACTTCATCTCCGTGTCTTTCCCGGACAACTTTTCAGCTAACCAAGAACGGCGTCGAGCGGGAGATGTCTGGTATGCACGGGAGGCAGGAATTTTCAGCTCAACCTCCGTGCCAGAATCGAGTTCACTCCAGACCGCCAGCCTACCTCCGATCAACTTGGCCCGTTCGCGCATGCCACGCAAACCGTAGTGTCCGGGGCGTCCGTCTTCTTTCACGTACTTCGCGTCAATACCCTTTCCATCATCCCGGAACCGCAACCGAAGCTGCCGGTCGTCATAGCGAATTTCCACTTCGATCGCCTGGGCCTGTGCGTGGTTGAAGGCATTACGAACGGCCTCGCCTGCAATCCGGTAGACTTCGTCCCGCAAGATCGGATGAAGGTCCCGCGGCGTTCCTTCCACCTCCACATGAAACTCGGCCGCATTTGGGTTCGTTTCGCGGGATGCGAGTTCTTGGGCCAAGGTGTTTATCGCACAGGCAAGATCGTTGGACACCGCCGTTGACGAGCGCAACCCTTGTACGGCATCCCGGCCCTCGGTGATCGCTTGAGCAGCCTCATCGATAGCGCTATCGAGAGTTTGTTTGGCTTCGGTCGGACGCGTTGCAAACATGTTAGAAGCAGCTTGAAAGCGGAGCATCAGGCCGTGAAAACTTTGCAGCAGCGTATCGTGCAAATCTCGCGCGATGCGCGTCCGCTCGTTGACGCGTTCCTCCACGCGCAGTTCAATGATCCGTCGCGCTGTGGCCCATCCGAAGGAGGCGGCGATAAGAAATGTGCAGACCGCCATTGCGGGCACGAGAATGATGATTGTGCTCTGCACATTTCTCATGTTCGCATCGGTTTGTGTTAGTTCTTCGGTAACCTCCTCGTCAGTGCTCTTCACTAGAGCTGAAGTGTGAGCTTCTAATGGTTTTAGTTCGCTGCTAAGTCTGAGTCGCACGGCAACCCAATCGCCCGATGTAGCGAGTTTGGTGATGGCCTCAAGCTCTGATTGTAGAGTCGCCTGAATGGCGTCCAGCGATGGCAGTAGGGTTGGATCTACTCGGGTTTCAGAGGGAAGGTGAGTGAGATCCCTCCTCACTCGTTGAAGCTGCTCGACCAGTGTGCTGCGCAACGGCTCGGCTTCGGTTGCTAGGGCGTCTGCATTCCGTGATCGTTCAAGATCGTCCAGACGCAGGTGAAACGACAGAAGGGTTCCCTGAAGTCTCAAAACCGCGACTACTTGCTGGTTTGCGCCAGCGAGACGACGAGTCTGTAGACTGGCGATATGAAATTGCCACACAAGAAGGCTGTTTCCCCCCAAGATCAGAGCGACTAGCACAGCGAAGAGAAGCATCAGCCGCGGACCGATGCTAAAGAACTCTACCTCGGCTAATCTCATTCGGACTCCCTTAGAAGCCTTCCCAGCGACCTTGCGTTCGCTGACGATTAAAAGGAGAGTGGATAAAAATCGTCCATACCCAGCACAACCTAGTCCGTGATCCTGGGCGGCCCGGTTCGAAAACCTGTGATTTTGACCAGTTCCTCTTCCAGTTCTGCTGCAGCTTTTTGCCCGTCTCTCGTTCCAGTCAACACGGAATGCACGGCGTTGATATAAGCTCTGGTGACTTCTTCATATGCCCGCCCAGTTACGCCGGAGGGCCGACCGATAACACCACTCCTGGGCTGGCTTAAGTCCTCGGAAAGGTTGTCCGGATCCCGAACCGACGGCTGGTCGTTGACTTCGGGCTGAGTGACAGAAAAGGCGCTCCGCCACTCCTCGCTCTGGTCGATTTGCTCGCGAATCAGGAACCGAACAAACTCTATAGCTTCTTTAGGATGAACCGAATTGCGGGAGACGGCCAGTCCTGATCCCCCGAGAGCTCCCGCCGCCCACCCCCGGCGTCCGCCAGGAATGCTGGTATAGCCGATCTTGCCTTTTGCTAGGGAGTTTAGCCAATGGACTTGGCGGGATTGCCCGCTGTGCATAATCGTTGTTCCTCTCCAGACACGGTTAAAGGCTGCTCCTCCTGAGTCAAAAACGTTCATGGAATCGAGTTCTCGGTACTCTACGACGCCGGGTGGCGATATCGTGCCAATCCAGCGTTTGGCCTGTTCCCATGCGCGAATTGCTGCCGGATTATTCACGCTGATCGTCCGGTCATCCTCGATGATTTGCCCGCCGCCTTCCGCGAACTGCCACTCCAAAGCATTACAGGTCAAAGCCTCGGCACTCGCCCCCTGCCAAACATAACCCCAGAAGTCTTTCTTGCCTTGGGCACGCTCACCTGCTTGAATCCGCGAGGCCATCAGCTCGAGTTCGTGCCACGTCTTTGGAGGATGGTGGTAGCCGTATTCGCGGAGAAGATCCGCGCGATATTCTAGGGCCCCTACTTGTACCGAATTAGGAATAGCAACAACCTTCCCCTCTACCGTGTAGCCTGGCAACAGCTTTGGCTCGATCGAAGAGATTTCCGCTGCTAAATAGGGGCGAAGGTCAACCAGATCAGGAGCGAGGACCCCAGACGAGATCAAATCGATACTCAAGACGTCGGGGCCCGAACTGCTCTTCAAGAGCGTGCGCGAGAGATCCAGTTGGTCGAGAGCGTTTTCAGGAACGGGAAGATCTTTGAGCTGAATACCTGTTTCTCGCGTGAACTTCTGCGATAAGGGCGCTCCGGCCGACCACACGTCGGCGTGGGCCCATCCAAGACGGAAGTAACTCAGCGTCACTGGCTTCTGCGCAGACTGGCGGCAGGAACTCATTACCATGGCCAACAGGAAAATCGAAAGAGTTTTGCGGGAGTTCCTAGAAATCACATGCTCCTCGCGAGTTAGTTCCAAAGTTCTTATCTCCGTTCTTAGAAGGGACTCTGCTTGAGTCCGAATCCCTGGGATCGGTCCACCGTCGCTTTATTGCATCGACTCGATGCACAGCGTCAGTGTGCGTTGCTTGCAAACGCTCTTCACGGTCCGCCTGGAGCCCACGTTTCGAGGAACTCATGACTTCTCCATGGCAGATACTGCGGGCCTGTCCTGCTATTAGATAGTGGTCACCAATCCGTGAGTCCGTGCCAATCCAAAGGCTGCCGTCTCTGTCGGCTAGCAGCGATAGAATCCCCCCACGGCAATCGGCTTCCGTCTGCTGGATTCCATTGTGTAACACGAATGCCATCAAATCGGAATAGCCCCTTGTCCGTGCCAATCCAGAGATACCCGTCGTTGGTTTGCGTGATTGCGTTGACTGCACCACCAGGGAATTTGCTTTCTGTATTCCAATACTCGCGGACGTACTGGAGCAGGGAACGATTTGGGTCGAGCCCGTACGCACGGCTGACGAGACACATCAGTGCAATCCCCTTCAGCGCCCAGCGACCTTGCCTCAACCAAGAAATCACGGAAGATACTCGAACTTTTCGATCACGACTTCGTTTTCCCTCTTCAACGGCACTTGGCCCTTATCAAGTACATATAAGGATATGTACATATAAGGATATGCGGACCGATTTGTTGCCCGCGGTAGGCATTCCCAAAGTGAATACATGCTGCTTTAGCAAAGTGGCTATCAAAGTGTGGATCGGGGGAATTCGGATTTTGACATCCGGCATTCCTTCACGGCGGGCGTGACCTACGATCTGCCGGCCCCGGGAGCGCAGAAGTTTGTCCGCGCCGCGTTCGGCGGATGGTCGCTGGACAGTTTTGTCTTGGCCCGATCAGCTCCGCCGGTTGACCTTGTTGGCTCCATTTACTTTGCCAGCGGCACGGCGCTCGCGTCTCGCCCGAACGTTACTCCAGGAGTGCCGCTTGTGCTGTACGGGCCGCAGTATCCCGGCGGCAAAATCTTCAATAAGGCGGCATTTACTCTACCGCCCAAAGGCACGCAGGGTGATTTCGGGCGCAACGTGCTACGAGGATTCGGAGGCACGCAAGCGGATCTTGCCTTGCAGCGGCAATTTCACCTTACCGAAAAGATGGGGCTTCGTTTTCGATCCGAGTTCTTCAACATCTTCAACCATCCAAATTTCGGCAATCCCAACAACAACCTGACCAGCCCCCTCTTCGGCCAATCGACGCAAACGCTGGCCAGCAGCCTGGGCTCCGGCGGCGCCAATGGTGGCTTCAACCCCCTCTACCAAATCGGCGGTCCCCGCTCCATCCAGCTTGCCCTCAAGCTCCAATTTTGAGATGCCGGATATTGACCTTCGGCCTTAGTTAGGGGCGGCGACGAAGGTTCGCATTGGGGAACCCGGCAGAGAAATTTCCGCATATCCAGTAGTGACGACAGAGTGGTCTTCTTTGACTTACGCTGCGTTTGGCAGTCCCCGCATCCTTGTGAGTTGTTGTAAAACCATTTCACGTAGCGCTGTCACAGCAGCAGCTAGAATTCAGCGAAGTGCGGAATTGTGTTTCAGGCTTTTCGCGCGAGCTAGCGGTGCGCCACCCTCGAAGCTCGTTTTGCTCTTTAATGCCGCCTTTTGCCGCCGCGACCAATCGCTAAGTTATTAGAGGGAAACATGAGTGGCCGGAGACAGAGGTAACCCATGTCTCCGGGCCGGACCCCCAAGGTTTATGGAGCGGGCGATGGGAATCGAACCCACGTCCGAAGCTTGGGAGCCATCAGACATGCGGCGATGAGAAGTTTTGGTGCAACTTCGGTGCAGTTAAAGAGGGGAAAGAACCGAGCATTTTCCCGTAAGCGACGCCAGGGAAACGGTTTAGAGTTTTCGTTCAGTTGGTTCGTAGCCAGACGCTCTATCCAACTGAGCTACGGGCGCACTGTTGAAAACGTAGGACTTACAGCAACTCCGGCTTTCGATTTTTGCATACGGTTTGCATAATCGCCGAACTTAGGGGCTAAGTTGCATCAATTCGGGCGTCCGAAATCATTTGTATTATCGAACAACGCAGAAACTTTGTCTAGCCCACGAATCGCCGCGGCGTCTACGCTCTTCACATAGTGCGCCGTCGTCGTGGCCATGTTGGCATGCCGCAAAGCAGACTTCGCGGCCATCGGAGAATCCACATCCGCAAGTGCCGTACCGATTCCGCGACGCAAGGCATAGAAACCTTTCCACACCGGCAACGATGGACCGCGTTCGAATTCGTGGTCAGTCTTTTTGTGCTTCGATTCCTGACAAACGATGCAACGTTCAAGAGCTGGTTTGATCGTGCGGGCCGCTAGGTTGTGCAAGTCAATAGGTCGCCCTGTTGGCGTCGCTAAGATGTATTCGGACGAACGCTCCACTTCTGACAGGATTTCAGAAAGTGCTTTGTTAACAGGCACGGGTGCGATGCTTTCTTCGGTTTTTGGTAAGGTCTCATGCTTGCGCCAGATTGAGAGCTTCACGTTTAAGATGCGTTTTTCCTCATCGTAATCGGGCCAACGTACACCGCGCGCTTCGCCCGGCCTCAAGCCGCAGAAATACATCAGTGCAACGGCGGTTCGCGAAGTGCCTTCCAGCGTGTTCAGCATCGCCATCATTTCATCTGTGGTATAGGCGTGCGTTTTCCCGGCCGGTTGTGCCTTTTTAGGAATCTTTGCGCCCTGGATGGGATTGTCCCCTGCCAGCACGTCGGTTTGCTTCGCGTGAGCGAAGATGGTTTGCAGGACCCCTTTGCAGTTCCGCAAACTTTTCCTGCTCAGTTTGTGCTTATGATGAATTTTGGCCAGCAGTTGGCAGGCCTGACCGCAAGTGAAGTCTCGCAAGCTGACTTTTCCGAGATGCGGCTTGAGATACATTTTCCACAGGCCTTTGTATCCGTGAATTGTCGAGGCCTTCAATTCCGATTCCGCGTAAGGAAAATAAAGACGCTCGGCGTATTCCACGATGGCCATCGTGGATTCGGCGGAGCAGCGTCCTTCGTTGACGGGCCCGACCTTTTCGGCGAGCAATGGCAAGACATCCTTTTCCGATCGATAGCGATCGCCGTACGGGCAAAGTTTTTCAGAGTGTTGGCGTCTCATGACAATCCCGTCTTCGATTTCGTCTCGATACCACCGGCCGTACCAGGATTTTTTGATTCGCCAAATGTAACCGGTCTGGTTGCTCATAGTGCCCTCCGACTTTCCCGCTTCTTGCCCTTCCCTTGCCCGTAAATCTTGGATTTCACAGCTCGCAATTTTGCTATATCGCGCCTCGTCCAGAGACGCACTGCTTTGCCCTTTAGGAGCTGCAAGCGAGGCGGAACAATCTTTCCCAGGCGAATCCACTCCTGCAGACTCGCACGTGAAAGTTTCACCGCCCGTGCCGCTTCTCGCGTCGTCCGAGAAGTTTTCATGCTCATGAGTATCCCCAAGTTGCTGGACACGTGTCAAGCACTGTGATAAGCTCTTGCCGTGAAATCGCAGCGCCAAATCATTTCGAGAATCCCGCTCCGCGGAATGACCGGAGAGGGGTGGGGCCTGACGCAGAAAAAAGTTCCGACGCATCAAAGGCTATCAAGAAATCCTGTTGCTGAAGGAGCGCCTGAATCCGTCGCGCCTTCCGCAGAAGAAGGTCGGACAGTAGAAGTCGCTTGAACTTGGTCGCAGGTAGGCTTACTGTGCCGAACATCGAGAGTCGCTGCAATCAACTAAAATTCGGACATCCTCCGGGCGTCAGGCGCAATTTCAGGGAATGTACTTTTCGCAGGTCCTTGGAATTGATATATGCTGCGGCGGAAAAGAAGGGTCAACGAAATGGATACCCAGCCATTACTCGACCGAAAACTGGCCTACGCGACGCTCCGATTCACTCTAGGATTGGATATTCTTATGCATGGGGTCGTTCGCCTGCCTCATCTCAGCGTTTTCGCTGATGGCATGGTCAAGCAATTCGCAGAGACACCGTTGCCAGCAGCCATCGTGCGCCCCTTTGCGCTCGGCCTCGTCTTTGTAGAGGTGATCATGGGTTTGCTCACTCTCGTAGGCTTGTGGACGCGCTGGGCCTTGCTGATCGGTGCTCTCATGATCTCCTCGCTTGTCTTCGGAACTGCCTTGCGGTCCGACTGGAACACGCTTGCCATTCAGATGCTTTACGCATTCATTTACGCCTCCTTGATCGCAACACGCGAGCACAACTCTTATTCTGCCGATGCGCTTATCCGGCGTTGAGACTTGGGACGTGCGTTTCGATTCGAAGCCTCCTGAAATTATCCTCGCGCCCCCGCAATTGCCGAGGTAAGTTGCCAACTCCTGATTGGTCGGATATTCGGAAAAGTCAAAATCCACATGGAAGGTTTCCGCGTCAACCAGGACTTTGCCAAGGGAAAGCGTCATCTTCGTTGGTTATAGTAGACTGACGCTTATCTCATATGTTTTGTCCCGAGTGCGAATCCGAATACCGCCCAGGCTTTACCCACTGTTCCGACTGTGACGTGGAGTTGGTCGCGGAACTTCCCATGCGACAAGGCGACGCCAATTTGAGCAAGCTAAAGAGTGTGTGGGCTGGCAAGGACCAAGATCGATGTGTGGGTCTATGCGAGAAATTCAACGCCGCAGGCATTCCATTCAGGGTGGACCAACGTCGGCGACAATATCTCAAAGGGGTGGACGAAAACTACAGGATTGCAGTGCCATCCGAATTTTTCGAGAAGGCGCGAAAAATAATCAAATATTAAATCCGAACGTTTGACCGGCTCTGAGTACTAGCCTCCACTTTACCGCGTTAACCAGTCATTTGCCTGTATCATCAGCAGGTTTTGCAGTTTAAGTTCAGCCCCGCTCTTTTTCATCAGCCTACGGTGTCTAAGTTAGTATGAGAGTGAGCATCTGTCTTGTTTGAGTTAGCTTGACATGAACAGCGTGGCGCGACGTTCTCTGACTATCCTTGGCGTGGCTGTGGCATTGTTTTGCGCTGTCATGGCCAGCAGTGCTCTCTTTACCAGGCGGAAGGCGAAGGTGTTGATTGACGACCTCAAACGATTAGACGCAGCCGCCGACCCTACATCGGTTTTCCGCTCCTTTCAACAAAAACACGGCGATGAGTTCCCGAGAGAAAAATGTATAGCCGACAAATGTTATTACGAACTCGTCATCAGAAATCGCGTTCTTTCAACATTTCATCTGGCACCTAGGACAGAGATACGTACCTACTTCACTCTCTATCGCGGCTCACTTGGGATGCTGAACGTGGAGTACACCTCCGCAGTGTTCAAGCAAAACAGCCCCATCGTCGGCCTCCAAGAAGCCTTCTGTTCGGTTGAGTGCGATGGATTCTATCTGAACCCCCACGGACGTGACGTCGGACCCGTGTGGAATGGAAGCGTGGCTTTCGGTCAAAAGTCAACGCCGGACCAGAAACAAGCAGCCTTCGCGCTGAACTTGACTTGCCTGGCAGCATTTGGTGGCTGTAAAGACATAAGCGAGCTTCTGCCTTCGCTATGGAAACGCACAAGCCCTGGGGCAGTCAGCAGCCGTGTGCGAAGCAATTCAGATTCAACAGCGGAAACGTCACAACCCCTACCAGAGTAGCGGCTTCCGTATGCGTCGCCCGTGCCAGAGAAGGTTCTGTGGATGGTAAGTCGCGAAACCGTCCCTTTGCCCGGACAACGCTCGTGCCGTATTCCATATCGACGGTTAGCGTTTTTCAGGACCTTAGCGTGGGACAGAGTAGAAAAACGTCTGAACTGTTCCGACAATGCATGGCCCCGAATCACAAATCAGTGATGCGCAGAAAAAAGAGTTATGAAAGTCTCCCTCTTCCGCACGTATTTTGGTGGCATTGTCTTGAAGACAAAAATGTACGCAATCACGGTCGCTGGAACGAAGCAGAATAGACCCGCGAAGTATACATCCCATCCTCTGAGGCCGAGCCATGCTGGAAAAGCGAAAGCTAGAAAGTACGCGACAGAGAGCCAAACAACGCGCTGCCACCATATAGGTTGAATAGGTGCGCCGCAGAATGGACATTTTTCATATGGTGGCCGGGTCTTTATGCCCTCGCTCAAGTCCTCTGAGCAGTCGGGGCACGCACTCCAGGGCTTTCTCAATTGCTTATCGTGAGGCACGTTACCCACACTGATCCTACGATTTTGGACCCAGTAAAATATCATTTTTTTGTCCATCAGAGCCTGGTAAGTCGCATTCCCGTCCATTTGAACCGCCAACTTTCGCGCCGGACTTGTCCGCGATCCGCGTTTGGACGTAGCCGCCCGGCGGCGGACGCTACGCGTGAGGTAGTGGAGCGTTGGTTGCTCGATGACTTGATGTAAATGTGGGTCACAGGAGGTGTTCCTGTGACCCAACTTCGCAAAATGATGCTGGAAGAACTCCAGCGTCTTAACTACTCTGAAGAAACTATACGTAGTTACATCCACGCCGTCGAAGATTTTTCTCGACGGTT
>Ga0137403_10006453_pt1 | contig 13423 bp, 17 predicted proteins | sample CZOMad2_1_16fung_FD_122057 | JGI IMG/M metagenome (GOLD analysis project Ga0137403, IMG submission 122057) | Vadose zone soil fungal communities from Angelo Coast Range Reserve, California, USA - CZOMad2_1_16fungal (Hybrid Assembly) | ecosystem: Environmental > Terrestrial > Soil > Vadose zone... | reverse complement strand
AACGTGGCCATCATGGGCGGCCTGTTGATTCTTGCTTATGCCAGCCCGGAGAAAACCGAAGCCAAAGCATAAATACCGCAAATTGGGGGACAAATGATTCAGGTAAGACGGGGCAAAGAACGCGGCCACGCCGACCACGGCTGGCTGAACACGTACCACACATTTTCATTCAGCGATTATCACGATCCAAAGCACATGGGTTTCCGCAGCCTGCGAGTAATCAATGAAGACTGGGTGCAACCAGGCTATGGTTTCCCCACGCATCCGCATCGTGACATGGAGATCATCACCGTGGTGCTGGAAGGATCGCTGGAACACAAAGACAGCATGGGCACGGGCTCGGTGATTCGTCCGGGAGAAGTACAGAAGATGAGCGCCGGCACGGGGGTGCGCCATAGTGAGTTCAACCACTCGAAGAGTGAGCCGGTTCATCTCTACCAGATATGGATCATGCCGGAAAAAGAAGGCATCAAGCCGAATTATGAGCAGAAAGCGATTCCCGCGGAAGAGAAGCAAGGCAAGCTCCGGCTGGTGGCTTCGCCCAGCGGCGGCAACGGCAGCAATGCGGTGAAGCTGTATCAGGACGCCGAGCTTTATACCGTTGCGTTAGGCAAATCGGAATCGGTGCAGCACGAGCTGCGCGACGGGCGCTATGCCTGGGTGCAGGTGGCGCGCGGGGAGGTGAACGTCAATGGTCAGGAGTTAAAGGCCGGAGATGGGGCTGCGGTGTCGAGGGAGACGAAACTTGCAATTAGTGGCAGTGCGGATGGAAGTGAAGTGCTGTTGTTTGATCTGGCGTAAGTTTGGTGGTAGGAGGGATCGGGTTTTTTGGTTCGAAACCCAAGGTCCCTCCGGTCTGCTCCCGCCCCAATCGCGCAACGTCAAGCGCGCTTGGGGACCCAGGACTCGCACGCTGAACTGCCCATTCACGCCAAAATCGGGCGTGAATAGGGCCCTGAAACGCGTGCGCGCTCACGGCCGTCGGGACGACGTCTTCATAAGATTTGAGCTCTTCAATCAAGTTCTAAGCACCTACATAACAATCCACGCCAACCGTGATTTAACGTAATCTCTTGCCCCTATCTGTCTCAGCAAAATCAGACATTCCTCTGACTTCTACCCCACAAGTTCACATTACTTTCGGGGTAATCCCCGAGTCCTGCACTACTCCCTTAGTAACATTTGAGGTTAAATCGCGAACCGTGTGCATTAATACCACAATAACTTGTGGTGCTATGCCGATTGGGTCGCAGGATTTAGATGTCTGACCGGACAAAAGCTGGTACTAGCCCCAAAGATACCCCCCAAAGACCGGAAGAAACCGGAAGTTACCTATTGACCTTGCCTTTTAAGCCGGATATAACTCGCATCGACCTGAAGTTTTCCCCCCCGAGAAGACCAAGGATTTCTCCACAGGCCTCAACTAAGGCCATCAACTCACTGTGGAAAGGCTACACATTATGGCGGCAGATTCGCGTGAGGTAATGAATATCCGGCAGGCCTCGCAGTACCTGGGGGTCAGTCCGGACACGCTGTACAAATATGTGACCGAAGAAAAGATCCCTGCCTTCAAGCTCGGGAACCGCTGGAAGTTCAAGAAGACGATTCTGGACCAATGGATGGAACAGAAGAGCACGATGAACATGAGCGGAGCCAAGAAAAAGCCGAAAGCGGCCAAGGCGGCAGTGCGGTAAGTCCGGGACACCGGGGAAACAGACAGAAATCAAGAATTAAGGTGGGACGGCATGTTTGGAATAGGATCAGGAAAATCGATTGTGGGACTGGACATCGGCTCCAGTTGCATCAAGGCGATCGAACTGAAGCGCTCGAAGGGCGAGATTGTGGTTTCGCATCTGGGCGTTGAGCCGCTGGCCAGCGACATTGTGGTGGACTCCATGATCGTCGATTCGGGCAGCGTCTCCAGCGCGATCAGCAAAATCTTTGGCGAGCACGCCATCAAAACGAAATCGGTGGCGACATCCGTCAGCGGCCATTCGGTGATTGTGAAAAAAATCAGTGTGCAGCCGATGAGCGAAGGCGAGCTGGCGGAAAGCATCACCACGGAAGCCGCGCAGCATATCCCTTTCGATATTGCTGACGTGAACGTGGACTTTGACATCCTGAATCCCGATGATACCGGCCCGCAGATGGACGTATTGCTGGTGGCGGTAAAGAAAGACAAGATCCTGAACTATACGAACGTGCTTTCGCTGGCGGGCAAAACGCCGGCAGTAGTGGATATTGACGCGTTCGCACTGCAGAACTGCTACGAATACAACTACCAGCCACATCACGATACCACGGTGGCCCTGCTCAACCTTGGGGCCAGCGTGATGAACATCAACATCGTGAAAGGCGCCACGCCGCTGTTTACGCGCGACGTGAGTGTAGGCGGCAACCAGTACACAGATTCGCTCCAGAAAGAACTGGACCTAAGTTTTGATGACGCCGAGTCACTGAAGCTCGGACGAAAGGTGGGAACGGTCAGCGAGGACGCCAAGCTGCCGATCCTGCAACAAGTCACGGAAATAATCGTGCTGGAAATCCAGAAGACGTTTGACTTCTTCCGGGCCACTGCGTCTGGCGAGCACATTGAGCGCATTTACCTGGCGGGCGGATCGTCACGGGTTCCCGGCCTGGTAGAAGCGTTGCGGCAGGAGTTTTCCTTGCCGGTGGAAGTGCTGAACCCGTTCCAACGCATTATTCCGCCGATTGATTCCACGGAAAACGAGATCCTTGAACAGAACCCGGGACAACTCGCGGTTGCGGTGGGTTTGGCCCTGAGGAGCTTTGAAGACCTATGATTCGCATCAACCTGCTTGGAGTTCCGAAGAAAACGTCGCGCGGTGGCCGCCGCGCCAGTACGGTGGCAGCCTCTGGTGGAGGCGGTGAAGGATCGAGCACCGTTATTCTGGGCCTGATTTTTGCTGGTGCGCTGGTGGTATTGATCGGCTTGGCCCACATGTGGGTGCAGCGCGAACACGATGTGCTGGAAAAGAACCTGCAAAAAGCAGTCCTGGAAAATCAGCGACTGGCGGACGTGAAGGCGAAGTACGAGGCCAGCAAGAGAAAGGCCGACATGTATGAGCGCCGGGTCCGGGTCATTGACGAGCTTAAATCCGCGCAGTCAGGTCCGGTGGATCTGCTGAACCTGGTGGCCGATACCATCAACGGCACTGACGCGGTCTGGCTTGAAACCATGACCAACGACGGCAAAACGCTGAACTTTACCGGAATGGCCTTGAGCCCTAACTCGGTCGCCGACCTCATGGCCAATCTGAGAAAGACAGGCGCGTTTAAGACGGTCGAGATCAAAGAGACGGCCCAGGACAATGCGGTGAAGGAAGTCCAGGCATTCAAGTTTGAATTGATTTGTGAAATGAACTCTGGGTTCAAACTGAAGTCCCAGAAACAGTCGTAACGAAGCAATTATCCACCGGGGACGGTTTGTATATGGCTAAATTCGGAGAAATGTCGTTGGGAGCGCGGGCAGGAATCCTGTTCCTTGCCGCGGCCATGGTGGGCGCAGCCTACTACTACATCTATTTCAATCCCATGTATCAGGCGAACCAGCAGCTGGACGCCAAGATCAAGGAAAAGAAGGCGGAGAACGAGACGCTGAAGATGTTCGAGCCAAAGCTGGCTGAGGTGAACCGCAATATGGCGATCCTGCAGCAGCAGCTTGAAATCCAGAAGCGGATCGTTCCGGAAGACAAGGACGCTGACCAGTTCATCAAGCTGTTGCATGATACGGCTGCAACCTCGGGCATTGAGATACGGCGGTATACCGCCATGCCGGTGAGCAACAAAGAGTTCTACAGTGAAGTGCCGTTTGCCATTGATATTGACGGGCCGTATTACTCGGTGCTGAATTTCTTCCAGCGCGTGGCTGAGCTGGAGAGAATCGTCAACGTAGGAAATATGCAGATGGGTAACACCAAGAGCGGAAGCGCGGCCAAGGTGAAGGGTTCTTACACCTATGCGCCGGGCGAAACCGTACTGGCCAGTTGCACGGCAACAACATTCTTTAGCCACGAGCCGGACGAACAGCCGGCTCCAGGGCCGTCGAAGCCGGGCCAACCAGCCCCGTCCCCGACGGCGAAGCCGTAAAGAATTCAGTATGAAGAGTGCACAAAAGGGAATTGAGATGAAGCTGATACAAATTCTTGCGCTTGCAACAGCCATGGCGACGATGGCCACGGCGCAAAATTCCGGCGCCAATAGCGAGCCTCAGGGCACACCATCTCCGACACCGGCTGCCGCCGGCAAGACAAGCGGCACCGCAAAGCCGGCAGCGAAGAAGGCGGCCAGCGGCCAGAAGTCCGACGGCAAGACACCGGCAGGAACACCGGCGAAGGCGTCGAACAACAACGCTGCTGCTCCCAAGGCTGACTCGGCAGCGAAGGGTGGCACCGCGTCCGGCGCAACGGCCAAGCCCACGGTCAAGACGACTACCGTGCCGGTGAAAGCGCAGCCGCCTGCCGGAACTCAGGCAAAGGCAACGCCCACACCTGTTGTAGCCAATAGCGGCGCCAAAGCAGCCGCTACCAAAAAGACTGAAGCGAAGAAGACAGATACCAAGAAGGCGCCTGAGGCAAAAGTTCCGGCTGTGATCGCCGTGAAGCCAGTCCCGGCGGCCAAGAATGCCGGCACGAACCAGGCCAAGTCCGCAGGAAAGCCAGCAGTAAAGCCACCGGCCAAGGCGCAACCGCCGCAAACAGTACAGCAGGCTCCATCGGCGAAAACGGCAGAGAAGCCCAGGCCGTCTGTGAGGGCATTCGGAGCGCATGGGCGCCGAGATCCATTCGTGAGTCCCATTGTTTCCAAGGACGGGATCAGCAGACCAGCGCCAAATTGCACCAGCGGCAAACGGTGCCTGGTGATTCCGGAGCTGGTGTTGCAAGGCACGGTAAAAGATACGTCGGGCAAGATGATGGCAGTGGTCGCCAACAGCGTCAAGAAGACCTACTTCCTGAGAGAGAACGATCAGGTGTTCCAGGGAAGCGTAGAAAAGATCACCAGCGATTCCATTATTTTTCGTGAATACGTAAAAGATGCTTTAGGACGCGAGACAGCACGAGAAGTAGTCAAGAAGCTTGTACCGCCTTCGTAAGAACAGAAAAGTTGTTTGAAGAGCAGCAATTTGCACGCAGTCAGGGCCGAACCCAAGGGGAACACCAGCCGTTGTTGGGAAATGGATTTTGAACGGCTGGAAGTTTGTCAAGACAGGCGTTAAACGCCGCGTATGACCGGTGGTGAAGTGCCGCCGGGACGGGGAGACAAAGTGATGAGGCTTAAGCAACTGCTAGGAATCCTTCTGTTGGCCAGCGTGAGCGCCATGGCCGCGGACACCGTTTCGCAACCGGGTGGCGTCCTGGTGAAAAACCAGGACAACGCTGCTGCACCAAGAGCTGGAGCGACGACGCGTATTGGCAAGATTTCTGTTGCCCGCGGAAGCGACGGCTTAAACATCGAGATCAGCGGCAGCGGCCCGATGACGGCCAAGACCATGAAGCTGACGCACCCGGATCGCGTTGTGGTGGATATTCCTAACTCGGTACTCCAGGGGCGCGCGCGCGAAATTCCAGTGAACAGCAGCGACGTGAAGTCGGTGCGTGTTGCGCGCTATCAGGAAGGAACAACGCGCGTGGTTGTGGACATGGCGCAAATGCGCGATTTCCAGATTGCGCCTGAAGGAAACAAACTCGTTGTCAGTATGCGCGAGAGTTCTACGACCAAGCCAGGGCCGATGCCGGCTATGAAAGAAGCGGTAGTCACCGCTGATGCCGCGCCGCTTACGGCCGCGCCACAACCTATTGCCCCGGCCACGAAATTGGTGGCAAAAGCTCAAGAAAAGCCCGTGGAAGCTACGCGCTCCAGGTCTGACGTGGCCGCTTCGCACTTTGCCGGTCCTGCGCCCGCGCTGCCCAGCATCAACCAGCCGCCATTTGCCACGCATGCCAGCATGGCTGCCGAACCAGCAGCCATCAATGCGGCTTTGCAGCAACAGCAGCAGCAGGCACAAACTACACCGGCAGGCACCACGGTTTCAGTTTCAGCGCCAGCGGCCAGCAATTGCACCACCGGCCGCTATACCGGCGAGCCGTTCGGCATGAATTTCAAAGACCTTGATCTGAAGGACTTTTTCCGCCTGATCCATGAGATCAGCGGGTTGAATGTTGTGCTGGATCCTTCCGTGAAAGGCTCGGTAACAATCGTTCTGGATGATGTGCCGTGGGACCAGGCGCTCGCCATTGTGCTGGATAACAATGGACTGGCCTGCACACTGCAAGGCAATGTGCTGCGCATCGCCACCCTGGACACCATGAAGACTGAAGCGGAATCGCGGCGCGCCCAGCAGGATGCGCAAGCGCTGGCCGTTCCCAAGCAAACCATCACTCGTTACCTGAGCTATGGCCATGCCAAGGACGCCGCAGTCGTGGTGAAGAAGTTCCTTTCCCTCCGCGGAGACGTTGTGGCTGACGATCGCAGCAACGCACTGATCATCGAAGACATTCCCGCCGTTCTGCCCAAGGTTGAAGAGCTAATCAAGATGCTAGACCGCAAGACTCCTGAGGTCGAGATTGAGGCGCGCGTGGTGGCGTCCACCAGGACGTTCGCACGCGACATCGGCACCCAGCTGGGCGCCGGCTTTGGCAGCGGCCACAGTGCTGTCGGAGGCGCAACTGCCCCCAGCCCAATTGACTTTGGCGGACTGATTCCAAGGTTTATTACAGCACCGGGTGATGCAAAATCTATTCCGTTGTTCTCCAACCTGGGCGCGACTGGACCGACCAGCGGTATTGAATTCACTAGTGCCACTAACGGCTTCCGCCTTGATTTCATTCTCACCATGGCGGAGAGCCGCGGCCTGCTGAAGATTCTGTCACGTCCGCACATCGTGACGCAGAACAACATTTCCGCGCTGATCAAGCAGGGTTCACGTATTCCTGTGGTAACGCAGGCCCAATTGGGAGGCCCGCCCACGGTTACTTACGTTGAAGCTTTTCTGCGCCTGACCGTGGTCCCGCAGATCACGGCGGACAACACGATCTTCCTGAGCGTGGACGTGGAAAACACAGTCCCCGACTTCAGCCGCGTAAGCGGTTCACAATTGAACCCCACGCTGAACACGCAGCAGGCGACCACGCAGGTGCTGGTTTCTGATGGCGGTACAGTCGTGATTGGCGGTGTAATTCAGACGCAGAACAACGTAGCTATTTCGCAGGTCCCATTGCTCGGCAGCATTCCGCTCCTTGGCAATCTGTTCAAGCACACCAACGTCAACACTTCAACCGCGGAGCTGATCTTCTTTATCACTCCAAAAATCATTCAAACCTAGTAGCGCGCATTGGATGCCCGGGGATTTATAACCCCCGGGCTTTTTTTTGCCTGAATCTTTTCGAGCACGGAACAGGATACCGCGCGCACTGCACCGGTTCAATGCGGTAAGACTTTCCATTAGTATCGATATGAAGCGTTCACGTTCAACCCAAAAGAAAGCCTGATGAACTACATTTCCCGACAGAAACAACTTGCCGCCTTGCTGCGTCGAGGCGGATTTGACGCGCTCCTGGTCACGCACCTGCCGAATATTCTTTATCTCTGCGGTTTTACCGGGACGGCTGGCGTTCTGCTTTTTCAGGTAAGCGATCGCGCGTGCAAAGCGACCTTTTACACCGATGGTCGATACACCCAGCAAGCCCATGCCGAGGTAAAGGACGCCAAGGTGGTTGTGGGCAAAAAGGCGGCATTTGTTGAAGGCTGCGAAGGCGCGCAGAAAGCCAAAGTCAGGACGCTCGGCTTTGAAGCTGAACACCTTTCTTACAGCGCGTACAAGCAAATGGGGTTGACAGTACGAGGAAAGACCCGGCTGAAGCCAGCCGCAGGACTGGTGGAGCAACTGCGCCTGATTAAAGATGCGGATGAAATCAGCCAGATTCGCGCATCGGTGCTGCTGGCCGCCAGCCTGTACCAGACGGCGCTTTCGGTGATCAAGCCTGGCGTGGCGGAAATGCAGGTCGCCGGCGAACTGGAGCTGCAAGCGCGACGGGCCGGGGCGGAGAAGATGTCGTTTGACACGATTGTGGCTGCGGGACCGCGTTCGGCGCTGCCGCATGGCCGCGCTTCGGCGCAACCCATTCCCCCGCAAGGATTTATAATCCTGGATTACGGTGTTATACTCGCAGGTTACTGTTCTGACATGACTCGTACCGTGCATGTTGGACCGGTTTCCCGGTCGCATCGGCGCATGTATGAGGCAGTGCGGGAAGCGCAGCTGGCCTCGATTGGAGCTGTACGGCCAGGCGTGGAGACCGGTGAAGTGGACCGCGCCGGGCGGGAAGTACTGAAAAAAGCTGGCTTTGACGCTTTCTTTACCCATTCCACGGGGCACGGAGTGGGAATTGAGGTGCATGAGCAGCCCCGGCTGGCCAAGGGCCAAACCCAAAAACTTGCGCCGGGGATGGTCGTTACAATTGAGCCAGGCATCTACATTCCTGATGACGGTGGAGTCCGAATCGAAGATATGGTTCTTGTCACCGAAACTGGACACGAAGTCCTGACGCCTACCGCAAAGGACCTGATCACGCTTTAACTTCATGGAGAAAGCCCGCGCTCGCCGCAGCAAGCGAGTGATGAGGGCAGAGAAGAGCCGAATACATTCATGAACCAGAAAGAGCTGAAAGAGCTTATCGATTTCCTGATAGAAAAGGATATCTCGGAGTTTGAGCTCGAACGCGGAGACGTGAAGGTCCGCATTAAACGGGGCGGCGAGACGGCCGCTACCGTCATAACACATGCGGTACCCATGGCTTCCGTGCCCATGTCAGCTCCTCCAGGCCAAACCGGCCATTCCGCGACAGCCGCGGCGCCTCCGCCTGCAAGTACCCCCACCGCTCCTCCGGCAGCTGCGGAAGAAGAGTTGCACACGGTGAAATCGCCGATTGTCGGCACATTCTATGAGGCTCCGGGGCCGGGCGCGCTGCCCTTCGTCAAACCTGGTGATCAGGTGGCCGCCGGCCAGGTGCTCTGCATCATTGAGGCCATGAAGCTCATGAATGAAATTGAAGCCGACGCCTCCGGCGAAGTGGTGAAAGTGCTTGTGAACAACGGACAGCCCGTGGAATACGGACAGCCGCTGTTCGCCATACGACCAAGAAAATAGTAAAGCGTAACTAGCGGCGAAGCCGCCTTGCGCGCTGAGCCGCTCTGTATCAGGCGCAAAACAGGCCGCGGCAATTGGGCGACACTGGAGCGGTGTGGAGCGAAGCGACAGAAAATAATGTTCAAGAAAATTCTCATCGCAAATCGTGGGGAAATTGCTCTGCGCGTCATCTGCGCCTGCAAAGAGCTGGGCGTGAAGACCGTTGCCGTTTATAGTGACGCGGACCGCAACTCGCTGCACGTGCGCTTTGCCGACGAAGCGATTTGCATCGGACCGCCACGTTCTTCTGAAAGCTATCTCAATATTCCCGCCGTGATCAGCGCGGCTGAAATCACCAATGTTGACGCCATCCATCCCGGCTACGGCCTGCTGAGTGAGAACGCGAACTTCGCCGAAGTGTGTGAAAGTTCGCACATCAAGTTCATTGGGCCGCCGCCGGAAGTCATCCGCCTGATGGGCGAAAAGGAAAAAGCGCGCCAGGCAATGAAAATAGCGAACGTGCCGATCCTTCCCGGCTCGGACGGCGTGATTGCCACAGCCGACGAAGCGCGCGAATGGGCGACGCAGATCGGCTATCCGGTGATCGTGAAGGCGTCGGCCGGCGGAGGCGGACGCGGCATGCGCGTGATCCGCAGCGAGTCCGAACTGGAAGGCTCGTTCAACGCCGCGCAATCCGAGGCCGCTGCGGCCTTCGGCAACGGCAATCTCTACATGGAAAAGTTTATCGAGCAACCGCGCCATATTGAATTTCAGGTGCTGGGCGACCAGTACGGACGCGTGATAAGCCTGGGCGAGCGCGAATGCAGCATCCAGAGGCGGCACCAGAAACTGCTGGAAGAGTCGCCATCCACGCGTGTGACGCAGGAGATGCGTACCGATATCGGCAAGAAACTGGAGCAATCGCTGTCTGAAATCGGTTACGTCAACGCCGGCACGGTTGAATTCCTGATGGATGAAGATGGCAGCCTCCACTTCATAGAAATGAACACGCGTATCCAGGTGGAACATCCGGTCACCGAGATGGTGACGAGCATTGACCTAGTGAAATCGCAGATCCTGCTGGCCACAGGAGCCAAGATTACCGACATCATTCCCAAAATCGACCGCAAAGGCCAGCGCGGCCACGCTATCGAGTGCCGCATCAATGCCGAGCATCCGGAAAAATTCACGCCGTCCGCGGGCAAGATCAAGACGTTCCACATTCCCGGTGGGCTGGGGGTGCGCGTTGACACCGCCGCTTACGCCGAAGGCGTGATTCCGCCTTATTACGATTCGCTCATCGCCAAGCTGATCACGTTCGGCAAGGACCGCCCAGAAGCCATCATGCGCATGCAGCGCGCGCTGGAGATGTTCATTGTCGAAGGAATTCATACCACCATCCCCTTGCACCGCCGCATTCTTGCCGACGCCGAGTTCCGCGCAGGCAACATCGACACCAAATACGTTGAGCGGCTGCTGGCGCGCATGCAGGAAGAGCGCAGCGAAGTCGTCGCACTCTCCACATAGCGCTTTGTTTCCGCGAAAATAATTTTTGCGCGCGCAGCAAAAACTTTTCACTTCTTTGCGCGAATTTCTGCACCCTACCTTAATCCCAGATCATCTATTCAACAGATGTTCAAAAATAAAACCCTTAGGAGGCGGGAATGACGATCAAGTTCGCAGACGGTACAGACATTGAAATTGCAGCAACGGCTTTTGATGATTTCGTCAAACACGACCTCAAGTGGGCGGAGGTTGTGCACGGCCGCGCTGTTGTCAACAAGCTCACATGTAAAGAGAGCCCGCATAAGTCGACGTCGTCATCCACCGATACACGTCACCGGAATGTCCATCCCTGCCCGGCAGGCGGCTGCTGAGCCCGTTCAAGATCAATTAACAAAACCCCAAAACCTTACCACTGATGAACACGGATAACACTGATCTGCACGGATGAGGCTGGTTTTTTGTGAGTTGTGCTGGCATCTGCCCGGCGCGTTTCGCATTAACTGATTCAGCTTTCCGCGACCGAAGCCTGGCATTTTCTTTCCTGATCCGCGCCAATCCGTGTTGATCGCGGTAAGGTGTTGCTTTTGAAATTACCCCACCAAATTACTCATTTACCAGATTCTTTCTGAGTCTCCACTGCTTTCCCTCACATCACATTCTTCATGCTTCCTCAAAGAAAACTTGGCAAACAAGGACTGAAAGTTTCCGCGCTGGGGCTCGGCTGCATGGGCATGTCAGAGTTCTATGGCGCGGGCGACGAGCAGGAGTCCGTCGCAACCATCCATCGCGCCATCGAACTCGGCTGCACGTTTCTTGATACGGCGGATATGTACGGCTCCGGCAAAAACGAAGAACTGGTCGGACGCGCCATCAAAGACCGTCGCGACAAAGTCGTGCTGGCAACTAAATTCGGCAACGTCCGAGGACCCAAGGGCGAATTCCTGGGCGTAAAAGGCACGCCGGAATACGTTAAGCAGGCCTGCGACGCCAGCCTGAAGCGGCTGGGCATCGACGTGATCGACCTTTACTACCAGCATCGCGTGGATAAAACCGTTCCCATTGAAGACACCGTGGGCGCCATGGCCGAACTGGTAAAAGCCGGCAAGGTGCGCTATCTCGGACTTTCCGAAGCTTCCCCAAAGACCATCCGCCGCGCGCATAGAGTCCATCCCATTTCCGCTCTGCAGACCGAATATTCGCTCTGGGAGCGCGATCCTGAAGACGAAATTCTGCCCACGTTGCGCGAACTCGGCATCGGCTTTGTGCCTTACAGCCCGCTCGGACGCGGCTTCCTTACCGGACAATTCAAACGCTTTGAAGACCTGGCCAAAGACGACTTCCGCCGCATGTCTCCACGCTTCCAGGGAGAAAACTTCCAGAAGAACCTTGACCTGGTGACGAAGATAGAAGAACTGGCGCGGGAGAAAAAATGCAACGCCGCGCAGCTTGCTCTGGCCTGGGTGCTAGCGCAGGGTGATGACATCGTGCCCATCCCCGGAACCAAGCGGCGCAAATATCTGGAACAGAACCTTGAAGCGGTCAAGATCAAGCTCACGCCGGAAGACCTGGCGCGCATCGATAAAGTTGCGCCTAAGGGCGTTGCTGCAGGTCAGCGGTATCCAGAGATGGCGATGGCGTCGCTGGACAAATAGCTGCTAGCCACTAGCTTTTAGCCATTAGCTTTTGGCCCTTTACCTCTTGGCTTTTTTGCCTTTGCTATTGTGGCACCGGCACTCTTGCCGGTGGAAGTGGCTTGCTGCAGCAGAAGACTTGTGTGGCACCGCCGCCCTCGGCGGTGTCTTTTTCTCCGTGTCTCCGTGGTGAGACTTCTTATTTGCGCTTCCGCGCCGCCGCAATCGACTCTTTGAGCGCCGTTGCCATGTCGGCATCTTCGGTCATCACGTGCGCGGGCTTGGGCATGTGCGACTCGTCCCCAGCCATGCGCTTACCGCCTCGCGATCAGCCACCGTGAACCGGCCTTCGCGTCCCACCGGCATTCCCTCACTGGCCCAGCGATGCGCCGTGGCCACCGGAATGCCGAGATAACGTGCAATCGCCGTCCAGCCCTTGAGGGCGCTTTCGGCGTCAGCGGCGGGCTGTTTCTGGCTGGAGGACTTCTTTTTGGAAGGCTTCTTTTTGGAACGTTCGGCGCTCACTTACCTTCTCCGCTCACGCCGGCTCCTGCAACTCCCGACCTTGTCCCCCAGGCAACTGGAGCGTATTTTCTACCTGAAGCTCTTTCACCTTCAGCCGCCGGACGGTTAGTTCGCCGATTTCGAGCGACGCGAGCGAGCCTTTTTGCACGGCGAATCGACGAACGAAGAGCCTGCCGATGGCCAGGGCGCCAATAGCGAACGCGCCCACGGCAAATGCTCCAATGGCGACCGCGCCTACAGCTCCGGCTGAGAATTTGAATTTAGTTTTCTGCGACATGGAAAACTCCGGAAGAAGAGATTCGAGACCTCAGAATGATAGTCGTTTCAGATATAGATTCCAAAACAGCACAGGGGCTGAAGCCTCGGTGCTTTATCGGTTCTGATGGCACGAGTGAACTCGTGCCCTGACACTTGTCTTGATCGGAGCAGTCAGCAATCAGGAGTCGGAACCGGCCTTGAGCAGCCAAAACAAACCGAGTCGAAATCGCAGATAAAATTTGCATGGTTTCTGGACATGGCGTTGTCAAGATGTACTATTTCGCGATTGATTTTATTGAGAAAATGCCCTACCCTCTAGCACCGCCTCAGGGCTGGGAAGTGGTTTGATCTTTGAAAA